>Ga0182014_10003698_pt1 | contig 18134 bp, 10 predicted proteins | sample 612S2DmetaG_FD_120489 | JGI IMG/M metagenome (GOLD analysis project Ga0182014, IMG submission 120489) | Permafrost microbial communities from Stordalen Mire, Sweden - 612S2D metaG | ecosystem: Environmental > Terrestrial > Soil > Wetlands > Permafrost | place: Sweden: Stordalen | collected... | reverse complement strand
TTTTGATATCTTCAATGTGGCCTTCTCGTATTAATGATATTTCTGCTAATGATATCAATATATCCGCATAAGTATATCTCTCATTATCGTAGAAAATAATTGTTCGTTGTTCGTTAATTTTTTTATGTTTATTTAATTTTCTGCGGCTTCTACCTATCCTTTGTAAGAAAGAACTTACATTATGTGGTGGGTGTATTTGTACTACAATATCAATATTTCCAATATCTATTCCTAATTCTAATGTACTAGTGCTTATCATAAAACCATCTTTGAAATATTTAAATTTCTTTTCACTTTCTTCTCTAAGTTCTTTATCAACAGAAGAATGATGCACATATATATTTTTTAATTTTAGGGTTCTTTTTAAGATATTATAATATTTTTCGGCGTCTTTTCGGGAATGAACAAATATTAATATCTTTTTGTTCTTGTATTTTGATAAGACATTACATATATTGAGTTCTGATCCACATAACACTTTAAATTGAAATGGTCTTTTAGAAGGATCTTCTACAATAATAGCCGGTTTATTGGGATTAAGCCATTTAGAAACTAGTTCGGGATTACCAACTGTAGCTGATAACCCCACAGAGGTAAACGGATGTTCTGAAAAATGTTTAATACGATTTAAAAGAGAATTAAGCTGTGTACCTCTATCAGATTCAACAAAATAATGAATTTCATCAATTATAATATACTTAACATTTTGAAAGATTTTTCTTTTCTCTTCAAAGGATTTGTTCATAAAAATAACTTCAAGAGATTCTGGGGTAATTAACAGAAAATCAGATGGTTTTTTAAGAAATGCATGTTTTTTAGTAGGATTGACATCACCATGCCACTTGGTAACTTCTAAATTAAAATACTCACACCAGTTTTCGATCCTGTCATTCATATCATTGATCAAAGCCTTTAAAGGAGACACATAAATAACACTGAGGGGATCTAAGTTGTTACTGATTATATCATCGAAAATGGGAATCAAAACAGCTTCAGTTTTACCTGATGCTGTGGGAGCAATAACTAAAGTGTCATTTTTTTCTTGAATCGTTGGAATAGCTATATTCTGGATGGGGTTAAGTGATTTCCACTTTAATCGATTACCTAGAAATCCCTTCATTCTGTCACTTAAAAATTCCATTGCAGAAATATTTTTACCATTCATCTTCTTCTAATTCAGTTTCTTTTTCTTTAAACAGATCTAATATTGATTTGTTTGTATTTAGTTCTTTAGGATTTTGCTGAACTGTATCTAATATGCTTAAAAATGTTTGTATGAATTCACGTGGTCTGACTACGCCACCTGCTAATTCAGCATTACTCTCATGAAAATCAACAATTCCTTCTAAAACTGGTTGGATTCTTTCGGTAGCGTTCCAATCATATACTTGCTCATGAATTACCATTAAACGATTAGCTAGTGCAATAAGTTCTTCTTTTTTGAATCCTTCTAGTTTAATCACAGGTTTTCTCATGTCTGAATGATTTGTTTCTAAAATATTTTCATTAATTCTTTCATTAAGCGGTATATGTGATGGTGCACCTTTTCTTAAATCTTCAAAGAAATCAGTAGTCCCTGCAAATATGAATAATGTATTCTTAAGAATATTTTCATTACAATCATCATAGATTCTACGTATATAATCATATGAAGTATCCCTAATTTTTTTACTGTGTAGTGTCAATATATGTTCTGCTTCATCTATTAACACAACTAAACCAGAATACCCTACAGATTTCAAAAAGGCAGATAAGGCTTCCAAAAACTTAAAAGTATTCTCACGATCTACATCTCCTTTAACACCAAACTTTCTTTTAAATGTAAAGGGGATATTTGAATCTCCTCTTAACCATGCTTGGGCATATTTGGCGGTTTCGTAATCTCCAGTTTTAATTGATTCATAATAATTTTCTATAGCAGCTACAAACGGATTTGAAAGTTTTCTTGCATTTTCTAACTCAGAATGCATATTTTCTTTAATTATTAAATTCTGTTTGATTGGATCGCTTGTTTGATCAAATGCCATCATTTGAAGATGACTGATCCATTTTTCGATTATATGTTCTAATGAAGTTCCAGTTTTACATCGTAAATTCTTCACAATATTTCGATATACTATCTCAATTTTGTTAAATGGTACATTACCGCCAAGAGTAACTTTTGAAACTACAAAATCATCTTTATATGCCATTTCTTCGACATATTTTAAGAAAAAAGATTTACCTGCACCAAATTCTCCATTAATAAATCTAGTAATTGCTTTGCCTTCATTTACCTTTGTAAGTAAATATTCAAATTCTTTGATTTCTTTTTCTCGTCCTACGCATATCTCACGAGCACCGGTTGGAGGTACGCTCCCATTTTTGAGAGCTGTTATTAAATCTTCATAATCCATCAAAACCACCTATTCCAAGCTTATATAACTAAATATACGTTTTTTCCCTAAACGATTGTATAAAATTACAGATCTATCGGGGTCACGAGAACGATTATGTTTGAAATTAAGTTTCCAAGCATTTTTTGAATAGAATTCTTCTAATTCTTCAAGATCTTTAGATATTCCCTGTTCGGATAGAAATTTTCTAAGTAATCGCAGAAAAATTTTAATTTCTAGCTGATTTTTTGTTTCTATTTCTCTGATAACCTTATATAAACCTCGCATTGAATTTAAAATAAATTCATCATATGTGAAATTTAATTTTTCGTACTCTGAAGGATATTTTTTACTTAAATCTGATACAGAAAGAATTTTTTTGAAATCATCTTCAGTAATCTCTTTATATTCTGCAGTTAGAAAATCTGACGGTTTTTTAGGATTTTTTATAAAAGTTAAATCTTTTGACAAATCTTTTGCAACTACAGGATTAATGAAATACTTTATACCTTTAAGCTTTAATTTTTTTGATGATTCATAGGTTTTATAAAGGTTTTTTTCATCCTCAAATGTTTCTTCAACCATAGTATAAGCAATGAAACATATCAATGGATGTTTATTAATATTTAATGTAGAAAAAAGAATTATTTTATCGTTAGCTTCGATAGGTTTTATGGTTTTGCTATGTTTTTTTTCGGCCCCTAAAACTTTAGAATTGTCTAAATATATTAGATGGTCTTTATTGAACTTGTGAATCCAATATTTAGTTTCATTCGTTGAATTAGATTCTTTAAATAATATATCTTGACTTATTTTTCTTCCCCCAAAATCCATTATTTATATTATATATTTTCCTGTCTACTTTATATTAAATAAACATATAGATAAGAGTAGAACAATATACAATTTATTTTTCAGTTAATCCAAAAGGGATGAGAGATTAGTATGGGCCTTACAGTTTTAGATAATCAATTCAGGATTGAAATAGCTAACGACGATCTTTTTGACATTCTTTTCAAATCTTCAGTTAAATCTGTTAAAGGGAAAGTTCTTTTTCAAATAAATAAAGATAATAAACAAGAACATTTTTACAATCATACAGATATATACATCTTAAATTCTTTAGGTATTTGGTTTTCTCGTATTGAGAACGATAATAGGTTTATATATGTTTTTGGAGTTAATGAACCAAAGACTTATGATTCTAATATTCCATTATGCACAATTGATTTTTCTATATCTGGAAAAAATAAAAATACTAATGGTGTATTTGCTCAAGATGAACATGGGAATGTATCTGTTTTATACAGAGTTAATCAACAAGATTTAACTCTCAAATCATTTGAACTTGAATTTAAAGGAGATTGGATCCAAGCACAAGAGGACTATGTAAATAATTATTTTATTTTAATTGGTAATTTGGATAAGAATTTTTTAGATATATTTAAAGATTTTATAATTGGGATTGAACAAAATTGCAACGATTTAAAAACAGAAATTGTTAAAGAAGATCAAAATCCTTCTGATAATTTACATAATTTCCAATCTTGTTTGATATGTGGTAAATTGATTACTTCTGATAAATCAAATTATGATTCGATAATAAGCAGTTTAGACATTAAAAATGAAGGGTATTGTATTAGTTGTTTAGAAAAAATTGCTGCAGCAAGTGCTCTAGAGAAAATAGGTAATATAATTAATTTGAAAATATTTAATAGAGAATCTCTTTTAGAAAGAGTTGATGATCCAGCTATTTTTGAGTCATATTTAAATTTTTTGAAAGAATTAGATTTTTTAAAGGAATTTAATAAAGATTTACTCATTTGTAATAAAAATAATGACTTAAATGATTTTATTAAAATATATAATGAAAAAGACAAAATATCTAAAGAACTCGAGCCAGATTCTGTGAAAAAATGTACGAAATGTGGTGTTGTTTTATCTTCTGAAAATTCATATAAATCCAATAATTTATCTAATGAATGTTCTGAAAATTGTAAAGACTGTTCTAAGAAGAGTTACGCAGTTAAAGCTTTAAATCATTTGGAGGAATATGCAGTTCCGGGCGTTTCCTTTAATAAAGATGATCTTTTAAAACAAGTAGATAACAGAACAATGTTTTTGGATTATATGTGGACTTTACAAGAATTTGATTTATTAGAAAAGGTTGGAGTAACTGATTTTTATATTTTAAAATCTGAAGAAGATTTAATTGAGTTTAAAAAAAAATTTGGTGATGAAATTGATAAGTCTGAAACAGTAACCTCTTCTAAGGTTATTACTACTTCGATGGAAAAAAAATCTTCTAAAAAAATTGTTAAAAAATGTGAAATTTGTGGTCAAGTTTTATCTATATCTAATTTTTATAAATCATCTATTAGCGATGATGGCTTTACTGAAAAATGCAAAGGTTGTTCAAGGAAATCCTATGCCGCAAAGGCTTTATCAGAATTAAAAAATTATATTGTTCCAGATACTGAATTCTTTAAAGAAGATCTACTTAATCAGGCTGATAATAGAAACAAATTGTTAGATTATTTTTGGACGCTTCAAGAATTTGATTTTATTGAATACAACGAAAAAAATAATACATATATACTGAAGCCGGAAAATGAAATAAACGCTTTTATAAAACAATTTGGTGTACAAATTAATGAAACAATTCATAATGTACCTGAAACTCAAAAAGAAAGGAAAATAGTAAAGAAATGCAAGACTTGTGAACAAATTTTACCTATTTCCGATTATTATAAATCTTCTGAATCGGATGACGGATTTACAGAAAATTGTAAAAAATGTTTTGATAATATTAATACAGCTAATATCCTATTAAAAATTAAAAAATATATTGGAATTGGAATTCCTTTTAGCAAAAATGAACTTTCTAACCAACTTGGTAATTCTACAAAGGTTAATTATTATATATGGACACTTCAAGAACATGATTTGATTGATTATGATGAAAAGAAAGACTCTTATGTTGTAAAAGAGGGTTCTACTTATAAAAGTTATAAGTCATTATTAGAACTATATGATTCAGGAAGAGAATCAAAAGCATTATCAAAAATTTCTACAGATTCTGAAGGTGATCTGTCTGTAAACATTGAAGATTACACAACAAAAGAAATTATTTATATTTCTGAAGGGTCTAATTTAAATGAAAATGTGATATTAAGGGGAATAATTAAAAAAGAAAATTTATATGCAATTTTAAAAGAGATTGAATCCGTCATCACTATTAACATGACATTAAATAGGGATAAAAACGATTTATTTAAGCTTGTTGTAGAATTGGAAATAAATATTGATTCATATGATGATACATTAAAATCGTTGGAAGATAAAAACTGGAAAATAATTTAAATAATATTAGGATTTATAATCCTACAAAATCGAAAACTTCCTTAGTTTTTTCTTGTAAAATTTCACTTGATTTTTCATAACACTCTTCAACAACAGATTTTAGTTCTCCCTCGCCTTTCCATAATCTTTCTAAATATGGATAACCATATATATCTGCTAGAACTTTAATCACATGTGCAGTAATGAAAATATCGTCAATGTATCCATAAGGTCCGTAAACTTCTTCGGGTATAACATCCATTGGAACCACATAATATGCTATAGCCGCACTAATTTTTAATCTATATTCTGAACTCACATCACTTTTGATTAATAATTCATTCAATAATCGAAAGAGTTCGGGGCCATAATCAATAAATGGAGCATATTCTCCTTTGTAAAATTCTAAATTGTATGATAAAACGTCATAATAATCTTGAAATTTATGTTCCATTTAAACACCTGCCAATAATAATTTATAATACAATAAATTATTGTTTTTTTATCTTAAATAATATTTTGGTTATATGAATTAAAATATTAATAAATAAGTTATAATGTATTATATAAATGATTTATAAATTTCATTTTAATGCAATATTAATAATATTTATAAATTCAAATTTTTTCTTTTAATAGATCTTTTAATTCTTTAATATCCTTCTTTATATCATCCATTGAAGTTTCAATATTCTTTAACCTCCTTTCTTCTATATCATCTCCTGTTTTATTGGATTTCTTTATAAGCCATGAAGCTAAAGAAGCCGTTAAAATTCCAACAAATGATATACCCATGATAATCATTAGAACAGAAATCACTTCACCATCGGGTGTGATAGGATTGATATCGCTATTTCCAGTAAGCATGGTAGTGATTGTAAACCACATTGCATCCCATATTGTATGTACTCCAGGATTAATTCCATGTTCTAAAAGATAAAATAAAATTGTACCCGCAAATACAGTAAAAAGTAACATTCCTATTGCAATGTTTATATGTGTCTGTTTAAAAAATGAGGATATATATTTCCATTCTCTTCTAAATAAAGTTAATAGTCGAATCAATCTAAATAATCTAAAAACTCTTGCAAAAAAGATATATGATGGAGATAAAGACAAGATGTCGAAAGGAATCATAGCAATAATATCTGGCCAATTATGTTTTATAAATGCTTTTTTATCCTCCTCTTGTTGCATTCTGTAAATAAAATCAAAGAATAATATGATACAAACCATCAAATCGAAATAAATTATGGTTGTAAATAATGAATGACTGACTGTAGTAAATGTAATTAATATCAATAAAACGAGATCTACAATAATTAAAATTATTATAAATGCTTCAAAGATATTTCTTAAGTTAATTCTAGTTTTCATATAATTATCCAGGAATCTTTAATTCTAATGTGAATATTAAAAGAATACAATTTTATGTCTTTATTTCATCATTATATACTTAACTATATACTTAATTTTAAATATAAACTAATTAAATAGAATAATATAGATTAATTTTATAATTGGGGGTAATTATGGCAAATTCTTTCTGTAATAAAAAGGATAAATGTACTGAATCTCAAAGAAATGCCGCTAAACACTTCGAAGGTCCTTTATTAATTGTTGCTGGTCCAGGTTCAGGTAAAACAAGAGTTTTAGTTGAAAGAGTCGCTTATTTAGTTAAAAAGAAGAACATTGATCCAAAAAATATTCTTGTTATCACTTTTACAATAAAGGCTGCTGAAGAATTGAAAGCCAGATTAAGTCTTTGTGTAGGGCCGGAAATAATTTCCATGCAAGTATCAACTATACACTCATTTTGTCATGAAATATTAAGGGAATATTCAGATTATCATGAGTTAGGTGCTACTTTTGATGTTTTAGATGAAGAAATGCAATTAATGTTTATAAGAGCAAACTTCTACAAATTAGGCATTAACAAATTTATTAACATGGGCCGAATTTCGGAAGTTGTTCATGCATTTAATAAATGTGGAGAGAATATAATCTCACCCGAAGACTTATCTAAATATCTAAAAAAGAGATATCTCGAAAATAAAAAGTATCAAGATTTTTGCAATTCTTATAAAAATTATCTAATTTTGATGAATGATGAGAGTAAAATAGACTTTGCTGGTCTTCAAATAAATGTTCTAAAGTTGTTATCTGATAATAAAAGTGTTTTAGAGAAGATTCAGGATCAATATAAGTTTATTTTAGTTGATGAGTATCAAGATACCAATCCTATTCAAGATGAATTTTTTGACTTAATATCTAATCCTCATAATAACATATGTGTTGTTGGAGATGAGGACCAGAGTATATATGCATTTAGAGGGGCAGATCCATGGAATTTTATAAGGTTTAAGGAAAAATATGATTCAGAATATGTTAGTTTAGATAAAAATTTTCGATCAACTTCTAATATAGTGAATCTATTTGATCATTTCATGGAAAAATATCGTTCATATCCAAAAAAAATCGAACCATCTAGAGAATGCGGTAATCAAATAATTCTACTTAAAAGTGATGATGTTAATGATGAGGCTAAAAATGTTGTAAAAGCTATAAAACAACTTAAAGAAGAAAATATTATTCCACATTATGGTTATGTTGCATTACTGTTTAGAAGCGTTAGATATCATGCAAATAAAATAATTGCCGAATTAAAAAAGAATGACATACCTTATACTGTTAAGGGGCATGGTTCGTTTTTAGATAGAAATGAAATCAGAACAATGCTTTACATGTTATCGTATGTTGATCCACCAAGTTACAATGATAAATTCAAATCATGGAATAGCTGGTGGAATATTTCAATGTTTGAAACTGACTTCTTAAATCTTAATAAAAAAACAATACAATCACTTTATAATTTAGATAAAGGATTTGATTTAAGTTCATTACTAAAGATTGAAGATTTTATAGCCATTGGAATCGAAGATGAAAATGATATAAATAAATTAAAAGAATTAAATGAATTAAAAGTTGAGCTTACCACGAAACCTAAGAATATTTTAGACATATTTTATGATATACTCGAAATTTCAGGTTATTTAATATGGCTTATCAAAGATGAAAGTCCTAAAAATCAAGAAAAAATATTCAATCTAGCACAACTAAGTTCAATTTTAAATAAATATGAATATATGAATCGTAAACCCAAAATAAAAGATTTTATGTGGTATTTATATTTGCTTCCTAAAGGTATGCAGTACGATGAACATGTAGTTGATAATCCTTTTTCTGTTAAGATTTCAACTGTACATCAATCTAAAGGACTTGAATTTCCTGTTGTATTTGTTTGTTCAGTGATTAAGAATAGATTTCCCGGAAGGAAAAAGAAAGAGAAAAATTTAGTTCCCATTCCTGAAGAACTTCTATTAAAATTCAAAAAAAGGGACATCACTTTTTTAGCAGAAGACACTTTAATGCCCGATGAATTTGAAATGGAAGAAAGAAGATTGTTTTATGTAGCAATGACTAGAGCTCAAGACGTGCTTGTGGTCTCAACTGCAGACAAAATTAAGGTCAATAAGGTAGGTTTCTCCCCCTATATAAAAGAAATTGAACAAATTGAAGAGGTTATGAACACCTGTAATTATATGGAAGAGTGCAAAGATAGGGATTTATCTAAAGCAAAACCTATTTCACTTAGTTATTCTTCTATCGATAGTTATTATAGATGTCCGTTTATTTATAAAATGGTTTATGAATATGGATTTCAATATTCTCCATCATACATGCAAAATTATGGTATCATAATCCATAATTGTTTGCAGAAAATCCATATTGGACTTAAAAATAATGAAAAACTTGATGGAGCAAGAATAAAAAGTATTGTTAACACGTGCTGGATTCAGCTCCATGATGATGTAAAAAAGGATGGAAAACAAAGAAGTATCATAGAAAGAAATTTATTAGACTACGCTCACGAAATCCAAGATTATGCTCACAGGATAATATCAGCTGAAGAACCATTTTCCATTATTAAGAAAAACATGGAGATTAATGGAAGAACAGATTTGATATTGGAAAATAAAAAAGGAGAGGTAGAACTTATAGATTTCAAAGCAAGGGAACAAAAAGGAATAGAAAAAACTAGTGTAGACTTCCAACTTAAAATGTACGAATATGCTTTAAAAGATAAATATAAATTTGATAAACTTTGTGCATACACATTTAAAGATAGAGAAAAAACATTTTTTGATTCTAACTCCCAAGATATTGAAGAATTGGATGAAAAACTGGAAAATCTTTGTGATAAAATTACAAAACATGAATTTAGTCCAAAGAAGAGCCATTTTTGTAAACAATGTGTATTTAAATTCTGCTGTTAAAGGTGATCATATGGAAAATCAATTTAAAGATTTTTATGACGTACTTAGAGAAAATTTAGACTCATACCGTGGTGAATATGAAAGTTTCATTGATCATGGGCCAGATATTTATGAATTATTAACAGATATCCTTAATGAGAAATCATTAAATCCAAAATTAAGGATGAAAATTTGTGCTGCATTGGGTTATTTTGTTGTTCCATTCGATATTATACCCGAACAAATATACGGCCCTCATGGATATATCGACGATATTTTCCTATGTAGTTACGTATTAAAAGAAGTTCAAAATGAAAAAGGAATCATATTTTTAGATGAACTTTGGGAAGGCGACGAAGAGATTGAAGATGTTTTAAATGTTTGTTATAATCAATCAAAGGAAATATTAGGCGATAAAGTTAATGAGATTTTGAATTATGTAGGATTTGAAATAGTCAAATAATTTGATAAAATGAAAAGAATATGTCAGTTAAAATAAATTTTAAAAAAGGAAGTATACTTGCAAAAGTTCTTTATGATTCATTTTCCACCATAGGTATACATGGACAAACTGAAATGCCCGAAGACGAAATACCTATAGGAGTTGAAAGAGGTTCATTAAAACATATCTTATTCATTACATTAACGGTTTCTATAGATTATATGAGAGATGCTACAGTATTATGGGAAAATTCAAGAAAGACTTTTGAAGATCCCAAAACAAGATATCTATTTGAACCCCAATCATTAGCTAAGACCCCTTTTGAAAGGATTATAAAAGATATGAAAAAGCATGGACTTGCTAAAAAACCAAATAATGATGGATCAATCTGGAAAACTGTAGGCACAACATTTGAAAATAAATGGAATGGAAATCCTATAAAATTTTTAGAAGAATCTGATTGGGATTCTTTGACAATTTTAAAACATTTAAAGAATGATAATCATATCCAAGAAAACAAAAAATTAACTGACTTTCCTTACCTTCGTGGCCCTAAAATAGGTCCTTTATGGATTAGAATGCTCAGAGATAATGTAGGCATAACTAAAATAAAAAATTTAGATAAAGTTCCAATACCTGTAGATATACATATTGCAAGAGCTTCTTTAGCAACAGGTGTGGTTTATGGAGAATTTGAAGGAAAATTAAATGATCTTTTCAAATTCATTAGAGAAGTTTGGTTTGAAAGCGTTAAAGGCATGAAAATCGATGGTAGAGATATGATGGCTCTTGATGTTGATGAACCCTTGGCATCTTTCAAAATTTGGCTGTACTCAAAGAGATAAAATCACAGGAATCTGCCCTGTTTATGATAAATGTGAAGTAAATGATTTTTGCATTAATGGCAAAGTTTCAATAACAAAGGGAAATGTAATCATAAACACGTGGAATGATATATAATGGCTGATTTATGTATAGTGACTTGTGGAAAAAAGAAAATATGGGATAAAAACCCCAATACTGGACCAACAGAAGCTAAAAATGTTTATATTGGTCCATTATCTAAAAAAGGTATAAAATATGCTGAAAAGTTTTATCCTGATACATGGATGATATTATCCGCAAAACATGGTTTTCTAGATCCTAAAGATATTATACCTCAAAATTATGATTCTTCTTTTAATATTAAAAATTCTAAGACAATATCTTTAGAAGAACTTAAAATACAGATACAAAATGAAAATTTAGATGAATATGAACGAATAATTGTTTTAGGTGGAAAATATTAAACAAAACTAGTTATCAATTTATTTCCTGATAAGGAGGTAATTAACCCTTTAAATGATTGTAAAGGAATCGGTTACATGTTAAAAAAGATTAATGATACTATTATATATGATAATAAATATTAAATAATACAAATTTATGATTCAATTTATTTTTGTATATATATTAAACATTTAAAACAATTATTAGTTTCTGTCTCCAGTTATAGCTCTATACGTTATATCTTCATAGATGGATAACTTTCTTTAGAAACATTCCATTTATTATTTTAATAATTTTTTTATTATATATTATCAACAATAATCACGAATATCGTTTAATTTTATGTTTTCATATAATTCATGAAAGAATTATATATACTTTTTAGGTTAATATACAAACATAGAAAACTTATAATTAAGTTTTAATTAAAGTAATTTTATAGTAATGTTTATCATTTTCATTATTATGGGGGGAGGATACTATAGAGGATACAACAGATATTTTTAAGGATAGTATTGTTAAACAATTTGACCATTTACGGCAAAATCTTCTAGATTTAACTATGCGTAATCAGCTTTTAAATTTTAGGCCTGGAGCAAGGTCTATACAAATAGTAGATGAAATATCTACTGAAGTTTATGATTTACTAGTAATTCAAGATGAAAAAATGCAATTCCTCCAAAAACCTGATGAGGAGGAAGAGAACTTAGATCAAATCAGTAATGATGAACATCACGATTTAACTCATGAAGAAGCAGATATATTATGGGAGTTACCGCCGCCTGATGTAAATGTGGCAGAACGTTATATTGATCTATTTTTACAGACTGGTCTGAATTCAAAAGAACTGCAAAAACGTTTAAGATATATAGATCAGCAGGCGAAAAGTGTTTTTGATGAACAAGGATATAACATTCTTTATATAGCATTAGGATTGATAGAATGGAAAGAATCACCTGATGCTCATGTGATGCGTAAAGCACCTTTAATTTTGATTCCTGTAGAATTATCCCGTAATAAAGTTTCCAAACCTTTTAATCTTAAATGGACTGGTGACGACATTTTAACCAACATATCAATTCAGAGTAAATTAGTAGAACAGGGAATAGAGATCCCGAATTTTGAAATGCCTGAAGAAAAAGAAGGGATATATGAATATTTTGAGGCTGTCAAAAATGCAGTTTCGCATATGGAAAATTGGACTGTCATTAACGATATATATCTTTCATTTTTTAGCTTTACTAAATTTGTAATGTTCCAAGATCTTGATCCAGTAAATTGGCCTCAAGATTTGTCCTTTGAACAAAATTCTATTATTCAAGGATTATTTGATCCAAAAGAAGAAAGTGGAGATAGTCTTGAATTTTCAGAAGAAGATGTAGATAAAAAACTGGAGTCTAAAGATATTTATACTGTTTTAGATGCAGATTCTTCACAGATTGCTGTTATTGAAAATGTTAAAAATCAAAAAAATTTAGTTGTTGAAGGTCCTCCGGGAACAGGTAAATCACAAACAATTGTAAACTTGATTGCTGAATTGATGATTTCTGGGAAAACTGTTTTATTTGTTAGTGAAAAAATAGCTGCACTTGAAGTTGTTAAAAATCGTTTAGATTTTTTAGGATTGGGTGAATTTTGTCTAGAGTTACACAGTCGTAAATCTAATAAAAAAGAAGTTCTAGCTGAATTAGAAAGGACTTTATCAGTACCATCAGAAATAGCTAGTATTCCTGAAGAGAAATTTGAGGAAATGGATCGTATAAAATCTGAATTAGATCTTTATTCTGATACTTTACATCAATCAGTTGGTAAAATAAAATTAACTCCATTCCAACTTTTTGGAATGAAAGAAGAAGCGTTATTGCATTTCAATAAGAAAGAAATAGAAATGCCTCATATAATTTATGATAACATTGAAGTATACTCCTCTGATGAATTTAATAATTCTATTTTAAGGCTTAATGATATATTTGAAATTTTAACTTATCTTGAACCATTATCTGAAAATCCATGGAAATACACGAAACCAGAAACACTATTCCCTTCTGATCAGGACGAAATTAGCAGATTATTAACAGAGTCAGTGGAGATATTACAAAATATTGGTGGGGAGATAGGTGTTCTATCTGATATTAGTGGTGTTTTTGTACCTAAAAATAGGGCAGAATTAGATGATTACATGGAAATATCGGAGATGTTACTTAATTCTGATAATATTAAAAATGAGATACTTGAAAATCCCGAATGGAATTCGTCTAATTCAAAGGCTGATTTAATAATTAAAGAATTAGAGGAATTAAAGATAAAAACAAATAAATTCAAAACATCGATATTGTCCCAAAATATACAATTACTTCTTGATGATTTTAAAAAATATTCAAACGTTTTATTTAAAGTTCCAAGCAATTATTTTGCATCCTATGAAGATGAAATTAAATTGTCACTAAAAAATACTAGTTTATTTTTAGAAAATATAAAAACTGATATTACATTTTTAATAGATTTAACTGGAGTTAAAATCCCTTACAATAAAGAAGAACTTGATGAAACAATAACAAATTCAAAATTTTTAACTAAAATGGGTATAGTAGAAAGCAGTATTTTAAGTAATACTCAATGGGATAATTTCAACCCTACTGCAAAACAGTTAATTAATGATTTAACAGAATATAAATCTAAATTTGAATTAATAAACTCTAAATATATCGAAAATATTCTCGATCAAGAGATAAAGCAGATTTTAGAAGATTTAAAAAAACTTCAAGGCAAACGTTTGAAGTTTTTAAGTGGTGACTACAAAAAAACTAAAACACATATTGAATCGTTTTATAATTCAGATATTTCGTTTGATGATGAAAAAATAATTGTGGATTTGGAGCAGTTAGTCCAATGTCAAGAAATTAGAAATAAGATTAAGGGGTCAGAAAGTACAGCGAAATCTTATTTTGGTTCTTTGTGGAATGGAGAGATGAGCGATGTTCAACTTCTCACTGATTTTTCAGTTAAAATGGTGAATTTTAGAGAACTTCTATTACAAGGTAGAATAACACACCAATCAGTTGAATTAGTAAGTTTAGGCATTGTGTCAGAAAAAATCGACAAAACAATCATAAATTTAATGGATAACAAAAACAAAGTGAATGGACTATTAAATACCTTGAATGAATTTTTATCGTTAGAAGGTCTAATAAGTGAATTTAATTTTCAAGATATGAGAGTGGAAGTCAATTCATATACTCAAAGAATTGAAGAATATTTCAACTATAAAAATAAAATTTCAGAGTTTTATATAACGGCGCCAATTTCTGATGAAATTATAATGGAAGATTTGGAAAAGTTGATCCAATGTCAAGATATTAGGGATAGTCTTAAATCTTCACAAGATGATGCAAATTCACTATTTGGAGATTATTGGAAGAATGAAGAAACAGATCCTCAAGTTTTAATCAAATTTTCAAGATGGATTATTAATTTTAGAGAACTTTTAATAAAAGGAAAGTTAACACCAAAGGCTGTAGAAATCGTTAGTTTAGGACTAGATTCTGAAAAAATCACTAGTAGTAATGCTAAAATAAACGAAATGTATGCTAAGTTCATTAACAATCTAAAAACTCTTGAAAAATATTTAAAAGTTGACGGTATGAGTATCTTTGATGGAGATTTTGCAATATTAACATTTGAGGATATTTCTTCACAAATGTTGTTACTCAAAACTGAACTTCCTAAATTGTTAATCTGGTCTCAATTTATATCACTTGAGAAAGATCAAACACCTTTAACAGGTCCAGTAATTAAATTTGTAGAAGATGATGTTATTAAACCTGAAGACATGATACCATGCTTCAAGGGAAACTTTGCTGATAACCTACTTAAAACGGTCTTTATGAATAACCCGGTGTTATCTAATTTCGTGGGAGATCTCCATGAAAATAAAATAAAAAAATTCAATGAATTAGATAAAGAATTACTACACATTAATAGGAAAAGAATTGCAAGTGAAATAGCCAGAAGAAAACCAAATATTTATAGAAGTTCACCAAACTCAGAATTAGAAATATTGTTAGGTGAGTTTAACCGTAAAAGAAGGCATATATCTCTACGAAAACTCATTTCCAAAGCAGGAGGACTTATCCAAACTATAAAACCTTGTTTCATGATGAGTCCACTTTCAATTGCACAATTTATCGATCCTACAAATGTTGAAAACATGATGTTTGATGTTATTATTTTCGACGAGGCTAGTCAGGTTAAACCTGAAGACGCTTTAGGGGCCCTCTTAAGGGGTAGACAATTAGTTGTCATGGGTGATACTAAACAATTACCCCCAACATCCTTTTTTGATTCGATGATAGATACTCCTGAGGATGAAGATTATGATATAACTACATTAATTGATATGGAGAGCATACTCCATCTATGTAAACGTAGCTTCAACACTAAAATGCTTAGATGGCATTATCGAAGTAGACATGAATCATTAATAGCTGTATCTAACCATGAATTCTATGACAACCATCTCCTCATTTACCCATCACCGGCTAAAGATTCAGATGAATTAGGCTTAAAATTTGTATACTTACCTGAGGCAGTATATGATCGAGGTAGAGACTCTGGAAATATATTAGAAGCAAAAGCGATTGTAAACGCTGTTATGGAACATTTCAAGAAATATGGGGATTCAAAAAGTTTAGGTGTTGGAACATTTAATGTAAAACAACGTCGTTTAATTGAGGATTTCCTTGAAATCGAGAGAAAAAAAGATTCTTCATTAGAAGAGTTTTTCAGTGAAACTAGGGAAGAGAAATTTTTCATAAAAAACTTAGAAACAATACAAGGTGATGAAAGAGATGTTATTTTGGTCAGTGTAGGTTTTGGTTTTGACAGCAATCATAAATTAAGTCATAACTTTGGTCCTATTAATAAAGATGGGGGTGAAAGGAGACTTAATGTATTGTTTACTAGAGCAAGGGAGAAATGTATAATTTTTGCTAATTTTAAATATTCAGATCTTAAAATTGGACCAGATTCCTCCTTTGGACTCAGATCTTTAAAAACTTTCTTAGAATATGCTGAAACAAAACAATTAGAAAATATAGTGGCTCCAAGAGAGGATACAGATTCCCCCTTTGAAGATTCTGTATATGAATGTCTACGAGATTATGGATTTGAAGTACACAAACAAGTAGGTTGTGCAGGGTTTAGAATTGATCTAGCAGTTGTAGATCCTGATTCACAAGGAAAATATTTAGTTGGTATAGAATGTGATGGGGCAATGTATCACAGCTCAGAAGTAGCAAGAGATAGGGACATTTTAAGACAACAAGTATTAGAAGGGCTTGGATGGAATATTTATAGAATATGGTCTACAGATTGGTTTAGAAATCGAAATTCAAGTATTGAAAGACTTATTAAAGCAATTAAGGATGCTCCTAAAAAAAATAATATTCCTAAAGTTCCATATGTATCTGAACAAAAACCTAATTCTGTGATTGAACAAATCCCAATTAAATCAAATAAATTAAACGTTGAAGAAAAAAGTTTAGAAATGTCAATTCCGGAATATAAGATTTGTACGAGTATTAATATTGATAAGACTGTTGATTTACAAAAACAATCTAAAATTGAACTAGCTAAAGCTATTAATCAAATAGTTGAAGTTGAAAGTCCAATACATATTAGTGAAGTAATAAAACGAATACGCAGTTATTGGGGATTAAAAAAAGCAGGAAAAATAATACAAACAGTAATTGAAGAATCTGCAAGGATTTCAGAACAGAATGGGCAAATTACCTTAAAAGATGGTTTTGTATACTGTACAAACCAAAGTGAAATATCTGTAAGAAAAAGAACAGGTGAACCTTCAGCAAATATTGCACTTATAAGTCCCGAAGAAATTCAAAAAGCAGTGAACATGATCATCCAAACTCAATATGCTACACCACACGATGATCTGATAACTCAAGTATCAAGGCTTTTCGGTTTCAAATCTACTAGTAAAAAAACATCTACTAAAATCAGAGAAGTTATAGATTATGATATAGCTAAAGAAAATCTGGTAGAGATGCCTAATGGAATGATTAATATACCTAAATAGTATATTTTTTTTATTAAATAATATTGTACTATATGATACATAATTTTTTTTAATTAGAATAGTTGTTAATTTATAAATAATTTTCCTCAAGAAATTTAATAGTATTTTATTCAAATTCTTAAATAGATTAGATGTTACTTTGATAATAGTATTACAAATATTTTTATAAATATATGCAAAATATTTATAATGCATAAAATGACTTTTTATACTTATTAAATCCCATTGGACTATTTTTGGAAATTCTTAAAATAGTTGATTTACTTCGTTATAGCCTTATATAACGAAGTAGATAT
>Ga0182014_10003696_pt1 | contig 18135 bp, 17 predicted proteins | sample 612S2DmetaG_FD_120489 | JGI IMG/M metagenome (GOLD analysis project Ga0182014, IMG submission 120489) | Permafrost microbial communities from Stordalen Mire, Sweden - 612S2D metaG | ecosystem: Environmental > Terrestrial > Soil > Wetlands > Permafrost | place: Sweden: Stordalen | collected... | reverse complement strand
GCCGGTTACCAGCGAGGCTTCGGTGCCAGCGACCGAAGGGGACTCAGCGCCGCTCGGCGAGCCGCATCCGGCGAACGGCTCGACGACGATCACACCGATCCGTCGGCAGGTTGCTCCCAGCTGAGGTCATTGGGATCGACGCGCCCGACTACCCGGCCGGACTGCGTCGGATTCCCTCCCCGCCGAGGACGCTTTGGGTGCGCGGCCCGTTGCCGCCCGTCGCGGCCGTGGCGATCGTGGGTACGCGCCACCCGTCGCGCTTTGGGCGGAGTGTGGCGGATGCGGCCGCCCGAAGTGCAGTCGCTGCAGGCCTCGCGGTCATCTCCGGGCTCGCGGCCGGCATCGACACCGTCGCCCACGAGAGCGCGCTGGCAGCCGGCGGCCTCACCTGGGCGGTGCTCGGCTCGGGCGTGGACGTCCCGACGCCAATCTCGAACGCCGCCCTCGCGGAGGAGATCGTGGCCCGCGGCGGAGGCCTCATAGCCGAGGTGCCGCTGGGAACACCGGTTGGCCGGCAGCAGCTCGTCGCCCGTGACCGCATTCAGTCGGGGCTCTCGCTCGCCGTGGTGATCTGCCAGTGCGAGACCTCCTCAGGCGCGATGCACACCGCGCGCTTCGCTGTGGTTCAGGGACGGCTCCTCGTGGTCGTGCGCCCGAGAGGACCCGATGGAGCAGTCACCGCGTGCAGCGGCAACGTTGCGCTCGCCGATCCGAACGGCTGCGACCCTGCGCTGCTCTCTGCCACAGGCAGGACGGCGGAGCTGCTTCGAGCTCGCCGGCCCATGGCAGACGTGGTGATCGACGACCGGGAGGAGCTCGCCGAGCTCTTTGAGCGGCTCCGACCCGTCTAGCGCCCCTTTCGGTTCGTGACCAGGCGACGGCCGCGCTCAGCGCCGGCGCTCGAGGATCCCGCGTACATACGCGGCCTGCCCGGCGTGTTGCAGATCGTCGGCAATCACACTTACGAGCCTGACGCCGAGGGTGACAGGCGGGTCCCACCGCTCGTCCACGACTCGATCAAGGTCGGCGTCGGTCACGTGCTGGACGAACTGGAGCGTGTTGTCGTAGACGGCGTCGTTGTACGCACGCAGCAGCTCCGCGTCGGCAGTGACCGCGGCAACCTGGTCGGGACCGTGGCCGTAGCCGATATCCGAGACCTCCAGCGGTAGGGCGAACCGCTCCGCCCAGCCCGACGAGGTCCAGGCCTGATCGGTTCCGGCGACGTCCGCGATGTGGTCGTCTTGGACCCGGGTCAGGTGCCATACGAGCCAGGCGATCGAATTCGCCTCGCCGTCGAGGCGAGAGGTCAGCTCGGTGGTCGTCAGGCCGTCCAGCACCTCCTCCACGATCTCGTGAATCCGCCCGAAACCGTCAGTCAGCAGGTCGGCGCTCGTCATCTCGGTACCTCCTCTTGCCATCAAGCCGCTACGGCGTTCGACGGTAGCAAATGCACCTGCGGCTTCCGATGGGACGCCATAGACGAACGTTCACGATCTTTGGCGGCCCCGCGGCTCGTCCTTTCGCCCTGCGACAGCTACTGCGCCCTCAGCAGGGGTGCGGGCCGCAGCCGTGACGACATGGCGGCCGGGACGACGGCGAGCAGGTTCCCGGCCGCGATGGATCCGGCCACGATGGTCGCCACCTGCCAACCCGGGATCACGACGTCGGAGATGACGCCGAAGTCCGAGGCCGTGAGATTCCACGCGAAGCGGCCGGCGACGATGCCGAACGGGACCCCGATGACGAGAGAGACCACCACCACGGCCGTGACCTGCCAGAGCACGACCGCGCGTACCTGGCGCCCGATGAGCCCGAGCGTCTTGAGCATCCCCGTATCGTGCCGGCGCCGCGTCACGCTCACGAGCAGGAAGTGAAGGGCGGCCGCCGCCCCGAACAGAGCCATCGCGAGGCCCAGGACGAGGGGGAGGTCCGAGGATTGGCCGAAATTCACGAGCGAGGTCGGGACCACGGGGAGAACCGCCCCGTTGCCGTACGCGGTCTCGAGGCGCGCCAGGGTGCCGGCGCCCCCAGGGCCAGGCCCCACGTTCAAAACAGCACCGTCGAGGATGCAGATAGTGCTCGTGTCCCCAGGGGTGCAGCCGGCGAGGCGGTCATAGGACCGCAGGCTCATGTCGGCGCCGGTCCCGAGTCCGCCCTGGGCCCCGAAGACCGGGAAGGCCGCCGTCCCGACGACCGTGAAGGGCATCGCCCGGTGGCCGATGGTGACCTTGATCCGGCCACCCACATGCGCTTTCACCTGGCGCAGCGTCGTCTCGCCGAGCACGATCTGGTCGGGGCCGTCGACGGCATGGCCCGAGATGACGGGCGGGGTGAGCAGTGGCCCTTTGTCGGAGACCTCCGCGATCGTGTCGATCACCCTGCCTTGGATGCGCACCGAGTCCTCGACCCCGGAACTGAGCTGGGAGATGTCCGGGTAGCGGAGCAGAGCCGGCACGATGGTCGTGATCGTGCCGCCCGGGTTCTCGATCTGGAGGTCGAAGGTACCGCCGTACAGGCGCGGCGAATCGAGGAGGTGACCGAGGCTCGCGCCGAACACCGATGTCGCGATCAGGGCAAAGACGGCCAGGGTGGCGCCGCAGAAGGCCGCGAACGTGGGCACGGCCGTCTGGCCCCGGCCGCGCTCGAAGGCGAGACGTGTGCCCACCACGGCGCTGACCGGCGCACCGCCACGGGCGAGCCACCCCGCCACGAGCGACGGTCGCTGCGGTCCACGGCCGCCACCTTCGTCGCTTCGCGTCCTCCGCCGGCTCGCCTCCAGTCGGGCGGGGATCGCTCCCACGGCCGCGACTACGACGAAGACGGCCAGGGCACCGAGCAAGAGCGCGACCGAGTCGAAGGCGAGACCCGGGTCAGGCTCGGCAACGGCGGCCTCGCCTATCGGGGTCAGGGGACTCAGCGCGTACGCGATCGCGATGGCGCCGAGCCCGCCGACCAGTGCTATGGCCAGCGCGGACATGAGACCGAGCCGGAACAGATCCCCGGTGCCCATGCCGATCGTCCTCAACACGGGGTACTCGCGGGCGTCGACGGCAGCCTGGCGCGCGAGGAGCTGGGCGATCACGACGAGCCCGGCCGCACCGGCTATGGCCGCGAGGATCCACCACGCCACCGCCTGGAGATGGATGGAGCGTTCGATGACGGCGTAGCTGCCGTCGACGTCGCTGACGTAGAGATCGGCCCCACCACGAAGGTGAGCGACCGCGGATTCGAAGGACGCGATGTCGCCGGGCCCGCCGCGCAGCTGCACGGCGGAGACGTAGGCGACAGCGGAGGTGCTCGCGACCTCACCCAACAGTGCGGGCGTGACATAGAGCGTCGCGGATGGCGAACCCCCGGAGGGAAAGTCGGCTGAGGACGCCACAACCCCGACGACGTGCACGGTCACCGAAGCCCCCGTGGGGACGGGAATGGGCCCGAAGGAGTCGAAGATCTCACCGGCCTGCTTCGGCGTGTAGAACCTCAAGCCCACGACCGAGCCGAGGCGCACACCGCTCAGCTCGTTGTACGACACCACCGCCTGGTTCGGCGCGCCGGGGTTCGCCCGGCGTCCTTGGAGGAGTCGCTGGCGTTCGATGGTCGTGCCGACCAAAGCGCTGGCCGGTGCGGAGAGCTGCCAGTAGGAGGGGAGCGTGCGGCCGTCAACACTGAGCTCGGCCTGGGGGAACGCGACGACACCGGATTCCGCCACTTGGGGCAGGTGGATGACGGCGGCCGGAGGGACATCGAACCCGCTGGCGCTGTAGACGAGTGCGTCGGCACCGTTGGTCACCGCGAGCAGGCGGGGGAACGCGGTTGCCGTGCGCCGCCCGGCCGCCACCAGACCGAGAACCGTGGCGCCGATGAAGGCGATCAGGAGCGCGATGGTGAGCCAGGAGCGCCACCGCCGGCGCAGCTCGGCACGGAAGGCCAGCCTCACCGCCCCCATGGCCGTACTCCGCGCTTTAAGTCCGCGAGCACGGCACGAGCTGCTCCGACCCCGCACATCCCGTGCACGCCGCCACCGGGCGGAGTGGAGGCAGAGCAGAGGTAGAGCCCCTGCGCGCCGGTTCTGTACGGGTTCCACCGTACGGTCGGCCGGAAGATCGTCTGGCGGAGCGTGCCGGCGCCCCCGCTGATGTCGCCGCCTACGTAGTTGGGGTTGCGAGCTTCGGCATCCACTGCGGTCATGGTCGAACGCGCGAGAACGAGGTCCTTGAAGCCCGGTGCGAAGCGCTCGATCTGAGCCTCGATGCGCACTGTCATGTCGATGTTCGAGCCCCGGGGCACGTGGCAGTAGGCCCACAGCGTCTCGTGGCCGGCCGGCGCGCGAGTCGGGTCCACGACGCCCGGCTGGACGACGAGGCAGTACGGGCGATCGGAGTGGCGACCCGCCGCGACCTCGGCCTCGCTGGCCGCCACCTCCTCGAAGGCGCCCCCCACGTGCAAGGTCCCTGCCCGCCGGCACACCGAATTCGTCCACGGCACCGGACCCGACAGCGCCCAGTCGACCTTGCAGATGCCCGGGCCGTGGCGGAAGCGTTCCAAGGCGTTGCGGTAACGGGCGGGGAGCCGTTGCCCGGCAACGGCGAGAAGCGTCTCGAGGGAGGTGTCGAACAGCATCGCCCGGGCGGCTGGGAGCTCGGCGACGTCTCGCACCCAGCGTCCGGTGTGCACGGTTCCTCCGGCGCTGGTGAGCTCGGTCAAGAGGGCGTCGACGAGCCGAGCGCTCCCGCCTTTCACGAGAGGCCACCCGCCGGCGTGAGCGGCGATTGTGAGGAAGATGCCGAAGGCGGCCGTGAGCGGCGCGTCGAGAGGCAGCATGGCGTGCGCCCCGACTCCGGCTAGGAGGCCCTTGGCCTCATCGGTCGAGAACCTCCGGACGAGGTGGGCGACCGACGGCACTCCGGCAACTGCGAAGCGGGCCATGGGGACCGGATCACGCGGGGGAGATCGAAGCGGTGCGAGCACTGTCGGGACGATTGTCGCGGCCGCCTCGACCAGCGGCCCGAACAGGCGAAGGTACTTGGCGCCGTCGTCACCGAGTGCGGCGGCGGTGTCGCCCACCGTGCCGAAGACTGCCCCCGCACGGTTCTGATCAAGTGGGTGGGCGAACGCCACTTCGGGCTTGCAAAGCTCCACGCCGAGGCGTTCGAGGTCGAGGTCGAGGAAGAACGGCGACAGCGGCGCCATGGACTGGACGGTCGAGCAGACGTCGTGGTGGAATCCCGGCAACGTGAGCTCTTCGGTGCGGCAACCTCCGCCAGGGACGGTCGCCCCCTCGAACACCTCTACACGCAGGCCGGCGCGCGCGAGCACCAGCGCGGCCGCCAAACCGTTCGGGCCGGATCCAACGACGACTGCGTCAGGCGTGCCCAGCGCGCCTGTACCTCACAGCTCGAGCACCAACGACTCCGCAGCGACGATGACCTGCGGCTTGGGGCCGAAGCGCTTGGGCAGCTCGTCGAGGGCGTTGTCGGTGCGGTCCGGCTGGTGGTGGAACAAGACGACGCGTCGAGCGCCGGCGCGCTTTCCGAGCTCGACCGCGTACTCGGCCGCGGAATGGCCGAAGAAGGCCGCCGCCGCCAGCTCGTCGGCCATCAGCTGGGCGTCGTGGACGAGGGCGTCCGCTCCCTTCGCGAGCTCCAGCGCCTGGGAGTGATACTCGCCCCAGCCGTGGGGCCCGGGGCCTAGCACGGTGGGGCAGTGGTCGGGCATGTAGGTGAGCACCGAGCTCCCGTCGCTAACCCGGTAGCCATAGGTGCGTCCCCCTTTGTGGGGGATTTCCATGGCCTCGACGCTGAAGCCCTCCGCTTCGATTGCCCCAGGCGGCAGGCTGGAGAAGCTCCACTTGCCACGCAAGCCCTCGGGGCCGATCGGAAAATGCGGCGGCGACATCCCGCGGGCCAGCACCTCGGTCGCGTCGACACCGTCAGGCTGCTCGGGCAGGAACAAAGCGACGCGCGCGTCCTCGCGGTCGCCCGCGGTGAAAAACGGCAGTCCGTGGACGTGGTCCCAGTGGAGATGAGTGAGCAGAACCGTGCCGGCGAAGGCCGTGCCGCCGCACAGCGCGCTGACGCGCCGGATCCCGGTGCCGGCGTCGAGGACGAGGCTGGGCACGGTGGCGCCATTGTGGGCGAGGGCCACGCACGAGGTGTAGCCGCCGTAGCGGACGAAGTCTTCGCCGGGCGCAGGTGTCGAGCCGCGGACACCCAAGAAATGGGCACGCACCCGATCAGCCCGCTCCCCGGTCTTCCCGGCGGTGCCCGGTGGACAGCTCCTCGAGCGCCGGGCGGTCCAGTACCTCGGCGGGGACCGAGGCCACACGGCAGGCGGTCACCGCGACCAGTGAGGAGGTGCGGGCCCCGCCCTCCAGGTGCGCGCGCTCGCCGAGAAGCGCACCCGGGCCGTACTCGGCTAGGCGCTCGCCGTCGACCTCGACGCGCAGCACGCCGTCGAGGACCAGGTACACCTCGGAGCCCTCGTCACCTTGGCGTACCAGGTTGGTGCCCGCTTTCACCTTCTTGATCTTAGGTTTGGCCGCTCCCCGCATCACTTGCGCGGACAGCGACCGCTCGAGGGCGGACTCCACGACCGTAACGAGGGCCTCGGACTCCTGATCGCCCCACGGGGTGTGCGTGCCGAAGGACTTGCGGTACCAGTCCTTGAAGTCGATGAGGCCCGACTTGCTCGCGAGGTGGCCTTCGTGGTCGTAGATCCAGTGGCGAGGGAACCGGCTGGCGCCGACGAGCGCCCCCTCGGCCCGGCCGTCGGCATGCAGGGTGAGCGTGAGCGTGGTCCAGGCGAGTGGGGCCTGCCACTGGATGAACGGTGCCCGGCGGACGCGGCGGGGGGCGGGCATCCCGGTGCGACCACCGGCGGTCTGTGTGAAGCGCCTCCAACCGTCGCCGCGCTCAGGCTTGTGCTGGATGTCTGGGAGGGCGACCGCCTGGAACACGTGGCTCAGGCCGCCGATGCGGACCGTTGTGCTCCCGATCTGGCCACCACCCGAGTAGCCGGCATTGGTGATCCTTCCCGCCCTGTCCACCTCCACCCAGGCCGTGAGGTGGTTGGCGAAGCGGAAGCGGTCGGCTTCCCGCAGCTCGTCGAGGTCCCCGAGAACGTCGGGGGGCGGCTGGTCGTAGTGAGCCACTCCGGCGTCGAAGGGCAGGCGCGTGCTGCCCACCACGGCTTCGGAGGGGATCCATGACAGCGAGGTGACGGAGCTCTCGTATCGCATGCGGCCATGATCCACCAGTCGCGCTGCAGGGAGAAGGGTGGTGCCCAGACGCCGGGGGTGGTCCTAACACCCCCTCCTGTCCGGGGGTCTCCCCCCTGGTGCGGGAGGTCCGGCTGTGCGACAACTTGGAGTGACATGAGCGGCATGGGCGATATTCCGGCGAGGACGATCAAGATCTTTCTGGCCGACGACAACCTCATCGTGCGCGAGGGCGTGCGCGCCCTCATCGAGCGGCATCCGGACCTTTCCGTGGTCGGCGTGGCCGCCGACTTCGACGGGACTGTCGCCGGGGCGACCGCGACCGAACCCCACGTGCTCGTGACCGACATCCGCATGCCGCCTTCGTTCCACCGCGAGGGCATCGACGCGGCCAAGGAGGTGCGCAAGCGCCACCCAGGCACAGGGGTCGTGATCTTGTCGCAGTACGACGACCCCGAGTATGCGGTCTCGCTGCTGGCCGAGGGGTCTGCCGGCTACGGCTACCTTCTGAAGGACCACATTGCAGAGGGCAACCAGCTTGTCGAGGCCATCCGGGCGGTGGCGACGGGCGGGACCGCGCTCGACCCGGCCATCGTCGAAGCTCTCGTGCGTCCTGTTACCTCGAGCGGCGAGCTCGACGAGTCCGAGGAGTCGCTGCTGGCGCTCGTGGCCGAGGGCAAGCCGATCAAGGCCATCGCCGCCGCGCGGGGGCTGCCGGCCCAGACAGTGGACGCCGCGGTGGAGGCCGTCTTCTTGAAGCTGGCCCAGGGAGTGAGCGCCGGCAATCAGGGAGCGCTTCAGCGCCTGCGTCTCCTGCACCAGGCGATAGTCGACCGCGAGGAGCAGGGCGAGACGCTCTCGCGCCTCCTGCCCGGGGGGCTGGCGGAGAAACTGCGCTCCGAGGGCCGGCGCATCGGCGAGACCGAACGAGTGGAAGTCACCGTCGTCATGAGCGACATCCGCTCGTACTCGACCATCGCGGAGCACGCGGACCCGAGCCAGCTGGCCGGGCAGCTCAACACGCACCGTGCCGCGATGAACAAGGCCATCTTGGGCGAGGGCGGGACGGTGATGCAGTTCGTCGGCGACGCGGTGATGGCCGTCTTCGGAGCACCGGTCTCCCAGGCCGACCATGCGGACCGTGCGGTCGCCGCCGCGGCTGCCATGCATGCTGGTCAAGCCGAGATCAACGAGCGCTGGGTCAAAGAGAGCCTGCCTCCGTTCGGGCTCGGGCTCGGCCTGTCGACCGGCGAGGCGGCCGCCGCCCTTCTAGGCTCCGAAGAGCGCCTCGAGTACACCCTCGTAGGCGACACCGTGAACCTGTCCCAGCGCCTGCAGCAGCTGGCCGCGGCCGGCGAAACGGTGCTTTCTGAGGCTACGGTTCGTGCGCTCACCTGCGAGGTCGCCACCGTCGCGCTCGGAGAGCAGCTGGTGAAGGGACGCGATACTCCAGTGGTGGCCTACAAGGTCCTGTCACCGGGCCAGTCGTCATCCGGCAGCGACGCGGTGACCACCACCGCCCAACCGCCGGCTGGGACAAGAATCGAAGGGGGATCAGCATGACCGATGCGGCAACGGTTGACGGCACGACCCACGCGGACAAGCACACGCCCGCTCTCGAAGTGCACGGTGTGCGCAAGACATTTGAGGCCGACAACGCCCCGGTGCGGGCGCTCAGGGGCGTCGACCTCACTGTCGAGCACGGCACGTTCCTCGCCCTGATGGGGCCCTCGGGTTGTGGCAAGTCGACGCTGCTGAACCTGGTGGCTGGCCTCGACGTGCCCGACGAGGGGACCATCAAGGTCGCCGGCGAGGAGGTGACCGGGAGCACCGAGGACGAGCTCGCGCGCATGCGGCGGCGCCACATCGGCATCGTCTTCCAGTTCTTCAACCTGCTCGAGGGGATGACCGTACTGGAGAACGTGGCCCTGCCGGCCATTATCGCGGGGCGCAAGCGCAAAGCGGCCGAAACGCGGGCGCGCGACCTGCTCGACCTGCTCGGCATCGGCGACAAGGTCTCGGCGATGCCCGGCGTGCTGTCGGGCGGCCAGCGTCAACGTCTGGCCATCGCCAGGGCGCTCGCCAACGAGCCCACGCTGTTGTTGGCCGACGAGCCCACCGGCGCTCTCGACTCTGCCGGGGGACAAGAAGTGATCGAACTGCTGAGCCGCCTTCACTCCGGGGGCCAGACCATCGTCCTGGTCACCCACGACTCGGACGTGGCCGCCGTGGCAGACACGGTGCTCAAGATGCGCGACGGGCGAATTGTCGCCAACGACGCTGAGGTGAACAAGGGCGCGGCTGAAGGCGTGACCGCGATCGGGACGCTTTGAGAATGCGAGGACCCAGGTGATGGCGGACACAGTCGCCGGTATGGCTGGCGCCGAGGCCGACTCCGGTGCCGCCGCGGGTGCCCCGCCGGTCGAACGCGTCCAGGTCGCCACGTTGCTCCCGGGCGCGCTGGTGTTCGTTGCCACCGTCGCGCTCGTGGTCGTCTCGCTTGTCGCGGCGCCGCGCGTGGGTCATCGCGACCTCGGAGTGGTCATTGGGGTGGCGATCATCTGCACCGCGGCGGCAGGGTTCGCGACACTTGCCCGCGCGGCGCGGCTCGGCTGGCTGGTCACCCTCGGCGCACTGGTCGCGGCGGTCTCAGCGGCAGGGTCGCGGCTCGCCCTCACTCACGCCGACCGCGTCCACAGCGCGCCCCACGTGGTGGCCACGGTGGCCGCCCTTGCCGCCATGGCCGTCTCGGTCCACGGCCTCTTGTCGTTGCCCGACGGGGTGCTCGGGCGTAGGTCGCGCCAGGTCGGCGCCGGGCTCTGGTACCTGGCGGCCCTTTTGGTGGCCGTCGCGCTCACGACTACGGCCCATGTGCTAGCTCCGTGGCCCGCCGCGCTCGGATGGCTGGTGGCGGTGTGCTCCACGCTTCCCACAGTGCATGCCCGATACCTCGACGCGCCCGCCGCGGGGCGCCAGCGGATGCAATGGATCGCCGTCGGCGCCGTGCTGGGGAGCGAGGTCATCCTCATAGCCGCGACGCTCAATCTGTTGGTGGCATGGCCGGCCCAGATCGGTGTCCCCGCCGCCGGCGCCACAGTGCTGGCGGCAGTCGGCCTACTTTGCGCGGCCAGCCCGCGCCTTGCCCGGCACGGCGACCGCCTGCTCGTGAACTTGCTCTCGATTCTCGGCTTCACCGTCGTGGTGTCGGCTATCTACCTCATCGTGGTCCGCGGTCTCGGCAAGACCCCGACGGGGACGACCGACCGCGAGGTGCTCGGCTTGTCGATCGTGGCCGCCGCCATCGCCGCCGTTGGCTACATCCCCGCCCGGGACCGGTTCGCGCGCATGGCGACCGGTTTCGTCTACGGCGCACGCGAGGCCCCCGACGAAGTCGTGCGCACGTTCGGGAGCCGACTGACCCGGGCCATACCCATGGACGAGCTGCTGTTGCAGTTGGCCGAGTCGCTTCGCAAGACGCTCGCCCTGCAGTCTGCGGAGATCTACACCGGCACCGGTGAAGTCCTCGAGCTCGCCGTGTCGGTCCCGGACATGGGGGCGCGGTCCCTGGTCGTGTCCGGGCGCGAGCGCCCGGTGATCACTCATGCCGGCGTGTCGGGCAACGCTTGGGCCTCGGTCTGGATGCCCGCCTTGTTGAACGGACGGCCTGTCGGCCCGATCCGGGTGGCTCCGATCTGCCACGCCGGCGAGCTCCTGGGAACGATCGTGGTCGCCCGGGGCGAAGGCGCGGTCAGCTTCAGCGAGGAGGACGATCGTGTTCTCACCGAGCTGGCCCGCCAGGTCGGACTGGCATTCCACAACGCCCAGCTGGACACCGCCCTGCAGACTTCGCTCGACGAGCTCAGGCGACAAGCCGACGAACTGCGCGCGTCAAGGGCTCGAATCGTGGCCAGTGGCGACGCAGAGCGCCGTCGTGTCGAGCGGAACCTGCACGATGGCGCCCAGCAGCACCTGGTAGCCCTGGCGGTCAACCTGCGCCTGGCCAAGGACGTCTTGTTGGAGGACCCGCAGGCGGCGGTCGAGATGCTCGACGAGCTGGGAACCGCCGTCCAGGACACGATCCAGGAGCTGCGCGAGCTCGCGCATGGGATCTACCCACCGCTCTTGGTCGACAGCGGCCTCGCCGGGGCACTTCGCCCAGTGGTCAACCGGAGCCCGCTCGACGTCGAGCTGTCGACCGAGGGGATCGGGCGTTACGACGGCGACATCGAAGCCGCTATCTACTTCTGCTGTCTCGAAGCGCTTCAGAACGCGGGCAAGCACGCTCCGGACGCGCACGTCACGGTACGCATCTGGGAGGAGTCGGGAGGACTGCTGTTTTCCGTCACCGACGACGGCCCGGGCTTCGACGTGCGTGCGGCCCAGCACGGGCACGGATTCGTGAACATGATGGACCGCTTGGGTGCCATCGGCGGCGCGGTGCGCTGGGAGTCCGAACGAGGGCGCGGTACCGCGATCCGGGGCTCGGTGCCTCTCAACTGACCAGTTGGCTAGGTGGCAAAGCCATTGGAGTCGCGCTCTTCCCAGAGCCTGCGAAGGATCTTTGGGCCGAACTGCTCCTTGTGCATGTAAGCCCGGGCACCGCTGGTCCTGGCGTCTTCCGGCAGGTCGTTCACGTCGTAGGTTGAGCACAGGAACACGACGGTGCCGGGGTGCCCGGCCACGATCCGCCGGGTTGCCTCCAAGCCTCCCATCTCGGGCATGTTGATGTCCATCAATACGAGGTCCGGGTGCAGGGAGTCGGCTAGCGAGATCGCCTCGATCCCGTTGGCGGCCTCACCGACCAGCTCGAAGCCCTCGGTGCGGCGCAGGACAGCACGCGCGGCCAAGCGGAAAGGCGCCTGATCATCGACGACGATGACGGAGAGGGGGTTGTCCATCGGGAGTCCATTCTCCCATGGGAGGCACAGGAAGACCCGGAAGGTGCCACCCGAACTTAAGGTGTGGCTAGCCTCCCGATTGCGCGCTCAGGTAGACGAGCACCGCTTTCACGCGGCGGTTGACGTCCCGCTCCTCGGAGAGCCCGAGTTTGGAGAAGATCGCATTCGAGTGCTTCTCGACCGCCCGCTCCGAGACGCCCAGTGTCTCGGCGATCGCCCCGTTGGACTTGCCCTGGGCCATCTCGGCCAGGATCTCGGACTCCCTCGGCGTGAGCCATTCGAGATCGGACTTGCGGCGGCTGGCCCGGGCCCGGACCAGCTCGTCGACCACGAGAGGGTCGATGACCGACCCACCGCCTGCCACCACCCTGATGGCTTGGGCCAGCTCGTTCGCCCCTGCGACCCGCTCCTTCAAAAGGTAGCCACGGCCGGCCGAGCCTTCTTGCAAGAGCGCCAGCGCGTAGGCCGGAGCGGTGTACTGGCTGAGGACGACGACGCCGACCGTCGGCTGGTGCTCGCGCAGCCACGCCGCGGCCTGGATGCCTTCGTCGCTGCCGGTCGGAGGCATACGGATGTCTGTCACCACGACATCGGGCTTGTGCTCGGCGACGAGCTCCAGCAATTCAGGAAGGTCGGAGGCGACACCGACAAGCTCGAGGTCGCCTTGGGCCTCGATCAGTCGCGAGATTCCCTCGCGCAACAACGCGTTGTCCTCCGCCAGGACGACCCGGATCAGCGCCACCAAAATGGGAGCCTAACCCGTTCCGTTGCCGGCAGAAGGTATGTTCGGGACGAGGACGACCACCGTGAGGTACTCGCGTTCACCAAGCGACAGCTGCTGGGGTCCCAATCGGCTAACTCCCTTGATCGCCCGGCTCGCGACCAGGTCCTCGTCCCCACTGTGAGGTGATGCGGCAGGAATTAGCCTGAGGCGGTGAGTGGCCTCCTCGAGCTCGAAGGACTCACTCGGCGCTACGGGACCCTTACTGCCCTCGACAGTCTCTCCTTTTCCGTTCCAACGGGACAGGTGGTGGGCTTCTTGGGCCCCAATGGGGCAGGCAAGACGACCACCATGCGGGCTGTCTTCGGCCTCACCGATCTGGACGCTGGGATGGTCAGGTGGAATGGTGCCCCAGTCGGTCAGGCCGAACGGCGTCGCTTCGGGTACATGCCAGAGGAGCGGGGGTTGTACCCGGCCATGCGCGTGGCCGAGCAGCTCGAGTACCTCGGGAGATTGCACGGCATGAGCGCGATCGACGCCCAGGCTGCCACGACGACTTGGCTGGAACGGCTGGGGATCGCAGAACGGGCCGACAGCAAGGTGGATGCCCTCTCCCACGGGAACCAGCAGCGAGTACAGCTTGTGGCCGCATTGCTTCACGGTCCTGAGGTGCTGATCTTGGACGAGCCGCTGGCCGGACTGGACCCAGCGGGGATCGACGCCATCGGCGGTGTGCTAGCCGAGCAGGCCCGCTCGGGTTGCTGTGTGCTCTTCTCCAGCCATCAGCTCGACCAGGTAGAGGATCTCTGCGAGTCGGTCACCATCATCGATCACGGTCGCCTGGTAGTGACCGGAAGAGTTGACGACCTCGCCCGCAGCGGCCCGCGCCGCCTAGTCGTGCGGGTGGAAGGGGACCGAGATGCTTCGTGGGCACGCGGCACCGCCGGCGTCACCATCTCAGAAGTCGATGGAGGCGCGGCGCGACTTGTGCTCGACCCCTCGGTGGAGAGCGAGTCGGTGCTCCGAGCCGCCATGGCTGCAGGCCGCGTCACCGAGTTCGTCTTCGAGCGCCGCCGATTGTCAGAAGTGTTCCGGGAGGCATTGAAGTGAGGGGAGGCCTCATTGCGGCCGTGCTGGCCGTCGTCGTGATCGTGAGGGTGTGGGGGCGTCGCAGACGCCGAACGACCGGCCAACGCCAGACTCACGGCGGCTTGGGGCCTTTCACGAGCGACGTGGGCTTGGTGGCGGCCCGGGAGATGCGGGAGCGATTCCGCGGCAAGATCTTTCGCGTCGGGACCCTGCTCATCCTGGCGGTGATCGCGGCCGCCATCGTCATCCCCACGCTCGACAAAGGGAAGCCAGAACCCCAACGGGTCGGCCTTGTCGGGGCTCTCTCGGCTCCCTTGCGAGCGGCCGTCGTGTCTTCGGCCAAGAGCGTCGGCACCACGGTTCACTTCGTGTCCGTAGCCGACGCGGAGGCGGCCCATGCCGATCTGCGCTCAGGGCGTGTTGATCTGGCCATAGTCGAGGGTCGGGAGCTCGTCGTGAACAAACCCATCGGATCAACAGACATCTCGACGACGGCCCAGTTCGTAGACGCCGTCTCCAAGAACCTCGGCATCGTCGAGGCGGTCGAGGCGGCCCATCTCACGGCGGCGCAGTCCTCGGAGCTGGCTGGGGCGAGGGCGCTCCCGGTGCACAGCCTCCAACCCGGAGCAGTCAAGGGGGCCACGCACACCACTTCGCTGATCGGACTCGTTCTCATATTCGTGATGCTCTCGCAGTACAACACCTGGATCCTGATCGGGGTCATGGAGGAGAAGTCGAGCAGGGTCATAGAGGTGCTCCTGGCTGCCGTGCGCCCCATTCAGCTGCTCACGGGCAAGGTGCTCGGGATCGGCCTCGTGGCGTTCGTCCAGGCCTCCGCGATCGTCGTGTTCGCCCTAGTGCTGGCCAAGAGCGTTGGCTCCGATCTCCTGCATGGAACGGCACCCGTGGTGCTCGCGAGCACTTTGGTGTGGTTGGTGCTGGGCTACGCCTTCTACTGTTGGGTCTACGCGGCCGCAGGTTCTTTGGCCGAGCGGCAGGACCAGGTGCAGAGCTTGGCCTTCCCTTTGAGCCTCCCGATCATCTTCGGCTACATCATGGCCCTCACTGCGGCGGGCTCGGCAAGCCCGTCATCCTTCTTCAAGGTCCTTGCGTATCTGCCTCCGACGGCCCCGTTCGCCATGCCGGTCCTCGTCGGTCTCGGAAAGGTCACTTGGTGGGAGTTTCTTGCATCGGCGGTAATCAGCATTGTGTGCACCGTGGGTGTGGCGAGACTGGCTACCGGGATCTACCGGAGGGCCATTCTCCGCACGGGTGGACGGGTCAAGCTCCGCGACGTGCTCACTCGAGCGGCCGGATAGCCATCGAGGCACCTGTGCCGGTCCCGCACGCATCGGCGCGGGCCATCATGTTCCGCGGTGACGCGCCAGACGTCGAGCAGTCGGCGCGGGAGGCTGGGACAATCAAGTAAGGGAAGGTCGGGGATGCGAACTGCGCTCGCCATCTTTTTCGTCGTGATGATTGAGCTGCTCTTTGTGTTGAGGTCGGTCAACTCGATCAAGAAGAGCCGTCAAGAGAGGCGTGGCCGGAACCGCTGCGAAACGTGCGGGTCGCTGCTCGAGGCCGCGGAAAGTCAGCACGCCGGAACGTGTCGCAAGTGCGGGACCCGCCAAAGCTGGGCGAGCTAAAGAGGCGGCTATGGAGATCAGATGCGCCGGGTGTGGCTGTGTCGTCGATCGAGGCGTCCGCCTCGCCATCTGCGGCGATCCGAAGTGTTGCTGCAAGGAGCTTCCGGTTCGTGGGGGTGACAAGCATCAGGGGCGAGCGCAGGGGCCGCGGTTCAACTAGGCGGCGTTCTGGCGGACCTGCACCCGGGCCTACGTGGCCTCGCCCCCGGCCCGGGCACCGGTCGAAGTGGACCTTATTACCAAATCGCTAGATGTGCATCCAGGACGGGTGAATATTGTCCCAATCTGAAGTGAACATTTCCGTTCCCTCAAGCTGACGGCGGGAGCGTCCGATGAGATTGGGTGGGTGCACGTCCTCAACTTGCCTGCGAGGGTGAGCAGCGGGTCGTGCACCCACCCGTTTCAGTATCCCGCCGGACCGGGCGAAGGATGTGTTTTTCAGCCCTAGCGAGAATGTGACGTTCGGCCCTAGGTAGCCTGAAGTCTCGGGCGCATCCTGGGCAAGGGTAATCGAATCAGACCCCGGTCCTCGGGGCGACTGAGTGATCGTGACCCCAGATATCAGCACCCCCGAATCCCCCCCCTCGGGGGTGCTGTCGCGTGAGGACCTGCAGTGGCGTCAGCGACTCGGACCCATGCATCCTTCTCGTCTATGGCCGCAGCGCCGCTCGTGACCCGAGAAGGGCTGGCGCGGCGTTCTCGAAATCGTCCACTTCGCCGTGTCCTCGAAGGCCAGGACGTCCCGTCTCTGTTCCAGCGCGACGACGAGCGGGACGCCGCGTTCAACGGAGCCGTAGCCGATCCAGAGGCGGTGGCGTCCGCTTGGGCAGCTTGGCGCGAGGAGGTGCGCTGACGGGCCGACATTCGGGACGTTGATCTGTGCGCGAGTAGACACGCCGGCGCTTCGTAGGCGTTGGCGAAAGAAGGATTGAACGCCGCCATGTTGGCGGTAGCCGTCCCGGGCACCGCTCGGCCAGCTGGTGTACGGTTCTGGCGGCGAGGGGGCCAGGACTGACCCCCGGTGACCCGGGGGGGACATGGCCATGTTCAAGAAGGGCCTCGCTGTTGGATCGCGTCGGCACTCGAGTATCGTCCGGGCGGTTGCCGCTCTGTGACCTGCAAGGCCACCGCCAATGCCGCCACGAAGACGATTCCCGCATCTTTCGGCATCAACATCGCCGGCACGCCGACTTCGGGCCAACCCGCTCTGCCTAACTCTTCGCCAATCACCTTGAGCCGGGGGAGGGGTCTTCATTATCTGACTCACATCGCCGACGCGCCCAGAAGGGCGCGGGAGATTTCAAGCCACGAAGAATCGAACCGCTTGACATATCCGTGGGACAAATGCCGCCGGCTGGACCGGCTGGCCAAGTGAGAGATGACAATGACATGGGTGTTTTGGCGGCTGAAAAGCTCTACGAGTACACATTGCAGGTGACCGGGGTGGTCGAGTACGGCGCCAGCTTCCAAGCCGTCGTTGCCGGACAGAGCCCGCCACCGCCTGGAGGACTGAGCGTCGACATCGCCTTCGAAGGGCCGATGATCGGGCGCCTGAGCGGAAGGGTCGTCGGTGTGGACTACGTCACAGTTCGTGCCGACGGCCGCATCGATCTCGACATCAAAGCCGAGATCACCACCGATGACGGCGAAAAGATTGCTTTCGCCGCAAGTGGCGTCGGGATCCCACAACCAGGCCTCGCATCTTCCTATTTCAAGCCCGGGCCCAGGGTTCTGCTTCTCGTTTGAAGGCGGCCGGTACATGCTGCTCGGTCGCCGCGAGCACATCATCGAGGGCGTGGCGCCCCACGAACGGTGGCGGTGGCTGCCCGTCCCTTCCGGACGGGACACCGCGCAGGAGGACTCGAGCGAGGCGTCGGCGGTCGCCACGGCACCCAAGAAGGAGCGGGCAACCTCGTCGACGAACTCAGTCCCCGCCGCGCCCTGGACGGCTCTCGGAAGATGGCCACTACCTCAGCCCCGCTGCCCCCAAGAATCCCGGGACGATCCACCCAAGAATCTTTGAGGAGTTGTCTCCATTATCGTTGACCTATGTGTCGGGAGCGCCCCGGCTGTTCCTATGCTGAGACCGCATGCAACTCACTGTGACAGTGGAGCCTTCTGCGGCGAGCCTGCCCGGCTGGGACGAACTCGTGATCGGCGACGGCATAGAACTCCCTTCCCACGACCTATGGCTGTCGGCGAAGGTGCTGCACGTCCTTGAAGTATTTAGCGACAAAGGCCCTCAGCATGTGCTCGCTCGGGCGAACGGGACCCTGGTTGGTGGGCTTGCCACATACCGACTTGACGACCAAGTGACGAACAAGCCGATGCGACTCGACGGTGTATTCCCGGGGATGGACGTGTTGCCAGCGCGGCTCGTAGGTGGACTCTACGACGGTCGCACGGGTGCCCTGACTCTGCCGAGCCTCGGCGAGGAGGCCGGGCGCCAGGTAGTTAGCCGGTTGTTTGCTGAAGCCGAGGACATAGCTCGGCGGAATGACGAGCGATCGGTGGTGTGCCGTTGCGTGGACGGTGGCGACACATTGCTTCGGGAAGTCCTGCGAG
>Ga0182014_10003694_pt1 | contig 18137 bp, 14 predicted proteins | sample 612S2DmetaG_FD_120489 | JGI IMG/M metagenome (GOLD analysis project Ga0182014, IMG submission 120489) | Permafrost microbial communities from Stordalen Mire, Sweden - 612S2D metaG | ecosystem: Environmental > Terrestrial > Soil > Wetlands > Permafrost | place: Sweden: Stordalen | collected... | reverse complement strand
TGCCGGGGTGTCGTCCCTCCAGCACCTCCAGCACGCAGCGCACCGTTTCCGCCACGCCGTCGGCCACCAGCAGGTCGCGCCCGGGCTCGGCGCGGATGCCCTCGAAAGCGGCCGAGGTGGCCACCACTGGTTTGCCCATCGCCATGGCCTCGAGCACCTTGTTCTGAATCCCCCGTGCGATCCGCAGCGGCGCCACGGCGAGCGCGGCATGCGCCAGCCAGGGGCGCACATCCGCCACCCGGCCGGTTACAGAGATGCCGGCCAGCCGCGCCAGCCCCTTGATGTCGGCGCCGGGATTGGCACCGACGATATGCAGGCGCAGTCCCGGGCGGTGCCGCCGCAGTTCCGGCATCACGTCATGGGCAAACCAGAGCATGGCGTCAGCATTGGGCCAGTAGTCCATGTTGCCGGTGAACACGAGGTCCGGTCCGGCGCCGGGCAAGCCAGCGTAGGGGTCTGGAAAATCCTGGCCGGGGGCGAAGGATTCGCAATCGACCCCGTGTTCCAGCCAGTCGATTTTGGCCGCGCTTTCCGGCGCCAGTTGGATGAAGCGCTGGGCCTCCTTTTCCGTCACCAGCAGGGTGGCATCGCAGGCGCGGGCCGCCGCGCGCTCGAATGCCAGCAGCGTGCGCCCCTCGCGCGCCCACACCAGGCGCATCGGCCAGGAAGCGCGGGCGGCGTAGCTCGTCCATTTCTCGGAATCGATGTCCTGCATGTCGAGGATCCGGCCGGGGCGGTCGTAGCCCAGCACATAGGGGGCCATGGCGGCCGAGTAGATGTACAGGATTTTTATTCGCTCTCGCGCCAGCACGGTGTTCACCCAACCCTGCAGGCCGGCGTGGTGATAATAATCGAGCATCAGCGGCCGACCCGGCCGCAGGCGCAGCAGGGCGTGCAGCTTCTGCCAGCGTTTGCTCATGGCAAACACGGCGACTTCGGCGCAGCAGCTTTTCAGCGCCTCGAGAGCGCCCGGCGGGACCGGCTCGTCGGCCAGGCAGCCCAGATAAATGTCGTACGAGGCCGACAGATGGCGCAGCAGGGCCCAGCCGCGGATGCGCTCGCCCTTGTCGGGCGGGTACAGCAGCCGGTGGCTGATGAACAGCAGGCCGGGTTTCGCGCTCATCCGAGTCCCCGCACGATCGGCGGCCCCAGCACATTGGCGACCACCAGCGGCAGCTTCTTCCACGCCGCGATGAACAACCGGTATTTCGGGTTGAGCGGATTGTGGTCGGGGATGGTGGCGCCCGGGGCGAGACGGAAACGGTAGTGCAGCGGCGTGGGCGCAAAGCCCCAGTTCTTCTTGAACGCGAACGCCCCGGTACCGGTCTTGCTGCGGCCGAAGTCGAACAGACCGTACCCCCGTGCGGCGGCGCGGCGCATCACGTCCCAGTACATGAAATCGTTGGCGTGGCAGTCGCGCGCGGCCGCGGTGCCGCCGCCGTAATAGGGCAGCACCGCATCGCGCCAATAGAAGTTCATCACCGAGGCGACCGGGGCCGCTCCGTCGCGGATGGTCACCACGTCCATGCAGTCGCGGAAAGTCTCGGCCAGGATGCGGAAGTAGCGGCGGGAAAACACCGGGGTGCCCAGGTTGCGCACGCTTTCGGCGTAGATCCGGTGCAACAGGTCCACGTCCTGGTCGGCGGTCGAGGTCAGGCCGCGCTCGATGCCTTTTCGCACCATAGCCCGCTGCTTGCGTGGGATGGATTTCAGGTTGGTCTCGTCGTCGTCGGCGATCGGTTTGCGGAAGGTGACATACAGATCGCTGCGGGCCGGCCATTCTGCCGCGTCGAGCCAGTCTTCGGGCGGCGGGGTGAGGAAACGGAACTCCAGCGCGCTGGCGCGGGCCGGTTCCATCAGCGCTGCCGCCGCCGCGACGAGGGCGGCGAAACTTTCCCGGTCGGCGGCGAGCGGGCCGCCATAGACGCAGAACGGCACCGAAATGAGCGAGCTGCCGAACAAGGCGGTGCGCACATGGCCGAGCGGCAGCACGCCGGTAACGCTGCCGTCGCGTTCGGCCATCAGATAGTGGGTGCGGTGGCCGAACGCCCGTTCCACCACGCGCCGCCAGGCCGAGCGATGGAAAAACGTGCCGTCCGGGTGGGCGGCGACGAACGCGTCCCAGGCCCGTTCTCCGGCATCGTCGAGCGGGCGGCACGTGAGCGCCATGGGCTTGCTTTCGGGGCGGAACAGAAGTGTGTGGATAGGCCGTCGACCGCGCCGCTGTCCATCGCCGCGGTCAGGGCGGGTCCACGGCGGCGAAGCGGCCGGTCCGCAGCACCCGCCGGTAGGCCTGCCGCATCGTCCCGGCGATGTTCTCCCAGGCGAAGGTCAGCGCCTTTTGCCGCGCCGCCGGGCGTTTGTCCGTCAGCGCCTCGCGCTCGCGCGCCAGGGCAGCGATCAGGGCGAAGGTCGCGTCAACGTCGCCGGGCGGCAGCAGCCAGCCGCAGTCCGGATCGACGTAATCCGGGATGCCGCCGACCGCGGTCGAGATCACCGGCACCCCGCAGGCCAGCGCCTCCAGCACGGCATTGTTCGCGGTGGCGTCGATGAGCGGCAGGAACAGCGCGTCGGCGCCCTGGTAGAGCGCGATCAGTTCCGCCTCGCTCAGCCCGGCATGCCGGCGCACGTTGTCGCAGCCCGTGAAGAAGTCCCAGCACCGCCGCGGGGTCACGATATCGATCACCACGTCCAGGCGCTCGCGCGCGCACAGGTCGGCGACGCGGTGCGCCAGCTCGAAGTCGCGCAACATCGCGCCGACGAAGACCAGCCGCAGCGTGGTCGCGGCCACGAAGGGGGCCGGGCGGAACGCCGCGACGTCGATGCCGTGCGGGACGCAGATCACCTTGTCCGCCCCGAGCAACGCCGCCAGCGGGGCGACCTCGCTCCGTGCCACCACCACCGCGCCGGCCAGGTTGCGCAGGTGCCGCCACGCCGCCCGCTTCGGGCTTTCGGTGGCGGAAGCGGGCAAATGGAAGGTCGCGATCAACTTCCCGGGCAGCAGCCGCGCGCGGCGCACCAGCATGTCGAGTTGTTCGTCGGCGTTGGTGACATGGACGATGTCGGCGCGCTTGCGCAGCGCGAGCCAGAACGTCCGCTCCTCGGCAAGCCTCTCCTCCAGGCCGTAGCCGAACTGCCACGGCCGCTGACCCCGCAGCTTTCCCCACAGCGTCGCCGCCGCGCGCCCCGGCAGGGAGGTGAACGGCCGGCTCGACACGGTTGTCGCGCCGAGCGCCGGGCCAAGCCAGGAATAGCCGCTGTGGTGCGAGTGGTGCGCCCAGTTCTTGGTCAGGACGACGATCTCGAGCGGGGCTTCCGTTGCCGTGGTCATGGCGGCCCATCCAGACCGTCTGTTCGCTGCATCGACACGTTCCTTGATCGCGGTTGCGATCGGCATGGCATATTCCAACCGGGAGAGGAATCCTCCATTGATGCGGCCATGGCGGCCGGTCGGGTGCGCCCAGTGCAACGGAGCGGAGAAACGTGACTGATACAGGCCGCTCAGTCACGCACAGGACGATGGTCGGGGCCGGGTGGATGATCGCCTTCCGGGTCTTCACCCGTGTCGCCGGCCTGGGCAGCACGCTGGTACTGGCCCGCCTGCTGATGCCGGCCGATTTCGGCCTGCTGGCCATGGCGACCACTTTCGCGGCCGCGATCGAGGGGCTTTCGGCGCTTGGCATCCAGGACGCGCTGGTGCGTGACCCGGAGAAGAACCGGGACCTCTACGATACCGCCTTCACCATCCAGGCCGGCCGCGCCGTGCTGACCGGCGGCATCGTCGCGCTGGGGACGCCCTGGGCGGCGCGATGGTTCGCCGAGCCGCGGCTGGTGCCGGTCCTGCTGGTGCTGGCCGGCCTCTCCGCCCTGAGCGGGTTCGAGAACATCGGCATCATCGAATTCCGCCGCGACCTGCATTTCGGCATGCAGGTCCGTCTGCTCGTCCTGCCCAGGCTGCTGCAGATCGGCGCCACGATCCTGGCGGCCTGGACGCTGCACAGCTACTGGGCGCTGCTGATCGGAACCGCCGCGGGGCGACTCAGCCAGTTGGCCATGACCTATGTCGTGCATCCCTACCGGCCAAGCCTGGCCATCGGCCGCTGGCGCGACCTTGTCGGCTTCACCTTCTGGACCTGGGCCACGGCCATCGTGGGGCTGGCCTGGAACCGGGCGGACCCATTCATCCTGGGTCCCATGGTCGGCCCGATGGCGCTGGGGATGTATCTCCAGGCCGGCGCTCTCGCAATGTTGCCGTTGACCGAGTTTCTGGTGCCGGCGACCGAAGCGCTGTTCCCCGGTTTTGCCGCCGCCCAGGTGCAGGGAACCGATCCCATGCAGATGGCGCCGAAAATCGCCGTTGCCCTGGTGATGGTCCTGGCGCCCGTGGCGATCGTTCTCTCCGCGGCTGCGGGCGATGTGGTGATGGTGCTGCTCGGCGGGCAATGGGCTGCGGCTACGGTGCCCATGGCGATCTTCGCTGCCACGGCCATTTTCGCGCCGATCGGCTTTGTCTGTAACACCGCGCTCGTCGCTCGCGGCCGGGTGCGCGCCAATTTCATCCCGATCGCGGTGATGATGCTCCCCAAGGTCATCGTAATCTGGCTGGCGGCGCGGACGGGCAGTCTGGCGATCGTGGCCGCCGCCAACGTCGCTCTGCTCGCCATCGAGACCAGTCTTTTCGTCATCATCCTGCACCAACAGGGCGTGCGGCTGGCCGAGGCCGCGAAAGGCATGCTGCGTGGGATCGTCGCCATCGTTGCAACAATGGGTCTGCTGTATGAGACGGGCCTTGGCTGGCAGCTTGGCACGCGGCCGGTCCTGGCCGCCTTTCTCCACGGTCTCGGCATCGGCGTCCTGGTCTGTGCCATCTATGGTGCGTTGCTGATGTTGCTGTGGTTGGTGAGCGGCCGGCCGGCGGGACCCGAGGCGTTCGGCATCGGCCTGTTGCGGCAGGTTATCGGCGCGCGGAAGAAACCCGCGCTGCATTCCCCAGGAACGTAGAGGCTCCCCATTCCCATCCCCTCCGCATCGCCATCCGAAGAACCCACCGCCGTGGACGCGGCCGTTCGGCTGCGTGACACCGGCATACGGTATTCGGTCTGCACGCTGGTCACCCGCCCCGCCGACTGGCGCGCCATGGCGCGGAGCTTCGCGGCCGCCGGCTTCGCGCCTCCCGACTGCGAGTTCCTGTCCCTCGACAACGCCACGGGAAACCGGTTCGATGCTTATGCCGGCTACAACATCTTCCTCCGCGCCGCGTGCGGCGCCTATGTCATCCTGTGCCATCAGGATGTCCGGCTGCTGAGCGACGGGCGCGACCGCCTCGATGCGGTGATCGCCGAACTGGACAGCCTGGATCCGCACTGGGGGCTGTTCGGCAATGCCGGCGGGCTGCGTTCGGGAGCCCTGGCGATCCGCATCAGCGATCCGCATGGCGAGAATGTCGCGCAGGGCGGCCCGTTTCCCGTGGCCTGCCAGACGCTGGACGAGAATTTCATCGTCGTCCGCGCCGCGGCGAACCTGGCGGTGTCGCACGATCTGCACGGGTTCCATCTCTATGGGACCGACATGTGCATGCTGGCGTCGATCCTCGGCTACAGCGCGTATATCGTGGATTTTCACCTGCGCCACGAGGGTCGGGGTGTGATCGACGCCGTTTTTGCCCGCGCCCTGACCGACCTCGTGCACAAATACGCCCGCACCAAGTGGCCCGCCTTCGTCACCGCCTCATGCGGGAAGTTCGTGATCATGCCTTTTGATTTTCTCAACAAAAGGCTCAATACCCGGGGCGGCCTGCGCTTCGTCATGTTTGCCGCCCACCTCGCCAATACCGCGTTGCGATGGGTGGGTATAAAGCGACCGCCGGCATGAGGGTGGGCGACGGCGCCCGGGAATCTTGTTCAAAACGGAGACCGAATGATGACGGCGTTGCCTGACGATGACATCATACGATTCACAGCCACTTCCGAAAGCCCGTTTGAGTTGCGTCACCTTCCGCTGCTCGGGAAATTGTACCGTATCGGCAGCCGCTCGCCGTATCGCCTGAGAGGGCAATTTTTCTGCCGGTTGGCGCGGCGCGCATACCGCGTCCTGCGGGCGGCGGGGGTGGGTGGCGCGGGCATCGTGCGGCTGCGGCTGCCCGGCGGCGAGCGGGATCTCCGCTTCGATGTTCGCAATACCCAGTTTCACGCGCTTTACATGCCGGATTTTCTGCCCTGCTTCGAGCCCGAGACCACCGCATTGTTTGCCCGGATCGTCGGCACCACGGGGGTATTTTTCGATATCGGCGCGAACTGGGGTTGGTACACCGTCGTCGAGGCCAGTCGGCCCGGCTTCAGCGGCACCGTGCATGCGTTCGAGCCGAATCCACCAAGCTTCGCCGATCTGGTCGGAATCGTTTCCCAGGCCGGACTGGATGCGCATGTCCAGTGCCACAACATCGCGCTCGGCGATCATGACGGCGATGCCACAATGCGGATCCCCGATGGGGTCCACAGCGGCCTGGCCACGTTGGACGAACATGGCGACGTGCGAGTCAAGCTGGCGCGACTCGATTCGCTCGACCTGCCGACACCGGATGTCATGAAGCTGGATGTCGAAAATCATGAATACGACGTGCTGATCGGCGCCCGGCAGACCATCGCAAAAGGGCGCCCGTTCCTGGTCTTCGAGAGCTGGGCCGATCCGCAAACTCCGGAAATGTCGGCCGCTCCCCTACGTCTTTTGGAGGAATGGAATTATCGTTTGTATTTCCTGGCGTGGCTGGCGGAAAATGGAGAACCGTACTATCAGGCCACGTGGTCGGGAGGACCCGCACGCTTCGGTCTCGTGCCGTTTCCGGCGCTTCACCGTGGTCTGTTCCTAAAACAATTGAATTTCGTGGCAGTACCGGAAGAGCGTGTCGAAGAGTTGAAGGCAATGCTCGCCTGAGGCGGAACCGCCGGGCCGGCCGGCATCAGATCGTGGTGTAGGATCCCCAATCGGGATCATGGCCGGCGACGAATGTTGGCGTGAGAAAATATCGCGGCCTCTGGTAATGATTCTCGGCCGTGTAGGGCGGGCAGAATTTGTCTCCCAGCAGGTCGCTTCTCACAAAAAAGGCATTGACCCCCGTAATGTTGCAGCCGACGAGGGCATAGCCTTTCCGTTCCGCGATCCTGGTAATGGCGGCAAGAGAGGAGCCGCCGTAGTCGGTTCCCCGCCAGCGATGCGCGGCGTTGTAGGTCTGGGCAATGCTCATCGGCGGCGGGAACTTGCCGTTGTATTCGATGATGATCACCCGCGGGCTGACGACCTCCAGGGCTTCCAGGAAATGGATGTCGTTGCCGTCCACATCGATCGAGATGAGGTCGATCTCGCCCTGGTGGAACTGCCCGATCAGGCCATTGAGGTTATCGCGGTCGATGAAGGCATTCCGCACCTGCAAGCGACCCTGCGCGATGACATCGCTGAATTTCGTGTTGATCTGTTTGACGTCGCGCTCGGAACCCTCCAGCCAGAGGCCGCTCCAGCCCTCCAGCAACAGTTTGAGCGTGTTGTTCTCCAGGCCGGTTTCGACGCCGAACTCGACGAAGATCCGCGATCCGTGACCGATCCGGGCAAAGATCTCCTGGATGATGCCGTCCTCGTCGTTTTGCGAATAGACCTTGAAACCGAAGGGCAGAAGCCTGCGTTTGTCCTCATACAGCGGGTCGGACAACAATTCGTGGATGTAGCGATCGTGGGCGATGAGAGCCGCCGTGCGCAGGTGCGGACTGACCAAGGCCGTGTTGTTCACCATGAGCCGGCGAAAACGGCGCGGGCCGATCTCGGGGACGATTCCGATTCGGATCAAGGCGTGCCGGACCGTCGCCTTGATCGCGTCCATCCGCTCGGCGGGGCTCTTGTTCAGTAACCGGCGGATCGTTTCGAAAGCCGGTATCTGCCTCTTTGACGACACGTCAAGATCCTCTGCCAACGCGGTTGCAACCGGAAGTCAAATCGCGGAACGCGCCATCACGGCGGCGAAGGCGGCGTCCACCGGAAGGTCGGCGACGGGTCCGTCGGCACGGACGATATCGGCGGTTTCCCCGGTCGCGTAGCCGCCGCTGTACGGCGTGTAGGAGCGGAAGCGCAACAGGGCGCCGAGCAGAATCACGCCCCGGGTACCGACGGCGTTGGCCAGATGTGCCGGCCCGCTGTCGGTGCTGACGAACAGCCGCGCCCGGCGGATGACCTCGGCCGTCTCCAGTATGGTCAGCGTGCCGCACAGCGTACGCTGCCGGGCGCCGTCCTGCGGCACGGCCAGCGGCCGCAGGCCCACTTCCACGATGGTCACCGTCTGGTCGGCGGCCAGGATGCGGGCGACGAGCTCGCGCCATTTGTCGGCGGACCAGTCCCGGCGCGGGTCGTTCGATTGACAATGGACGACGATGAAACGGGACGGCAACAACAAGGCATCGACCGTCGCCGCCGCCGCCGCGGGCGGCGCGATCGCGGGGCCGTCGGTCATTCCGGGCAGACCGGCGTTGTGGCACTCCACCTCGAGCAGACCGCCGTAATCGAAGAAATTGTCGATATCCAACGGGTCGCCGGGTTTGATTTGCGGAATGCCGCAGCGCGGGCAGATGCGGCCGTTGATGTGCAGGTCCCAGACCACATCGAACGGCTTAAGGCGCTGCAACAGGATCCATTCGGTCAGGCAGACCACGGTGACGACGCGATCCACTTCGGGATAGCCGGCGGGCAGCGATACGTAGGGCGCGCGCGCGATCCAGAATATCCGCGCCTGCGGAAACCGCCGCCGCGCCAGGCGGGCAATCGGCTCGCCGGCGACGATGTCGCCCATATGCTCCACCAGGGCGATCGCCACCAGTGGCCGTCGGCGTGAAAAACCCCGCCGCAGCCACAGCGCAGAAGCGTTTTTGACCAGGCTGCAAAGGATGGACGCGAGATGCAGCAGATACTTCCGGTGCCGCCGCGCCTCCCAGTACATCAGGCGCACCATGCGCGACAATGTCAGCGGGGCGGAATCGTCCATCTACGACTCGCCCTTCGCCGGCCGGGTCTGCAGGCGCCATAGCAGATGCCGCTGCAGGAACCGCCCGACCCTGGCGTAACCTGGGCAACGTGACCCCACGTACAGGAAGTGCATCGAGAGATTGACATGCAGCAGCGCCTTCAGCACCGGCAGCCGCAACGGGATTTTTTGGCGGAAGATCAGATCGCGGCTCATCGGCAGCATCGGCAAAACCCGCTCCAGCCACCCGCGCGCATGGTGGCGGATCATGACCATGTAGTCCTGGAGCGGGGTTTCCTCGCGGACCATCAAAACGTCGGGAACCTCCGCGTGCCGGCCGTACAGCAGTGTTCCGGCCATCAGCGCCCAGTCGTAGCCGATCAGGAAATCGCTGGTGGGGAACGCCTTTTGCAGCACCTCGGTACGGTGCAGGCCGTACTGGCGCGCATTGTCGTCCGGCCCCGAGAGATAGGCGGCGAGATTCGTCACCCTGTCCGCCTGCAACGGATAAGTGCCGCCGGCCAGCCGCGTGCTGCCGTCGGGGCGCACGAAGCGGACGCGCGAGACGCAGGTCACCAGGCCAGGATCGCTCTCCAGCACGGCCAGCATCCGTTCCACGTAGGTCGGCTCGAGAGTGTCGTCCTGGGCGAGCCACATGAAATAGGGCGTGCTCGCCTGTCGCAGCAGGAAACGGAAATTCGGCGAGGGTCCGAGATTGGTCTCCTGGCGCGTGTACGAAACAGGGACGTGTGCCGCCGCCAGCGCCAGCCCGACCGCGCGCGTGCCATCCGTGGAGCCGTCGTCGGAGATATGGATCAGGCAATCCTTGTGTGTCTGACGAAGGATGCTCTCAACCGCTCGCCGGAGCGTTGCCGCTCCATTGTAGGCAGGAACGCCGACCGTTACCTGGATCGTCAAGGGCGCGGCTGCTCCAGCACACTGGCGAAGGCCCGGTCCATCCGGTCCCAGGCGAAATCGCGCAACAACCGCTCCAGTCGTCCGGCGGTGCGCGCCAGGTTCACGTAGTGGCGAAACCGCGACAGCGGACTGCGCACGCGCACGCGCGGTTGTTCCGGGTCGTATTCCCAGGGATGGGTATAGAACACCCCCGCCGCCGCCTCCGTCCGGTTGAACCGGCGCAGCCCCAGCCGGAACACCGGATAGGGCAGCACGCGAAACCAGCCGCCGCCGGCGCAGGGCCAATTGCGGCCCCACATCCGCAGCGCGGTCATCGGAATCTCCCACAGCGCCCCCGCATCGGGCCGGTAAGGAAAGCGCGGCGCGTCCGGCATGCCGTAGAGGTCGTGCTTCACCGGATACACGCTCGAACTGTAGCGGTAGCCCTGCTCCGCCAGGATGGCGAAGGCCCAGGGCGTACCGGCGTTCAGCGAGAAAGTGGGCGCGCGATAGCCGCTCACCGCCACGCCGCCGGCATCCTCCAGCAGCTTCCTGGTCCGTCCGACATCGGCGCGGAACGCCTCCGGCCCCAGTCGGTCCACCCGTTCATGGCCATAGCCGTGACTGGCCAGTTCGTGGCCGCCGGCGACGATGCGCTTGATCAGCGCGGGATGGCGTTCGGCCACCCAGCCCAGGGTGAAGAAGGTGGCGTGCACGCCGGCCCGCGCGAAGGCCGCGAGCAGGCGTTCGGTGTTGGCTTCCACCCGTCGCGGCATGTCCTCCCAGGCCGCGCGCGGCACCGAGTTGGCCAGCGCCTGGACCTGGAAGTAGTCCTCCACATCGACGGTCAGGGCATTCACGATGGTCGGGTGCGTCATGACTCTCCTGTCCCGCCGAGCACGTCCATCAGCCGCTGGAACACGCGTTTCTGCTTCGCTATCTGCGTCTCCAGCGCCGCGACGCGGCCCCGCAGATCCGCCGGCGCGGCGGCGGCCGCCGCGGCCTGGGCCGCCGGCAGCCCTTCCAGGTCCTCGGCCAGTTCCGCGGCGGTGTGGAGCACCATCGCCGCGCTGATCGTGCCGGCCGCCTCCAGTGCGCCGTACAGCAGCACCCGCCCGCACAGCCGGTTGATCCGGCGCGGAATGCCGCCGGTATGGTCATGGACGGCGGCGAAGGCGGCGTCCTCCCAGTGCGGGTTGCCGCGCCAGCCCACCATGGCCAGCCGATGCTCGATATAGGCCCGCGTTTCGTCGCCACTGAGCGGGCCGAGATGGTACGAGGCCAGCACGCGCTGGCGCAGTTGGTCGAGGTCGGGGCTGGCCAGCAGGCGGCGGAACTGCGGCTGCCCCATCAGGATGGTCTGCAACGAGGCCCGCCCGTTCTCGGTGATGTTGGAGAGCATGCGCAGCTCTTCCAGCGCCGCCAGGGTCAGGTTCTGCGCTTCGTCGACAATCAGCAGGCAGCGCCGTCCGGCCAGACGGTGGTCGCGCAGCGCCTCCTCGAAACGCAGCAGCAGCGCTGCCTTGCTGGCCTCCGTCCCGTCCACGCCGAAGCCGCTGAGCGCCAGCCGGAACAGGTCGTCGCCCGAGACCTGGGTGGTGTTGATGTGGGCCACCGCATAGGTGTTGCGGTCGAGCTGGCTCAGCAGCCGCTCGATCAGCGTGGTCTTGCCCGCGCCCACCTCGCCGGTGACGATGATGAAGCCTTCGCCCTGGGCCAGTCCGAAGGTCAGGTGCGCGATCGCCCGGCTGTGTCCGCGGCTGCCATAGAAGAAGCGGGTATCCGGGGTGAGCTGAAAGGGCGATCCGGTGAGGTTGTAGTGGCGCTCGTACATGGTTGATGTGCCGGGCCGGATGCTCAGAATGTCTTGCGCGCGCCAATGACGATCAGGCTGGTGGGCAGTATCGGGACGGTGCCGGCCGTGCCGGTGTAGTTTTGGCGGGTCCAGCTGTATTGCGCGTAGGCGCTTACGGTCCGCGAGACCACATAGGAAAGATTCAGGCTGAACACCAGCGTATCGGAATTCTGGCCGGTGCCGGTCTGGAGGCCTTGGTTGGTACCCCACTCCACGAAGGCGGAGGCGTTCAGGTCCGGCCAGAGGCTGCGCTGCCAGGTCAGCGTGCCGTACCAGCCAGTGGCGTTCAGGCTGCTGGCGCTGGTGGCGGCGGCGGCGGCGATCTGGTGGCTCTGCTGACGGCTGAAGGTCACCGAGATCGCATCGCGATCGAGCAGCGTGGTCACCGTGACCGAGGCGTCGGTCACCCGCGCCAGGTTGTTCTGCACGCCGTAGAAGCTGTTGTTGATCTGCACCGGGGTGCCGTTCGCCATCGGGTTGCCCGCCGTGTCCAGGGAGGACCCGTTCATCGCGTTGAGTATTTGTTCCAGACCGCTGGTGATCCCTTCCGAATAGCGTGCGAACACGCGGGTGCGGGCGGTTACGGCATAGCTGGCGTTGAACTGGGCGGACTGCACCCCTTCCTGGCTGCCGTAGGTCGCCGTGACGGAGCTGTCCGGGTTGGGAACCCAGTGCGCGCCGACACTCCATTGCGGGCCGGAATAGGTGTAGGGCGGCGTGCCGGCATAGTGGATGTCGTCGTAGCCGAACGAGGTCAGGGCGGTGACGCTGCGGGTGATGGCGTAGCCGAGATTGATCACGGCCTCGTCCTGGGAGGCGTTGTTCATCACCCCGCTGCCGGTGTCCTGGTTTGCCGAGAGCATCATGCTGGCGCTGGTGCGGCCGAACGCCGACCCCGAGCTGAGCGAGAAATATTCCTGCTCCGAGGTGAGGTTTTGTCCGCCCACGGTCATGATGGGCGCGGGCTGGCCGGACGCCACGCTGGCGGCCACGCCGTTCTGCGAGGCGTGCGACAGCGTCGCGCCCAGCTCGGCGTCGCCGAGATCGCCGAACGACTGGCGCAGATAGGGATGCGCCGAGAAGCCCAGGGTCTGGGTCTGGGCCTGGTTGGCCACCGCGGTCGTGCCGGCCGGTCCATAGCCGGCGTAGGTGGGCTGCACCGACGCGAAGCCGCGCAGGTCGAGGAACAGCCGCTCCGGCACCAGGGTGATCTTGCTGGCGGCGTCGAGGTTCTGGCTGATCTGGTACTGGCTGGCGTTGCTGTAATATTCCAGCGAGGGGGCGTAGTTGATGGTGGTGTTGGTGCGATCGGTCTGGCCGTTGATCAGCACGGACGGGAGGAGTGTGGTCATAAAGGAACTCTTGCCCGTGCCGTTCAGTCCCAGCAGCTGGTTGGTCCAGCTTTCCTGGGCCCCGAGAGCCGGCGAGATCGTCCAGCCCGGGCTGGCGGTTGTGCTGGCGCCGGTGTTCAGCAGCCCCTCGAGCTGTTGATGCAGGGCGCCGACCTGCATCGTGGTGCCGGTGTCCGGGAGCAGCTGGGCCTTGGCCGATGGGACGAACGGCGGGGCGGCGAGCAGCAGGGTCGCGGCGGCCGACAAGCCGGCGCACAAACGTCTGTATCGCCCGGTCGGGAGTGCTGTCCGCCACGGCCTGAACCGGTTCCAGACCTGGGGGCGTGTCAAGGTCTGGCGCCGTGTCAGGGTTTGGAACCGTAATAATAGTAGGCGCCGAAGGTATAGCTGTTGGTCAGCCGGACCTTGTTCAGCACCAGGGTGATGTTCGGGCAGGCGCGCAGCAGCTCGAGCGAGGATTCCAGTTCGCTGCGCTGGGTCCGCTCGGCTTCCACCACCATGATGACCTGGTCAACCAGGGCGGCCAGCGTGCTCGGATCGCTGGTGGACAGGCAGGGCGCGCAGTCCAGGATGATGAAGTGGTGGGCGAAGCGGCGGCGCAGCCGTTCGATCGTCGCGCTGACCGGCCGGCTCACGCCCGGTTCGGAGGCGGTGACGTCGCGCGAGCCGATCGGCAGATAGGACAGGCCGCCGATGGCGGTGCGTATCAGAGTGTCCTCGATCCGCAGTGTCGGGTTGGCGACTAGGTTGTACAGCCCGGGAGCGTCGGTCAGGCTCATCGTCGCGCTGAGCGACTTGGGCTTGGCGTCCATGTCCACCAGCAGCACCTCGCCCTGCCCGTTCTGGGCGATGCTGGCGGCGATGTTGAGCGCGGTGAAGCTCTTGCCTTCGCCCGGTTTGGCGCTGGTGACCATCAGCAGGTTGCTGGGCTCGGTGCGGGTCTTGGTGGCCCGCAGGGTGCGCAGGATACGGCCGACGGTGATGCGGTACTCTTCCGAAATGCGGGTTCGTGCCCGTCCGGACAGCGCCAGCCCGGCCCGTTTCAGCGTCTCTATGTCCAGGCGCGGCAGCTCGAGCGGCGGCGGCGCCATGCTGGGAATGGTGTGGGTGAGGTGGGCGGGAATGATGGGCGGCGCGGAAACCGGCGGCGCCGCGGCGGCGGCCGGCGCCGGGGCGCCATCGGTTTCCGCCGCGAAGCCCGCGCCGCTGCGCAGCAGGGCGGCCGCGCGCTCGACCAGGTGGTCGCCTTGGTCTGAACTCATGCCGCGCCCGGCGTTTGCAGCAGGCGATAGATCAGGCCGCCATAGACGGCCCAGAGCAGCAGCACCGCCATGGCGAAGCTGGCCGCCGAGAACACCCGGCGGCGCATCGGCACGGTGATGCCCAGCATGGAGATGCCGCCCACCACGGGCAGCCCAATGTCGCGCAGATCCTCGATGGAGTGGAAGGACCGGTCGAACTGCAGCATCAGGATGGCCAGGCCGAGCCCGCCACCGATGCCGGCCATCAGTACGGCGGAGAGCAGCACGGCCCGCTTCGGCGCCACCGGGATCTGCGGCACCTGCGGCGGGTCGACGATCTGCATCTTGATCTTCTCGGCATCGCTGTCGGCGGCCGCGGAGATGCGCATCGACTCGCGCCGGCTCAGCAGCTCGGTGTAATTCTGGTGCAGCACATCGTAGTCGCGGTTGAGGTTGGCGTACTCGGCCTGCAGCCCGGGCACGTTATGGGCGATCTCCTCCAGCCGGTCGCGTTCCTGGGTGCCGTCGGCGATCTGCCGTTGCAGCGAGGCGATCACTGTTTCCTGCTCGAACAGCTGCATGCGCATCTGCTCGTACACCGGATTGGGCATGGTGCGTGCGGGCGGCTTTGGCAACGCCGCCAGTTGCTGGGCGGCCATGGCCGCCGGCGATTGCTGTGCCGGGGCGGCGGCGGCGGCGGCCTTGAGGGCGGCGACCTGGTTGCGGGCGGAGACCACATCCGGGTGCTGCTCGGTATAGCGCAGCCGCAGCATGGCCAGCTGAGCCTCGGCCTGGATGAGTTGCGTGTTTTCCGCCGCGGCCGCGCCGAAGCTGCCGGGCAGGATCACCGGCCTGGTGTCGGAATCCATCGTCAGTTCCGCCGGCATGGTGGACATCTCGCGGCGCATCATGTCGCGTTTGGTCAGCACGTCCTTCAGCTGGCCCTCCAGCGCCCGCACCTCGGCGCGCGCGCCATCCAGCCGCGACACGCCGGCATCCGACGGCAGCAGGTCGATGTACTTGGTGCGGAACTCGGCGCGCCGTGCCTCGGCCTCGCGCAGTTGCCGCTCGTACTGGGAGATCTGCTGTTGCAGGAACACCCGCGCGTTTTCCATGTCGGCGCGGTTGGCGCCGACTTTGCTCTCGACGAAGATCGACAGGATGCTTTGCACCACGTCGTAGGCCAGCTTGGGCGTGGCGTTGCGGTAGGAGATGGTGAACAGATTGCGGGTCTGCGGCGAGATCCGGATGCCGGTGGACAGGTTGGCGACCAGCTTCTCGAGGTCGGCCGGGCCGGCAATGGACAGTTCCAGGTCGGTTTTGGAGATCAGTTTCTCCAGATTGGGCCGGCTCAGCAGGGTACGTTGCAGGATGTCGAGCTGATTGGTCGGCGTGTCGTCCAGCGCCAGGCCATTCAGCAACGGCGTCAACACGGAGTCCGAATCCACGTACAGCCGGGCGCTGGCCTCGTACTGGTTGGGAATGGTGGAGACGAACACCCAGCCGGCCACGCAGATCATCCAGCACACCGCGATGGCGAACCAGCGCTTGCGCCAGGCACCCAGGAGATAGCGACGGAGCAGAGAGCGGAGTTCGTCCACGCGGATCTCCCCTCAGAACCAGGACTGTGGAATGATAAGCGTATCGCCGGGCTGCATCTCGACATTCTGGTCGATATCGCCGTCCTTCAGCAGATCGTCCAGATGCACGTGGATGGTTTCCTGCTTGTCGCCGATGTGCCGCACGATCACGGCGCGGTTGCCGGCGGCGTAGTGGGTCAGTCCCTTGGTCATGATCATCAGGTCGAGCACGGTCATGTGATCGCGATAGGGCACCGCCTGTGGCTCCGCGGCCTCGCCGATCACCCGGATCTGCCGGTTCAGCGGGCCGACGAAGCCGCTCACGATGACGGTAACATTCGGGTCCTTGACGAATTCCTTCAGCCGCTCGGTCAGGTCCTGGGCCAGTTGGCTCGGCGTTTTGCCGGCCGCCATCATTTCGGGCACCAGCGGGGTGGAGATCCGCCCGTCCGGGCGTACCGGCACCGCCATGCTGAGCTGCGGAGAGTCATAGACGAAGATGTTCAACTGATCGCCCGGGCCGATCACATAGACATCCGGTTTCGCCGCCGCCGCGGCATCCGCGGCCGTGGCCGGATCGATGACGGGCGGGGACTTGCCGGCGCAGCCGGCAAGCAGGGCAAGTGCCACGACGCAGGCCAGGCGGGAGATGACTGTCATGACCGTTCCGGTGTCAGCAAAAGGAAACCGCGCATGCATATGGGATAGGCGCGGAAGGAATCGAACCCCCGACCTCTGCCATGTAATGGCAGTGCTCTGCCACTGAGCTACACGCCTGCACAGGGCCGGTCCGGGACGGCGCGCCAAAGGCATCTCCCCGGCTGGCAAAAAGCGTTGGGCACCAGCGGGTGCTGGTGGCGTCTGGCATGGGGGTATTCCAGCACAAAGTCCGCCTGTCACAGGTGGACACTTGCATAGCACGGGCGACTTGACGGGAGAACAGATCTTTGATCCCCCGCCGATTGCCACAAACAGTCGGACCAGCACGATCTGTGGTTGTCCTGCGGGCAAGACCGCCGCAGGGAAGTTGTGCATTCCGTCGATCCAGGAACGTTCACAATTGCCGGCCTGGCGAGATTGCGCGATCGTGGCGTTGGAACTGCATTTATATCCTGTTCACGGGACCCGATCGAAACCGGGCCGGTTCCGGGAAAGCCGGCCTCGCCGGATCGACATCGACAGCCCCGCCCTCCCCAGCCCGCAAAACGTCTCGGCAGGATGGGCAGGACGCGGTATGCCTGCGCCGACGCGACCGCCGCGGCGGTGGTTTCTCCGGCAATGGTGACGCATGAAGAAGAAGTATCTTCTGGTTGTTCTGGCAATCCTGCTGGTCGGCGGTGCCGCCGGTGGCGGTGCCTGGTACTGGCACCTGTCGCATGATTATCTCAGCACGGCCCGTGCCGCCATGGCGCGCGGCGACCTGCATACCGCACAGATTGCGCTGCGCGCCATGCTGCGCGACCGGCCGCAAAGTGCGGAGGCGCATTTCCGGCTCGGCGTGGTGCAGTTGCAGTTCGGCGACCCGGTGGCTGCCGAGAAGGAGTTCAAGCTCGCCCAGGCCGGCGGCTGGAACAACCGCGCGGTGATGCCCCTGTTGGCCCGCGCCTACCTTGCCCAGGGCCGCTTCCAGGAGGTGAAGGGCCTTTCCACCGAGGGCCTCGCGCCAGATGAGGCCGGCCCCCTGCTGGTCACCAGGGCGATGGCGGAACTGGGGCTGAAGGATGTGCCGGCGGCACGGGCCACGATCGCCGAGGCCGAGCGGCTGGAGCCGAACATCGTCGAGGCGCCGCTCACCGCCGCCCGCGTGGCGCTGGCCAGCAACGATCTCGCCACCGCCGAGCTGAAGATCAACCGCGCGCTGGAAATCAATCCCCGTTCGGTCGATACCCTGCTGCTGAAAGGCCAGTTGCTGCACTCCCGCGGCAACTACGAGGCGGCGGTGGCGGCCTTCACCGAAGCGCTCGCGATCACACCGGACATCATCAATATCCGGCTTGAGCGCGCCAATACGTTGATCGCCCTGAACCAGTTCCAGAAGGCGCGGGAAGACGTCGATGCCGTCATAAAGAGCGATCCCCGTAATCCGCTCGCCAACTATTTCCTGACCGTACTGCTGGCACATGCCGGCGACTGGCAGGGGGCGAATACCGCTCTGGAAAACATTTCGACGGTCATTTCGCGCTTTCCCCGCGGCGAGTATTTCCAGGCGCTGGT
>Ga0182014_10003693_pt1 | contig 18141 bp, 11 predicted proteins | sample 612S2DmetaG_FD_120489 | JGI IMG/M metagenome (GOLD analysis project Ga0182014, IMG submission 120489) | Permafrost microbial communities from Stordalen Mire, Sweden - 612S2D metaG | ecosystem: Environmental > Terrestrial > Soil > Wetlands > Permafrost | place: Sweden: Stordalen | collected... | reverse complement strand
GACGAAGATAGTGCCGTTCCTTGTAGAAGACGAATTGAAGCGCCTTGGTGGGCTATACGCCAAGGGGCCTGATTGGACTTCGTTTGTGCAAGTTGCCGGCAACTTGATCACTGGGCAGAATCCAGCGTCGTCTTCGGAAGCTGCAAACGAAGAGCTGAAGATGTTGGCCGCCGCGCAGAGCAAGAGGTGAGTACATGCGCCATGCAAAGCTCGCTCGCGTTTTTTCCGCCACGCAATAGGCATTTCGGAGGCGCGGCAACGAACCGTTCCGTGGGTTTTGCGAGTTTCCACTCTGGCTGGCACGGCTACACGGAATCTGCCGACACGCTCGATGCGGCGGGCACGCAGGGCTCGGCGGATGTTCCTCCCGTCGTTGGCCAGCCCTCGGTAAGCAATCGGGGGTACAACGCGTACGTGCACGGTAGAGCGGCGGAGGCCCGGAGTTCCGAGTCGGCGACGATTCGTCGCACTTGCGTGTGCGCCCGGTTCGTAAGCGTTTTTAACCCTACGCATCCCCCCGTGCTTAGCACAGGCTTGCCATCAAGGGTCGGAGTCACTTGGATATCACTGCGGAGACGCCAGTAACGCTATTTTTACATTGCTATTCATTGAATTCTGCCAGCTCTCTGGAGTATGACTGATATGTGACTATAGAGCATCGGCTCGGCGAGATCGTTGCAAACGCTGTTACTCATGGGATCGGTGCTGCGCTTGCCATCACTGGGGTCATCGTGCTGGTGATTGTCAGTGTGACGCATGGCACCGCACGTCTTATCATTAGTTGCGGCATTTTCGGCGGTACTCTCCTCCTCGTCTATATTTGCTCCACTCTCTATCATTCGCTTGTACGCACACGTGCACGCCACGTCTTCCAAATCTTGGATCATTCCGCTATTTACGTTCTGATAGCAGGAACCTACACTCCGTTCACGGTCGTTTCGCTACGCGGAAAACTTGGATGGGCGTTGCTCATTATTGTATGGACGCTTGCGGTTGCCGGAGTGGTATTCAAGAGTCTTGCATTGGGCCGGTTCCCAACCTGGTCGGTAGCGGTCTACGTCCTTATGGGCTGGCTTGCAGTCATTGCCATGCGACCCCTCATACGTGCGATCGGATGGCACGGTCTGTGCTGGCTAGGGGCTGGCGGGGTGTTTTATACAGCAGGAATTCTCTTCTTCGCGTTCGATCGCGCTCGGTACTTCCATGCGCTCTGGCATGTATTCGTGCTGGCAGGCAGCATCTCCCATTATTTCGCGGTACTGCTGTACGTCGTTCCTAACGCCAGCCGAACATAGGGCCTGCGACCACTTCGCGGCCCTATATAAATCAAGACTGGAGCCAACATCTTCCAAATGATCAGGCTGCTTGGTTTCCCTTCGGCAACCCCGTCCCGATTTCTCCCTAATAACGCCACACGGAAACATCCTGTCGCTTCTGGCTAGCGGGGTGCTACTCACTTGACCGTCTTACACCCGGCCCGCAAAACAAATTCGCCGAAGCGGGCCCGAAGTCAGCTGATTGCCTCATAGCGGTTGTAAGGGGTGACTGGAATCGTTGTATTCCGCAAGACGCTGCTGCCAAGCAGCACGAAACAACTCCGCAACCAAATGCAACCCCCGCGCAACCAGAGGCAAAAACAGGCAGCGGAAAGCGCGAAGCGCTACTGCTGGAAGTAGCTGATTTGGCTGGGGTTAAGATGGTGAGCGCGGAAGGAATCGAACCTTCAACCTACTGATTAAGAGTCAGTTGCTCTGCCAGTTGAGCTACGCGCCCTTCAAGGACTTGCGGGTGAAGCAGTCTGCCGGCGTCAGTTAGAGTGTCAGTCGGCCTCACTGACGCGAGGGGCGCTTGAGTCATCGTGGATCGTTCGTCGCCCTTCGCTTTTGATTCTACCGAGTGGGTGTTCATTTTGTCCAGCTTTGCCACCGCATCTGCCATCGCCTGCAAAGTGCGGCGCACACACGGTTGGCTCACACTCACGCTGCTATGCCCCGCCAGCGGCAACAGGCGCGCCAGCAGTCGCTCATGGAACACCACTTATGGAACAAGGGCACGGCGCAGATTTCGTCCAACTATGAACCGAGACGCGATGTCTAAAAGGAGGCGGGTGCGTCCGGCAAAATCGACACCATTCAATTTGCATGGACCTCGCCCGACTGCGCCCTTCTATGCGGATTTCTATCCGTTCCGTGTTATAGCGCCGGATGAATACGCAGAGGATCGATCCAGTGCTGGAAAAAAGTGTCTGCAACGAAGTTGCCGGACGCACCTATCGTGGCGGCCAGCACGTGTGGTTCTTGAAGCTGTCGAAAACTGCACCCAGCATGATATCTGCCGCGGAAGATGACGGTAGAAATAGTCGCTCTTGGTTTACCGATTCAGGAGCCTTCGGTTGGATCAGCCTTAGGCAAGCCGGCCAACCCGGCATCGCTGCCGAACCCAGTCAACGAGATTTCATTCCGCAACCGGGCGAGTGATGATCTGCACCAAATCCGCCGCCGGACGCGCCGCGGGCCGTCGCGTGGGCTGTGGCATTGGATATCCAGGCCGGCGGCTTCGCTGGACTTGCTCGGCGGCGGCAACCCCCCTCGGGCAAGCCCGCTCGGGCCGCTGCGGCGCGCGCCAGAAGTCAAGGTAGCCCACCTGCCGTGCGCAACTGACGGTGCACTGCGGGGCACAACTTTTTTCCGTCAGAAATTCGCGGCGGATATCGGCCAGCGTGTATTCCGCCAATGCCTTGCCAGGGTAACCGCGCTGCTGCGAGCAGTAATGCACCAATCCATTTTCACAGATGTAAAGATAGCGGGCGCGGGCGCGGCATCGCCACTGGTTCGGCGAGCCTAGCGCGATCCTGTTCTGAAAGTAATTGAACCGCGAATAATTCCGCCGGTCCGCATCTTTCATTTTCAGCAAGACCTCGCGCTCTTTTTCCGAGAGCGGACGCGACTGGCCATCGCCGTCGTGAAGGATGCCTGTGGTCGAGGTGAAACCCAGTTGCCGCGCCCGCCTCGCCACCACCAGGGCGTCCTGCGGCTCATGGACGCCGCCGCCGACCACGCTGTTGATGTTGACATGGAAGTCGGCGTGTTCGGCCAGCAGTTGCAGTTTTTGGTCGAGCACCTTCAGGCTTTTCTTGCTCACCTCGTCCGGCATGACGTTGTCGATCGAGATCTGCATGTGGTCAAGCCCGGCGCGGTTGAGCCGCTCTATGCGCCCGGCGGTGAGCAGATACCCGTTGGTGATCAGGCCGGCGATGATTCCTTGGGAGCGGATGTGGCCGATCAGCTCGTCCAGTTCCGGATAGAGAATGGGTTCACCGCCGCTGATCGTGATAATCGTGGTGCCCAGTCTCGCCAGGTGGTCGACGCGCTCCCGCATGACGGCGAGCGCCACCGGCTGGGAGGTGCTGTCGTACTCGTTGCAGTAGGCGCAGGCAAGATTGCAGCGCCGCATGGGAATGATGTGCGCCATCACCGGATGGCCGGTCGACGTCAGTCCCTTGGCGATCATCGCCAATTCGCGCCAGCGGCGGTTCGCCGCTATTCTTGTTCTCTGTAGCGTTCTCTGTAGTGTTCCGCGTAGCCCACGATTCTGACTCGGCATAGGGTTAACTTTTATTACAACACAGACCCCCCGGCCGGTTGGAACCGGCTTTCTCTGATCGGCGCAAAAGCGGGGCTCATCAGGGAATAGCGGCACCTGGATTGTTTCCAGAGTTCCCCCACCTGCGCCATAGTTGCCCGGTTTGGGACGGATGCCGGGGACGGCGCATCCGGACTTCGGCGGCCGCCCGGCGGCGGCGAATTCGGAGTTGGATGAGCCGCTCGGGCCAGTGAGAAGGCGGCGCTCATTTATAATCATTTGTTCTGTACACGGTTCCGGAGCTCTATAAAAAATGATTCGATTTCTGCAAACCAAAGGCCCGATTCAGAAGATATTGCTGGTCGGCTTTTTGGCCATCATCTGCATCATGATGGTCGTCACCCTGGTTCCCGGAGGCATTCTCAATGAGTTCGGGATCACCCATGAGGGCCTCATCGCCAAGGTTGGATCCGAGCAGATTACGGCTCAGGACGTCAATCAGCAGGCCAACCAGATAGCCCGCGGCCAGTTCCCGCATGGAGCGCCTCCGCAGCTTCGCCCCTATCTGTTGCAACAGGCCGCCGAATCGCTGATGATGCAGGGCCTTTTGCTGAACGAAGCCAATCGCATGGGTCTGCGCACCGGCGACGAAGAGCTGCGCTACGAACTGCAGCACGGCGGGCTTTCGGCCCAGCTTTTCCCGAACGGCAATTTCGTCGGCACCGAGCAATACAAGGCGTTTGTCGGGAGCAACTTCAACCTGACCATTCCGCAATTCGAAGACAAGCTGAAGCGGCAAATCACGATTAATAAATTGCGCAATATTATCGAGGGAGGCGCCAGCGTCTCTCCCGATCAACTGGCCCGGCAGTTCCGCCAAGTCAACACCAAGGTGAAGTTCGACTATGCCGTGATCTCGCCTGACGACATGGCCAAACAGTTGAAGCCGGCCGACGCCGAACTGCGGGCGTTCTACGAAAAGTCGAAGGCGCAATACGCGAACAGCACCCCTGAAAAGCGCAAGGCGGTTTACATCCCGATCGACCAGGCGAAGCTGCCGAACCCGCCCAAGGTCACGGCGGAAGATTTGCAGAGTTACTACAACGCTCATCAGGAACAGTTTCGGGTTCCCGAATCGGTGACGGTGCGTCATATTCTGATTCGTACTCCGCCGCCCGGCGCGGACGGCAAGGTGGACCCCAAGGCCGCCGCCGAGGCGCGCGCCAAGGCCGAGGACATTCTGAAACAGCTCAACGCGAAGGCCGATTTCGCGGCGCTGGCGAAGAAGTACTCGCAAGATCCGGCAAGCGCTCCCAACGGAGGGTTTCTCGGTCCCATTACCCGCGGACGCACCGTTCCCGAGTTTGAAAAGAGCGCTTTCTCGACCCCCAAAGGGCAGACCAGCGGCATCATTCAGACCGATTACGGCTTCCACATCCTGCATGTCGACGATAAGGCCGAAGCCCACCTGAAGACCCTGGCCGAAGCCAAGCCGGAGATCGAGCCCGCACTCGTCCGCGATAAAGCCAAAGTGGCGGCCGAGGCGCTGTCCCGTGCGGTCGAAGCCGACGCGCGCACCAGCGGCATGGATAAGGCCGCCAAGAATCATGGCCTGCAGGTGGTCGAGATCGGTTACTTCACCCGCTCCGAGCCGCTTCCCGGCATTGGCAATGCGCCGGCCTTCATGGATGCCGCGTTTTCCGCCAAAGCGATGGCGCCGCCGGCCGCCGTGGCCACGCCCCAGGGTTTCGCCATTCTGCAGGTCACGGACGTGAAACCTCCCTCGACTCCGGCCTATGAGGAAGTGAAGGCCCGGGTTGAACAGCAGTTCAAGATGGATCGGGCCAAGGCGATGCTCTCGCAAAAGACCCGGGAACTCTCGGACCGGGCCCACGCCCAGCACAACCTTCGCGCCGCGGCCAAGGAACTTGGCGCTGTCTTACACACCAGCGAATTGGTAACGCCCCAGGGCCAGGTGCCGGAAATCGGCGCGCTCAGCGGGCCGGCGGCGCAGATTTTCACCATGAAGCCAGGTGAGATTTCGGGCCCGATCGAGAGCGCGCGGGGCGGGCTGGTGATGATGCTGCTGGAGAAGCAGGAACCGTCCATGGCCGACTTCGACCAACAAAAAGACGAAATCCGCCAGCAACTGCTGCAGCAGAAGCAATCGGAGATGTTCGAGCTCTACATCGCCAATCTGCGCACGGTGGCCGAACAGAAAGGCATCGTCAAGATTTATGAAAAGGAGTTCAATCGTTTGTTGGCCACCGTCAGCGAGTAGACGGGTTCATGGGCGCGCGAGGGAGTGAAACGCTTCTTTGTTTTTTTTCGCCGCGGCGGCACTGGCTTTGCGATTCGGACGGCTGGAGGATGGCAAGCCAGGTCCACGCGCATGGTTAAGATTTGCGGCAGTTCCAGCGCAGGTGTATCACGGCGGCCTACATCCTAGAGATTGAAAGACACTGATGCCGAACCAGCGAGCTTCCGGTATTCTGTTGCATCCGACTTCGTTCCCGTCGCCCGGTGGAATCGGCGACCTGGGAGCGGCCGCCTATGAGTTCGTCGATTTCCTCGCCGCCGCCCGGCAGTCTCTGTGGCAGGTTCTGCCGCTGAATTCCCCGGGGATCGGCAACTCGCCTTATTCTTCCACCTCGGCCTTTGCCGGCAACGTTTTGCTGATCTCGCTCGACCGTCTCGCCGAACGTGGATTGATTTCGCGGCAAAGCCTCTCGCCGCTGGCCGATGCCGGGGAGCGGGCCGACTTCGAGCACGCGGAGGCAGTGAAGTTGCCGCTGCTGGCGGGCGCGGCGCACGAATTCCTGCTCAGCGCCGGCGGCAAAGACCGCTCCGACTACGACGTTTTTTGCCGCGACAACTCCTGGTGGCTGGAAGATTTTGTCCTGTTCGATGCCTTGCGCCGCCGTTTTCACGGGGAGAGCTGGAACCATTGGCCGCGCCCTCTGGCGCGCCGCGAACCTTCTGAGTTGAAACGGCTCGGCGACGAGTTGCGGGATGAACTCGACCTCGGGCGTTTCCTGCAGTTTGCGTTCTTTGAGCAGTGGCGCGCGCTGCGCGCGCGCTGTGCCGCCAGCGGCATCCGCATCATCGGCGACATCGCCATTTTCGTCAGCTATGACAGCGCCGATGTCTGGATGAATCCGCATCTTTACCGTCTCGATGCCGATCTCAATCCCGAGGTCGTCGCCGGGGTGCCCCCGGATGCCTTCTCCGAAACCGGCCAGCGCTGGGGAAATCCCATGTATCGCTGGGATGTGCTGCGCGAACGCGGTTACGAATGGTGGGTGCAGCGCGTCGGTTGGGCTCTGCGCTTTTGCGACATCATCCGGCTCGATCACTTCCGCGGCTTCCTGCAGTCCTGGGAAATCCCGGCCTCAGAGCCCACGGCCGTTCACGGGCATTGGGTCGACGGGCCGCGCGACGAGATCTTCCAGGTTTTGCATGCCAAGCTGGGGGATCTGCCTTTCATCGCCGAGGATCTTGGGCTCATCACCCCCGACGTTCATGCGCTGCGCGAACGCCTCCAGATTCCCGGCATGCGCGTTCTCCAGTTCGGCTTTGGCAACCCCGGCGCTCATATCTATTTGCCGCACCGCTACGAGTCCAACACGGTCGTGTACACGGGGACGCACGACAACGACACCACCGCCGGCTGGTGGCAGTCGGTTGCCGGGCAGGAGCGCCGCGATGTCCTGGCTTATCTCGGCGAGGCCGGCGACGGCATTCACTGGGCCATGGCGCGGGCAGCCCAGAACTCCATCGCGGACCTTTGCGTCATTCCTTTGCAGGATGTGCTCGGCCTCGGTTCGGAGGCGCGCATGAACACTCCGAGCAGTTCGCGGGGAAATTGGGATTGGCGCTACCGGAAGTCCGCGCTGACACCGCAACTGGCGGAAAAACTGGCCGCCATGGCCGAGGTTTCCGACCGTCTGCCTGCCCCCTCAGCGCAGCAGCAGCCCGAGGGGAAAGCTGGCAAAGACGTCGCGACATAACAGGGTTGGCTGCCCGGCCGGCAAAATTTCGCCGCTCAGCAGGTTCTTCAGCGGCGGGCCTGGCGGGGCGGGCGGCAGCACGATTTCCGTCGTTCCCCACGCCTCGCCCACGGGCATGCGCTCTTCGCCCCCCAGCATGCTATAGGCAAACCGCGGAGTCGCCACCACGGCCATCTGCTGGCCGATGGTCCGGGCGTAAGCCACCACATGGCGCTCGTGCTCGCCCGCCACTTGCAACGGCACATAGTCGCCCAGTTCGAACAACTCGCGATATTCGCGCCTGGCATGCAGCCCACAATAGGTCACCCAGAGCTTCAGGCGTCCGTCGCTCCAGGTTTTGAGCATTGCTCCGCACAGACGGCTGATCCCTTGCTCCTGCCGCGAAGCTTCCAGCAGCTCGCGCAGCCGGCGCTGGCGCAGCTCGAAGTCCACCGGGCGCCGGTTGTCCGGGTCCACCAGGCTGAAATCGAAAAGCTCCTGGCCCTGGTAGATATCGGGAACTCCGGGCGAGGTCAGCTTGATCAGGGTCTCTGAAATCGAGTTGAGGACCCCGAACAGCGCGATTCTGGGCACAAATTCCTCGAGCTGCCTGAGAAAATTGTTGGGACGGTTTTCCGAGCCGGGCATCAGGATTCGCGCGATGAAATTGTGCAGCGCTTCGGTGTATTCCTGGTGCGGGTTGATCCAGCTCATATTGACCTTGGCCTCGTTCACCGCCTTCGTCATGTAGGCCTGGATTCGCGCCAGCAAGTCCTCGCTCGATTGCTGGTCCAGGGCCCAGCGCGGGTTGCCATTTACCCTGCTGCCGGCGGCTGCCTCTTCGATGGGCTCTTCCGCAGCCGGCAATGGCCAGGTGCCCACCAGGGTTTGATAGAGCAGGTATTCCTCGTTGGCGTCGGGAACCGTGCGTCCGTCGCTCAGGGTCTTTTTCTTCCCGCGATTGCCGCGCCGCCAGCGCAGCACCTGGGCGGCCCATAGCCGCGGCAGTTCCGAGAGCACGTCGAGGCGCATACGGACATCCTCGCTGCGCTTGGTGTCGTGCGTCGAAGTAGCCAGCAGCGAGTAGCGCCACTGTTGCTGGCGCTTTAGATTGCCGCGATGGAACTCGTCGAGTTCGATCCCGAACTGCTTGGGCGATCCGCCCACTTCATTCACCGAGACGAAACGGTTATAGACATAGCAAGCGGTGTCTTCCATCCCCTTGGCCATCACCGGGCCGGTCAGTTGCTGGAACTTCAAGGCAAAATACAACTGTTTGCGGTAGCCGTAGATGGCCCCGCCGCCTTCACCGCCCCGCAGCAGCAGGATGTCGCGCAGGAATTCGAACACCGAGCCCGGCATGCTGCTGTTGCTCCGGCTTGCCCGGGCGATCGCTTCGTTGATATGGCCCCGGTCGCGCTCGCTGAGGTTGCCTCTTTCGTCCAGGTAGGTGCGATAGACGGGGAAACACGCGATAGTTTCGCGAATCGCGTCGCGCAGCACCGACCTGGTGAAGTCGCGCACCCGGCGGTTCATCGATGAGACCCCCTCCAGCAGGTGGCTGAGCACGTTCAATTCGCTGGAGAGCGCCGTCTGCATGATCAGCTTCTTACTCTGGTAGATGATCGTCTCCACGTCCATCCACTGGCCGAGAAAGCGCTGGTAGAGATTGGTGAATGACTTCTGATTGCGGTTATCGATGAAAATCCCGTTCACCAGGTTCAGAAAGTCGTAGCCGACCGTGCCATCCACGGGCCAGTCTGCCGGCAGATCCTCTTCCGGCTCGAGGATCTTCTCCACCACCACGTAGAGCGGCGCCCGCGCGCGGGCCGTGTCTTGCTGGCTGAAGGCGTTCTGCAGCTCCAGCTCGATTCCGTTTTCGGCCTGCGCCTGCCTCGCTTCGCCGCCGTAACATTGGCTGGCGGCGTAAAGCATCTGCAGCCGGGCAAAGTACTGCGGTGGGTTTAACAGCCCGTCGGGGTGATCGATCCGCAGTCCGGTCACCGTGCCGGCGGCGAGCAGTCGCCGGATCAGGACTCCAGTCGCGGCGAAAACCCGCGGGGCTTCCATGCGCAGCCCGACCAGGTCGTTGATATCGAAAAAGCGCCGGTAATTGATCTCCTCGGCGGAGACGCGCCAATGGGCCAAGCGATACGCCTGGGCCTCCAGCAGCTTGTGCAGCGCGTCGAAGCCGTGGCCGTCGCCGGCGCGTCCGTTGATGCGGCGCAGTGCCTCCTCCAGCAGCCTTTTGATCTCCGGCTTGCGCTCAACCATGTCTCGCAGCCGCTGGCCGATGAAGGGGGCCTCGCGCTGCCGCGCCACCGCGCGCTCCGCTTCGACCGTATCGTGCTTCGGCAGCTCGGAGAATCCGGCCAGCACCCCCATTAGCTCGCGCGCCGCTTCCTCGCCCGCCAGCGAGCTGAAGTCGCCTAGCGATTCGAAGATCAGCGGAATCGTCTGCGGGTCGACCGGAAGGATTTTGTCGTAGTAGTCGATGCGGAAATCGCCGTCGACGTACTTGAGCACCAGCCGGCCCGATTCGAGTTCCTCGCCATACTGATCGCCCAGAATCGGCAGCAGAACTTTATTGTGCAGTTCGCCTCGCAGCGGGTTCCAGTCGATATCGAAAAAGTCCGCGAACTTCGAAGTGCGCCCGTTTCGCAGCACATCCTGCCACCACGGATTGGTGCCGTGCCCCACGCCCATGTGGTTCGGTACCACGTCCAGCAGCAGCCCCATGCCATGGTTCTTCAGTTCCGCCGCAAGCTCGTCGAATTCTTCCTGGGTTCCCAGCTCCGGGTTGATGGCATTGTGGTCGGTGATGTCATAACCGTGCATGCTGCCGGCTTGCGCCTTGAGAATAGGCGATGCGTAGCAGGTGCTGACCCCGAGTTCCCGCAGGTAGCCGGCCAGTTTGCGGGCATCGCTGAAGCGAAAAGCGTGATTGAATTGCAGGCGGTAGGTCGAAAGCGGACGGAGCCGCTCCTTGCCGGCGGCTAGGCGGCTCAGACACTCGCGCAATTTTGGCGTCTCATCGACGGCAACAACTGGCTGATTCAGCATTTCTGGCCAAACTCTTGGACGTCCGTGAACCCACCACTTAGATGCGGCTCAAAGGCGCGGGGGTCCGCCATCCTGGTAACCCATATTCGCCCGCTTTCGGGGTCTCCGGCACCACGTCCCGTCCCGCTTCTGCAATGACGCGGAGCAGCAGGGCGAGTGGGCTCACGTCGGGCAGTTTCTATTGCGGCAACGTTCCATTCGCCTGGCGTTCACCTTGTCCCACAATGCTGAAGTATATTCCTCGACTGGCAGGCTGCTGAAAAACGGGCCGAAGCCGGGGGTCCCCGGCACGCGCCATAGTTGCGCCTGGCGGGGCAGACTAAGCGAAGCGCCGCGGAATGCGGGGAACAAAAGAGCTACCGCGCAATTGCTTTGTCGGCTCACATCAGAGCAAACCGGTTTTTCCGCAGCCTTCTACTGCTCTGACTCCGCTTTCGAGATGCGCTTCAAAAAATCCTCGCCGCTGGCGCGTGGATGGGACCGTTCACAAACACAATTCGAGAATGCCGGCGGAAACCCGCCAGGGCGAGGCCATAAGATTCTACGGCTGAGCTTCTGGAAATTCCAACTCCGCGACAACCCTTATTGCTGCTGGCGCGTGGTTGTGTTGGTCGTAGTTGCGTTCGTCGTGTTTGTCGTCCTGGTGTTTTCCTGCTGCATCTCCTGGACCGGCGCCGGCGGCGCGCCGGTGGTGGTTGTGCTGTCGGTCTGCTTCATTTTCTCGCGCCCATGCTTGTACTTCGTCGTAGTATCGGTAGTCTGAGTGGTCTGGGCCCCCGGCGTCGCGTCAATGGTGGTTATGGTGTCCGACTGCTTCACTTTCTCCCCGCCATGCTTGTACTTCGTCGTAGTATCGGTAGTCTGAGTGGTCTGGGCCTGCGGCGAATATGCTGGAGTCTGTGTAGTCGTGGTGGTGCTCTGCGTCTGAGCGGGCATTGAATCGTTTGTGGTCGTGGTGGTGGATTGCGTAGTGCTCTGCGCCATCACCGGCAGGGACAGGGCGAACACAATGAGCAACCCCAGGACGACAGCAAACAGCTTTTTGGATTTCATTCGATTCTCCTTATATTACCTTTGTCAGACAGTATGGTATGACTACCATCACCAGCTAGTCTGGTCGCAATTGCTCACTGTCCCGGGAGATTACCGTGCTCCGCAAATACCTTTGCCGTTCGGAATGTGCCTTAGAAGCGGTGCAAGTTGATTGCTTTCTGCCGGGTACGCACCCATTTTGTCGCGGCCAGTCCTTCCCGCCGCTTTACTAATTCGCCGCCAACGCCGAAAATAGCGGGTTGCCCGTACGGGGGGCGCGCATCGTTGTTTGCGAACCCTCACTCACCCCATCTGCTGAAAGGACGATCATGGCATCCAGTGGTGAACTGATTCGCTTGATGAACTACGTCGACGATATCTCCACGACTCTGCGGCGGATCAAAACCGCTAGCGCATTCGTCGCGCTTGAAGAAAAAAAGCGTCTGGCCGAATACATGCGAAACTCCGATCCGAACTATCTCAAAATATTGGAAGCTCTGGAGCGAGGCGATTGATGGCCGCCATGCATACGGTTGCCGTCATCGGGGCCGGCGTCATGGGCCGTGGCATTGCTCATGCCGCGGCTCTGGCGGGTTACCGCACGATTCTGGAGGACATTCTGCCGGCGACGTTGCGCCAGGCCGGGAATGAAATCCACGGCGCGCTCGACCAGGCGGTGGCAGCCGGCAAGCTGTTGCCCGAGCAGGCCCAGGCCGCTTTTGCCCGCTTGGAATACGCCCATTCGGTCGAGGAGGCCGCGCGCCAGGCCGACTTTGTCATCGAGGCCGTGCCCGAGGAGATGGAGTCGAAAATCGAAATTTTTACCATGCTCGACAAAATCTGCCGTCCCGATACCTTTCTCGGCTCCAACACTGCTTCGCTTTCGGTTACCGAGATCGCCTCCGTCACCTACCGGGCGCACCGCATCGTCGGCATGCACTTCGTCCATCCCATGCACGAAATGAAGCTTCTGGAGCTGGTGCGCGGACTGGAAACCGATGACCAGACCGTTGCCGCCGCCGTCGAGATCGGCACGCGCATGGGCAAGCAAGTGGTCGTCATCAGGGAATCGCCCGGTTTCATCACCAGCCGCACCGACGCCCTCATCGGGAACGAAGCTTTTTACATGCTACAGGAGGGTATAGCTTCGGCCAGAGACATCGACAAGGCGATCAAGCTGGGCCTCGATCATCCCTTCGGGCCGTTCGAGATGGTCGATCTGGTTGGACTCGACACCCGCCTGCACCTCCTGGAAGCTCTGCACAAAACACTGGGCGAGAAGTATCGCCCCTGTCCCTTGATGGTGCAATACGTCAAAGCCGGACGTCTCGGCCGCAAGTCGGGCCACGGCGTTTACCAATATCCCGGGCCCAATGCCGCGCAACCGGGCCCCCAACATGCGCCGTAGTTGCGCATGCTGGGCAGAAAATCGGCGGCGGCAACCAGACATGAGCCGGGGTGCCGGCCCTTCGGCAACTACCGGCCTGACAGGGAGATGCTCACCATGTCGCGGAAACTGATGTTTGTGCTTGCCGCATGCTTTCTGGTCGCGGAGCTGGCTCATGCCGCATCCTGGCCGCGCATCCAGCCACTCGATCGCAACTACAATTTCGGCCGGCCGCAGGACATGTACCTGAGCTTGCCGATTCTGGCCGTTACCGGCAGGCCAGTCTACATCCTCGAATGCGCCAGTCCGGAAAGCGCCCGCGCCCAGGCTGAAAGTTTTCACCCTACCCGCGAGTTCGAGTGCCGTCTGGCGCTTCCCGGGGCGACCCCGGCTCCCGACACCCAGCTGCTGACCGATGGCTCCCGCAAAGGCGGCTCGCTGCCCGAGGCTGGCTTCAACTGGAACCAGCTCAACGGAGACTGTTTCCGCTACCCGGACTACGGCGCAGAGCGCGTTTTCCGGCTGCGAAACCTGCGGCTGATTATCACCGTGTCCAACGTTCACTTCACCGCCGAAGTTCGCAGCGCAGCGGCCAACAAGCGCTTGATCCAGGGAGTGACCGTACACGTGCAGGCTTTCTACGATCCCGGCGCGGTGAGCGAGTTCCCTGCCCCCAGCCGCTACCAGGAGCCGAAGCCTTTGCTGCCGGATCAGCCGGCGGGCTTGCTCGATTGCAAAAAGCCACTGCTGAAACCGTCGAGCGCGGGCGTTCGCTAGCAGGCTGATCCGCAAAAAGCAAACGCCTCGCCAAACGGCCGGGGCGATCGTTTACGGCCGCAGCACGATCTTGATCGCGCCGTCGTCTTTCACCGCCAGGTCGAAGGCGGCGGCGATATCGTCGAGTTTGAATTCGTGGGTGATCAGAGACTTTATGTCGACGATTCCCTTGACCACCGGCTTCAGAGCCCACGGCGTCCACACCACGCGCTGCTCCCGCGTGTGGTGAACCAGGCAAGTATTGCGGAACTCCAGGCCGTCATCGTGCCATCGGCTGATATTCAGCTTGACCGGCGTCGTAACCCAGCTGTAGAGGACGAACAGGCCGTTGTGTTTGATCAGTTCGCTGGCCGCGTTGAAGCTCGCTTCGGTCCCGGCGGCCTCGACCACGACGTCGGCGCCGACGTCGTCGGTGAAATCCTTCACGAAAGCAACCGGGTCTTGTTTACTTGCGTTAATGCCGATATCCGCCCCCAGCTTTTTGGCGATACACAGCTTGGTGTCATCGACATCGACCACGATTACGGTTGCCGCGCCCTGTTTTTTGGCGCACTGCGCGATCACCTGGCCGGCGAAGCCTGCGCCCATCACCACCACTACGTCGCCGATATTGGTTCCGGAGTTCAGCCCGGAAAACATGGCGCACGCGATCGGCTCGCCCAGGCTGACCAGATCCATATCGAGCCCTGCCGGCGCGGCCTGCAGCTCCCACACCTTCGCCTTGAAGTACTCGGCGAAGTTGTTGTTCCAGCCGAAGCACATCACCTTGTCGCCCGCTTTAAATTCTCGCACCTTGGCGCCCACTTCCTCGACCGTCCCTCCACTCTCGTGGCCGAGATAGAAAGGAAACTTCGGCTCCTGCCGGAACTCCGCCGTCCGCGGTGGCAGTTGTCCTTTGAAGAAACTCTTGTCGGAGCCGCAGATGCCGACCAGGTGGTTGCGGACGATCACTTCATCCTCTTCAACCGTCAGTTGACGCTCGATCAGCTCGATCTGGTATGGCGCTTTGAGTAGTGCTGCTCTGGTGTTTACACCCATGTCCAACTCCTTATTTAGTGCGACGGCCGGTTGAAATCAGTAGTTCGCTTAGCATCGCCTCCCGAAAATTCGCGCCACAACCTTTTGCTTTTGCAGCGTCATTCCGGGCCAGCCTGGCGAGCGAAGTTGAGGCTTTGAGGCGGCGTCCGAGCCGCCTGCCGAAATCCTGAGCGAGCCGGGGTCCCCAACGAGGCTCGGCTCGTTGGGGTGGAAGCCGGGGTCCCCAACAACCGCCGTAGTTGCGGTTGATGGGGTGGAGGAGCGAAGGAACTGTCTTTGATTTGGAATGCATAGACGACGGCGAAAGAGAACTCTGAAAATGACCTTAAACGAAAAGTAACTCCGCCTCATGGTGTTGTCAACCAGAGTCGCGGAGGGCAGGCTGGCCGCGCGCCTCAACGCTTAATTTCGCTCCTCGGTGGTCAAAATGACACAGTCAACCCATCTCGCGAGTGTCATCCTGACCGAACCGGGCTCTTGGCGACGCCTTGGTTGCGCGGGTTGGGGTGGTTTCTCGCGCCTGCAAACAAGAGCGGCGTTTTCCGCCCGGCTGGGCCTCTTGACGTTCTATAGACGTATCACGCTTTTCAGTGACGCAAATCACGGCCAGCCCGCCGGAATGTGCCTTTAATTTGACCCGGCTGCCGGGACCAGATGTTCCAACAAGTCAAAAGAAGATGTTGCCAGAAAAACAACCGTTCTACGAAAAACGGTAACGCAGCTTCGGAGGAAAAACGCAATGAGTGCTGGAATTATGAACCCGCCCGCCATCAAGGCGCCGGGCGATTACATTAAGGAAGTCATGGCGCAGGTAAAAGCAAAAAATCCTGCGGAACCAGAATTTCACCAGGCCGTCCAGGAAGTGCTCGAGAGTTTGCGGCCCGTGATCGAGCGACACCCGGAATACATTTCCGCCCGCATCCTTGACCGGATCGTCGAGCCCGAGCGCGTGATCATGTTCCGCGTCACCTGGGTCGACGACCAGGGCATGGTGCAGGTCAACCGCGGTTTTCGCATCCAGATGAACAGCGCAATCGGACCTTACAAAGGCGGACTGCGCCTCCACTCTTCCGTCAACCTGGGCATTTTGAAGTTTCTGGCTTTCGAGCAGACCTTCAAAAATTCGCTCACCACGCTGGCCATGGGCGGCGCCAAAGGCGGATCGGATTTCGATCCCAAGGGCAAAAGCGACAATGAAGTGATGCGCTTCTGCCAGAGCTTCATGACCGAGTTGTACCGGCATATCGGACCCGACACGGATGTCCCGGCCGGCGACATCGGGGTAGGCGGCAGGGAGATCGGCTTCCTGTTCGGCCAATACAAACGCATCACCAACCAATTCACCGGCGTGCTGACCGGCAAGGGCTTGACCTGGGGTGGCTCCTTGATTCGTCCCGAAGCCACCGGATACGGCTGCGTTTATTTCGCCAACGAGATGCTGAAGACCCGGAAAGATTCGCTCGAAGACAAAGTTTGCCTGGTCTCCGGCAGCGGAAACGTCTCCCAGTACACGGTCGAGAAGCTGCTCGATCTGGGAGCCAAGCCGGTCACGCTCTCCGATTCCAACGGGGTAATTTACGATCCCGATGGCATCGACCGGGAGAAGCTGGCCTGGATCATGGAACTGAAAAACGTCCGCCGTGGCCGCATCCGCGAGTATGCGGATCAGTTCAAGCACGCCATCTTCATGCCCATCGACGTAAGGCTGGATCACAATCCGCTTTGGAACCTCAAGGCTGATTGCGCTTTCCCGAGCGCCACCCAGAACGAGATCAACGCCAAAGACGCAGCCAATCTCGTCAAGAATGGCGTCGCTCTGGTGGCCGAGGGCGCCAACATGCCCAGCACCCTGGAAGCCGCCAGACTATTCATCGAGGCCAAGCTTCTCTATGGACCCGCCAAGGCGGCCAACGCCGGCGGCGTAGCGGTCTCGGGCCTCGAAATGGCTCAGAACAGTGCTCGCATCAGTTGGGGCCGCAAAGAGGTGGATGAGAAGCTGCACCAGATCATGATCGCCATTCACAAGAACTGCTACGAAACCGCGGAGACCTACGGGACTCCCGGCAATCTCGTCAACGGAGCCAATATCGGCGGTTTCTTGAAGATAGCCAATGCCATGATGGACCAGGGACTGGTGTAACATCCGGCCCGGCACGCTGAGGGGGTGGACGAGTTCCACCCCCGTTTTTCCACCGCCCACCGCCAAGACAGCCATGGACCCCTTTCCGTCACCCGAGCCGATCACCGATCCGGAAAAACTCCTCGAGGCCTTCGAGGAGCTCATGCCCTTCCGGGTGCGGGACATCCTGCTGGTGTCGAGCCTCTACGATTCCTTCATTCTGCGCGAGGACGGACGGCTCAACGAACTGCTGATCGGCGACTCTCTCGAACTGCATCTCCAGCACATTCCGGGAATCACCCATGTCTCCAGCGGCCCGGAGGCGATTGCCCTGGCGCGCTCCGATGCGCGCTTCAACCTCATCGTCACCAATCTGACGGTGGGCGCGATGGGCGCCGACGAGCTGGCACGGCAGGTCAAGCAAGCCGGCCTCGATGTGCCGGTCATCGTGCTGGCCTACGATTACCGTCAGATCAAGGATTTCGTCGCCCGTAATCCGGTGACCGATATCGAACGGATTTTCCTTTGGCAGGGCAATGTCCGCATTCTGATCGCCCTCATCAAGTACATCGAGGACAAGCGCAATGTCCTCCACGACACCTCGGTGATGGGGGTTCCGGTCATTCTTCTGGTCGAAGACAACATCCGCTACATTTCGTCGTTTCTGCCGATGATTTATACCGAGCTGATCACGCAGTCGCGCAGCCTGTTCAGCGAAGGCCTCAACGTCGCCCATAAGCTGGTGCGCATGCGCGCCCGGCCCAAGATTCTGCTCTGTTCGAATTACGAGGACGCGGCGGAGCAGGCGCTCAAGTACCGCGAGTACCTGTTCGGCGTGGTCTCCGATGTCGAGTATCCGCTTGGCGGCAAGCTGACGCCGGACGCGGGCTTCGAGCTGGCGAACATGGTCCGCACTCTGGCGCCGGATGTTCCGATCGTGCTGCAGTCCAGCCGGACCAAGTTTATGACCCGCGCCCATGCCGAGGGCTACTCGTTTCTGCGCAAACGTTCGCCCACCATGCTGGGCGACTTGCGGCGGCTGCTCACCGAGCAATTTGCCTTTGGCGACTTTGTCTTTCGCCGGCCGGACCGCTCCGAAGTTGCCCGCGCCACCGACTTGAACTCGCTGGAAAAACTGCTGCACCAGGTACCCG
>Ga0182014_10003691_pt1 | contig 18144 bp, 21 predicted proteins | sample 612S2DmetaG_FD_120489 | JGI IMG/M metagenome (GOLD analysis project Ga0182014, IMG submission 120489) | Permafrost microbial communities from Stordalen Mire, Sweden - 612S2D metaG | ecosystem: Environmental > Terrestrial > Soil > Wetlands > Permafrost | place: Sweden: Stordalen | collected... | reverse complement strand
CGCGATTGCTATCCCGAACCTGCTACGTGCGCGAATTGCGGCAAATGAGGCATCCGCAGTGGCGTCGGTTCGGACCATCAACACAGCTCAGATTTCATACAACTCCACTTACCCGACGGTGGGCTATGCCGCCGCACTGAGTAATCTGGCGGGCACCTGCACCGGCACCGTGGTTCCCACGTCGGCTGGCGCTTGCCTGATCGATACGGTTCTTGGGGCAGGCACCAAGAGCGGCTACTCGTTCAGCAATACGGGTACTACTACCGGCTATTCCGCGTGGACAAACCCGGTGAGCGTGAACCGCACGGGCGTGCGCTCGTTCTGCTCGGTCGCGGACGCGGTTGTACGATCGAATTCCGCGAGTCTCGCGACCTGCGCTGGGACCGAGTCCCCACTGCAGTAAGTTTGGATTTGGCAAAGTGCCTGGGGGAGGGTACAAGCCGAAAAAAGCAGAGGAGAAATCCTCTGTTTTTCTATTTCTGCCGGGTTCTGAGTTCTCGACCCAAAGGTCGTGCAGCGTGCCTTCCCGGTCTGGATTCCAACTGACACAAAGTGTCACTTCCGATGCCGGGGAATGCCGAACGCAACGAAGGCGGGGATGGGGTTGCGCGTAGCATTGTGTTCCCAAGGGCTTAGGCTGCGCTGGATGGACCAAGGTCCGGCATGAAACGTGCAACAGACTTCATTGGAAATTGATCGGTTGCGTTGGTTTCAGGATCGGGGAGATGCGATGCGAAGGGCTGAAGGGTTTTCTCTCATTGAACTATTGATTGTGGTCGCCATCATTCTAATCATTGCGGCGCTGGCGGTGCCCAATTATCTGCATTCGCGAATTGCGGCGAATGAGTCGTCCGCGGTGGCGTCGGTTCGCGCCATCAATACAGCTCAGATTGCGTTCAACTCGTCCTTCCCGACGGTTGGCTATGCCTCCGCCCTGAGTAACCTGGCGGGCACCTGCACCGGTTCCACAATTCCGACGTCGGCGAGCGCTTGCTTGATCGATTCGGTGCTGGGGGCAGGCATCAAGAACGGCTATTCGTTCACTGTGACTGGCAGTTTCAGCGGCTATTCCTCATGGACAAACCCGGTGAGTGTGAATCTGACGGGTGTGCGCTCGTTCTGCTCGACTGCGGATGCAATTGTGCGCTCCAACTCCGCCAGTCTCAGCACCTGCGCTGGAACCGAGGGCCCGCTACAGTAAGTTTGGATTTTGGCAAGTACCTGGGGAGGGTACCAGCCGGAAAGAAGCAGAGGAGAAATCCTCTGCTTTTTTGTTGTCGTGCGTCCCTGAAAAAATGACTGCTCCTTCCCGTGCGCAACTGTGTACCTTCGTAACCGCCCGCGCAAGTGGGTGTCGGCAGGACGCGCACGCATTGCTTATAATTCTCTTCATCGGATTCCACAGCAAATTCCACGCAAGGGGCTTGGCGTTGCGCGCATAGCCATGGCTGCGATAGAAATTCTCGACCTCGAAAAGAGCTATCTCGTCGGATTCTGGCGCAAGCGGCCGAAACTGGCGCTGCGTCCGCTCCGCCTGACCATCGAAGAGGGCGAGGTCTTCGGCTTCCTCGGTCCCAACGGTGCGGGCAAGACCACTACTCTCAAGCTGCTGATGGGGCTGGTGTTCCCAACGGGCGGAACGGCGCGGATTCTGGGGAGGGAGATGGATGATCCGCGGGTGAAGTCGGAGATTGGATTTCTCCCCGAACAACCCTACTTCTACGACCACCTGAGCGCCCGGGAACTGCTCAACTATTATGGGCAGCTTTCTGGAGTTCCGGCAAAAGGACGCTCGGCGCGGGTGGAGCAGATGCTGGCGCGGGTAGGCTTGAGCGAATCGGCGGGCGTGCAGCTGAGGAAATTCTCCAAGGGCATGTTGCAGCGGGTGGGGCTGGCGCAGGCCATCCTGCACGATCCGAAACTGGTGTTTTTGGATGAGCCGATGTCGGGCCTGGACCCGATCGGGCGGCGCGAGGTTCGGGACCTGATCCAGCAATTGCGGCACGAAGGCAAGACGGTTTTCTTCTCAACGCATATTCTCTCGGATGCGGAGGCGCTTTGCGACCGGGTGGGGATTATCCACCAGGGTGAGTTGCGCGGGGTGGGAGCGGTCGCGGAATTGACTTCCGGGACGCAGGGCAAAATCGAGATTATCTTTTGCGCACAACGAGTGCCAGCGGGTCTAACGCCCCTCGGGGCCGAGGCGCGGATCAGCGGCGACATGGTGAATGCGGTATTGCCGGAAGAGCAGCAGGATGTGGCACTCGAAGTATTGCGGCGCGAGCGCCTCAAGTTGATTTCCCTTATGCCAGTGCGCAGTTCACTGGAGGAATACTACATCCAGAAACTGCGGCCCACGGAGGACCAGAAAGAAGAAGGCGGGAACGAAGCGGATCGGAAGGGGGTGGGCGCGTGAACTCCGGGGGCATGAACTCGCGGATCGGTTATATCGCGTTCAACACTTTTCGCGAGGCGGTGCGCGACCGGGTTCTGTATAACCTGATCGCGTTTGCGCTGCTGCTTTCCGGAGCGGCGATTCTAGTGGGAGAAATTTCGATCGACATCGAGCGCCTGGTGGTGGTGAACCTGGGCCTGACGGCGGTGTCGCTGTTTGGGGTTGTGATCGCCATCTTCATCGGGATTGGCCTGGTTTCAAAAGAGATCGACAAACGCACGCTGTACACGGTGCTATCGCGACCGGTTCGACGATGGGAGTTCGTCGTGGGCAAGTTCTTCGGGCTCACGGGAACGCTGGTGGTGAACACATTGTTCATGGCGCTCGGCGTGTTTCTGGCGCTGCTCTACGTGGTGCACAGATTCGAGAAGATAGACGCGTGGGTGCTGGTAGCGTTGTACTTCATCGTGCTGCAGTTTCTGATCGTGTGCGCGCTGGCGCTGTTTTTCTCGTCCTTTTCGACGCCGCTGATGTCGGCGGTGTTCACCTTCGCGCTGTTCGTGATCGGCAGCATGGCGGAGGATTTGCGGGGCTTTGCCAGAATCACGCAGGGGGTGGGCGGCTGGCTGGCGATGGCCATTGCCTATCTGGTGCCGAATTTCTCCGCCTTGAATGTAATCAACCAGGTGGCCCACGGGGACGCGGTACCCGGACGCTTGATTCTGTATAACAGCGTCTACGCGCTGCTGTATTCGGCAATGGCGATCTCGGGAGCGGTGCTGATCTTTCAGCGCCGAAACCTGAAATGACTGCGACGCGTCGCGTAAACCTGGTGGCGATTGCAGTGCTGCTGATCTCCATGGCGGGCGGGGTGGTAACGCTTGATGCCATTGACCACACGCGGCGGCAATCGCTAGCGCAAGAGGCGCTTTACGTGCGCTCTTCCAAAGCGCTGCGGCGAATGAGCCTCGGCTATACCGGGCTGCTGGCCGACATTTACTGGACTCGCGCCGTGCAGTATTTCGGGGAACAGCATCACGCCAATTCCCGCGATTTCCGCTTGCTGGCGCCGCTTCTGGAAGTCACGACCGAACTGGATCCAAGACTATTGCCAGCCTACCAGTTTGGGGCCAACTTTCTGGCACCGCAACCGCCCAGCGGTGCAGGATTGCCGGGAGCCGCGCTCGCGCTGATGAAGTACGGCATCGAGCACAATCCCAATCAGTGGCAGCTCTACTACAACATGGGATTTCTGTATTACACCGAGTTCAAGGACTACGCCAAGGCAGCGGACGCGTTTGCGCAGGGAGCGAGACTGCCGGTGACCAACCCATTCATGCCCATCCTGGCGGCACAGATGGCGCAGCACGCCGGGGAATTCGACACGGCGCGCATGTTGTGGTCCACGACCTACCAGAGCACCCAGGATGCACTCGTCCGGCAAAACGCAATAGAACATTTGCTCGCTCTGCGAGTCGATGAGGACGTGACCCAACTGGAGCAGGTGGTCGAAGAGTACCGAGAACAAACCGGAAGACTGCCGGCCAGCATGGGGGATCTGGAGCGCGCGGGGCTTATCCATGGGACGCCGGCCGATCCGAAGGGACGGCCGTACCGGTTGATGCCGGAGGGGCGTATTGAAGTGCAGGATTCGCAGAGCATCTTCTTCATCACCAAGGGCCTTCCGCCGGGCGTGGCGCCGCCGCAACCGGTCCGGATTGCCGAGCCAGATTTGAAGTGAGCGGGGACGCTTTTCGCTTTTCGCCGTTCGCTTTTCGCTAGAAGCCAACAGCGAAGAGCGAACAGCGCTTCTTCATTTTGTTAGCATGCAGGCGTGTCCTCAAAATCCTCACAACCATTCTGGAAGCTGCTACGCGGCTGGTGGCGCGAGCAGGCGCGCGAGAACGGTACGGCGAGCGCGGCTTCCCTGCTGGCGCGGAATCTGTGGAGCTTTGTGCGCGAGTCGACGCCCGAGCAACGGCGGCAGCGCTATGGCGACATGGACTATGACTGGGAGCATCGCGTCAACACGACCAGCGGCACGGTCGGCTGGCGCGCGCGGCTGCTGGGATTGTTTCATTCTCCGTATCAACCGACCGAACCAGCTCTGTTTCGCGAGATGATGGCGAGCCTGCCTATCGAATTCGAAGCTTTCACTTTCATCGATCTCGGCTCCGGCAAAGGACGCACGCTCCTGATGGCTTCGGAGTATCCGTTTCGGAAAATAGTGGGAGTGGAATTGATTGCCGAGTTGCATCGCGCGGCCGAGGAGAACATCCGCGTTTACCATTCGCCGACCGAGCGGTGCTCCCAGATCGAAGCGGTCTGGATGGACGCATGCGATTTCGTCTTTCCGAAAACGCCGCTGGTGTTGTATTTGTTCAATCCACTGCCGGACGCGGGATTGCGACGGGTGATCCGAAACCTTGAGCGGTCTTTGGAGCAATCGCCGAGGCCGGTCTGGATCGCGTATCACAACCCGCTATTGGACTCTACGCTCGCCGGATCGCCCTGGCTGGAAAGGACAAGGGTGACGCCGCAGTATTCGGTGTATCGAACGAAGAGCGCGCCAGAAGGCCGCTGATCTGGTCTCGTCGCCGAAAACAGCGCACCTCCACCGCTCACGCCGCTGAGCGCTTCGCGGCCTCGGCCAGAGAGCGTTGGTAGGATTTCCATCCCGGGCACCATCCCGTGTGCCAACGCCACAAGCGAGCAATCAACGATTGCGGTTTCCTCTCCGCCAGCGCACGCAGACGGCAGGTTTCACAACTATGCTGCTTCGGTTCCATGGGCGGCCTCCATAAAAATCGTAATTCTAATCGCGAAAGCGCGGGCTGTCTGTGACATTGAGCGGTCTTGTTTTACGTTGTTCCCAATCGAGAGCATGGCGGACGGGGAGCATTCATTCCCGCTTAATGTGAACCGGACAGAGCAGGGGTAAAATTGAGCGGGGGTCCCGAATTGAAAACAGGCCGTTGCTTCCGGCTGGGCTTATGGCTGGCCGGGTGGTTGCTCGTGGGGGCGGTCGTTGCTGCGGCTGCGCAGCACGTCCCGCGGCAAAACATCGATCCGCCAGAGGTCGAACAACTGGCGCGGGCGGTCGATGAGCACTACAACCACCTGCGCAGTCTGGAATCGGACTTCACCGAAATCTACCGGGGCGACGGTTTGGAGCGAGTAGAGTCGGGCACCTTGTGGTTGAAAAAGCCGCGCAAGATGCGCTGGGAATACCGTTCTCCGAAAGAGAAGCTGTTTATCAGCGACGGTACGGCGGTGTGGTTCTACCTGCCGGCGGAACGGCAGCTCCGAAAAACATCGCTGAAGAAGCTGGACGACTTGCGGTCACCCCTGGCATTTTTGCTCGGCAAGACCAAGCTGGAGAATGAATTACGAGGACTTTCAAAAGCTGTCGATCAATCCTCTCTGGGTGCCGGTAACACGCTGCTGCGAGGGATTCCGCAAGGCGTCGCTCCGCAGAGCGCGGTGGGCCAGGCGAGCGAGGTGCAACTGGAGATTACGCCCTCCGACCAGATTGTCCGCATCGTACTAATGGAGCCAGATGGAGCGACGACGGAGTTCCGCTTTGCGGGCTGGAAAGAAAACCTGGATTTGAGCGACAGCCGGTTTCAGTTCACACCTCCACCGGGGGTGGAGACGGTGGAAGGAGACTTGGGGCCGTAGTTCCGGACGTTGGTCGAGCGCTTGTTCGGTTGAGCACCCGACGCCCTAGCCCGACTGGACGGGCGAGACGCCCGTCGCTCCACTTTCACGGGTTACTTGCGTACCACATGGAAAGATGGGTTGAGGTAAGGGCTTTGGGAACAGAATGTTACACTTGACCTAGACGCTCGACATTCAGACGCTCAACAGCGGAAACTCGGAATCAGACAGCTAGCCAATGGCAGAATTCCTGGTCAAAGTCGCCGACGAACAGGGCCATCTGCGGCAGCAGGTGGAGCACGGACATTCCGAAGCGGAGGTCCACGACCGGTTCGCGCAGCAGGGCTATCTCGTGTATTGGGTGAAGCCTCGGACCATACTTAGCGCGGGTCGGGGGCAGTTCGGGCGGCGCGGCGGCAAGCTGCGACAGTCCACATTTCTGATCTTCAACCAACAGTTTCTGACGCTGATTAAAGCGGGACTGCCGATCTTGACCTCGCTGGATCTTTTGATCAAGCGGCAGCGGGACAAGTTTCTGCTGCAACGGCTTGAGAACGTGCGCGAGCGGGTGAAAGGCGGGGAATTGCTGTCCGATGCGTTTGCCGCCCAGCAGGTCTTTCCGAAGATGTACACGACCACGCTGCTGGCGGGCGAGAAGAGCGGCAGCATGGAGGAAGTGCTCGGCCGCTACATCGCGTATCAGCGGATGGTGCAGACATTCCGCAAGAAGCTGCTGGCGTCATTAGTGTATCCGGCGCTGCTGGTTTCGATGGTAACGCTGATGCTGATTTTCTTGATCACCTTCGTGGTGCCCAAGTTTGCCGACCTTTACAACAGCTTGGGAGCGCCGCTGCCGGCGGTCACCGTGTTCATGCTCCAGTTCGGGCTGAATGCGCAGAAATATGGATGGCTGGTGCTGCTGGTTGGGGTGGTGTTAGTTGTTCTGTTGTGGCAGTGGAAACAAAGCGACAAAGGCGCCCAACGGATTGACCGGTTTTTGTTGTTGCTGCCGCTGATCGGGGAAATCCGGCTGAAGTACCAGGTGGCGAATTTCTCGCGCATTCTGGCGACGCTGCTGCAAGGCGGACTGCCTTTGGTGCCGGCGATGCAAACCGCCGGCGAATCGATGAGCAGCCGGCAGATGCTGAACGGGGTCACGGCCGCAGCCGAGCGGGTGAAAGAGGGACAGAGCCTGGCGCATAGTCTGGAAACACAAAACTTGTTTCCCGATCTTGCGGTGGAAATGCTGGAAGTCGGCGAATCGACCGGCGCGCTGCCGGCGATGCTGGCCTCGGTGGCGGAGTTTTACGAAGAGGACGTGCAGATGGCTCTGAGCGCAGCCATGGCGCTGATTGAGCCCGTAATCCTGATCTTCATGGCGGTTTTTGTCGGCGGGATACTGATTTCTCTGTATTGGCCGATCTTTAATTTGGCGGGGAGCGTGCATTAAGGGGGGTTTCAGAGTTTCAAGGTTTCAAAGTGCAATGCGTTCAGTCATTGAAACCTTTAAACTTCGAATCCCTTGAAGCCTGGCTCTTAAAGAGGCTGTAAACTGATTGGAATGGGTATGGCGGACAAGAAAACAGTGGTGGTAAGCGGCGGGAACGGCGGGAAGCTGGTGCCGGAAGCGGCGACAGTTCCCAACGAGCAGGAACGGGCGCGGGACATCGCGCGGCGCTACCGCTGCGAATTCATCGATCTGACCGATTTCCAGTTGCACCACGATCTGTTCGAAAAGATCCCGGTGCACCTGATGTTCCGTTACAAGTTCGTGCCTCTGGAAGAGACGGCGGACGGGCGGCTGGCGATTGCGATTGCCAATCCGAGCCAACTGATGATGATCGACGAGATCAGCCTGCTGCTCGGCAAGCGGATCGTCACCAAAGTTTCGACGGAGAAGCAGATCTCCGAGATCCTGCAGAAGACCGAGCAGTCCAAGCGCGTGCTGGAAGACGCGAGCGAGGGATTCACGCTCGACGTGATCCGCGAGGACGAAGCCGGGAACGACGAAACCATCTCCATCGACAAGTTGACGGCGACGGCGGGCCAGGACATGAGCCCGATCATCCGCCTGGTGGACACCACGATCTTCACGGCGTTGCAGCGGCGGGCGAGCGACATTCACATCGAGACGCGGGACGACTCGGTGGTCATCAAGTTTCGTATTGACGGTGTGCTCACGAACGCAATGCCGCCCATCGGCAAAGAGCATCACTCGACCATCATCTCGCGTATCAAGGTCATGAGCGAACTCGATATTTCCGAGCGCCGCGTGCCCCAGGACGGCCGCTTCCGCGTGAAGTACAACGGACGCGCCATCGACTTCCGGGTTTCGATCATGCCGTCGATCCACGGCGAAGACGCCGTGCTCCGCGTGCTCGACAAGGAATCGATGAGCGAAAAGTTCAAGAAGCTCACGCTCGACGTGGTGGGGTTCGAGGAAGACGACCTGCGCCGCTTTCGCGCCTACATCAAGGAGCCGTACGGCATGGTGCTGGTCACGGGCCCGACTGGCAGCGGCAAGACCACGACGCTCTACGCCGCCGTCAACGAGATCAAGACCGACGAAGACAAGATCATCACCATTGAAGATCCGGTCGAATATCAACTGCGCGGCATCACCCAGATTCCAGTCAACGAAAAAAAGGGACTGACCTTTGCCCGCGGCCTGCGTTCCATCCTGCGCCACGACCCGGACAAGATCATGGTGGGCGAGATCCGCGACAACGAAACCGCCCAGATCGCCATCCAGTCGGCGCTGACGGGCCACCTCGTATTCACCACCGTCCACGCCAATAACGTGGTGGACGTGCTGGGGCGCTTCCTGAACATGGGCGTCGAGCCTTACAACTTTGTCTCGGCGCTGAACTGTATTCTGGCGCAGCGGCTGGTGCGGGTCATTTGCGATTCCTGCCGGACGGCGGTGCATTATCCGAAGGACGTGCTCGAGGCGAGTGGTTTGGACCCGCTGCAGTGGTCGAAGGTTCCTTTGTATGAGGGGCAGGGCTGCATCGAGTGCGCGGGCACCGGGTTCAAGGGCCGGACGGCGATTCATGAACTTCTGGATTTGACCGACCGGATTCGCGAGATGATTCTGGAGAAAAGGCCGACCTCGGAGATACGGAAAGCCGCCCGCGAAGAGGGCATGCGCTTCCTGCGCGAATCGGCGCTGGACAAGGTGCGTGGGGGATTCACCACTCTGAAAGAGATCAACAAGGTCACCTTTATCGAGACCATGCGTTGAGGCTGATTACCTTCCGCACGGGCCGGCAGTTCAGTCCCGGCATCCCCGGAGGTAACTATTCTCTTCATGAAAGTGCGGGATATCATTAGGTTGCTGGAGCGAGACGGCTGGTATCTGAAACAAACGCGTGGAAGTCATCGGCAATACAAGCATCCGAGGAAGCCGGGACGAGTCACGTTGCCGGGGCATCCGAATGACGATCTTCCTCCGGGCACTTTGAACAGCGTTCTCAAACAAGCAGGATTGAAGCCTTGAACTACGTTGTTGTTTACGAAAAATCCGAGACCGGATGGGCGGCTTACGTTCCCGACCTCCCGGGAGTGGTGACCACGGGCGGCACGAAGGCGGAAGTTCGCTCTTTGATCCGGGAAGCGATCGAGTTCCATCTGGATGGACTGAAAGAAGACCGGTTACCCATTCCGGAGCCGAGCGCGGAAGCAGAGGTTGTTTCGGTCTTGCAGCGATGACTTCCACACCCAATCACGTTCGCCGTCCGACGCTCGCCTGCGAAATCGCAGCCGACCGCGTTTTGGCGGGGCGCGCCGCCGATACGGGACGGATGGTCGAAATGGCGTCGGCGCGCGAACTGGCGCCCGGCATGGTGGTGCCCGATTTGATGGAATCGAACCTGCGAGACGGCACCGCGATCCGGCAGGCGATTGAAAGCGCGCTGGGCAGCGTCGGCGGACACTCCCACGACGTGATCGCGATCTTGCCCGACACCTCGGTGCGCGTGGTGCTGCTGGATTTCGAAACACTCCCCTCGAAGCGCGATGAGGCCGAAGCAGTGGTGCGCTTCCGGCTGAAGAAGTCGCTGCCTTTCGATCCCGCCGATGCCCGCATCTCGTATCACGCGCAGTCGACCGGCAAAGGTGTGCGGGCGGTGGCGGCGGTGGTGCTGAACACGGTTCTCGAGGAATATGAGTCGGCGTTTCGCGACGCGGGCTATAACCCGGGGATGGTGATGCCGTCGATGCTGGCGGCGCTGGGCGCGGCAGACGCGGAACGGCCAACCCTGGTGGTCAAGGTCGACGCGCGCACCATCAGCATCGCGATTCTCGAGCAGGAGCAACTGCTGCTGTTCCGCACGCTCGAAAATGTGCGCGGCGTGACCATCACGGGCGATCAACTGGCGGAGGAAGTCTATCCCTCGGTAGTGTTCTTCCAGGACACCTACAAACTGAACATTGAGCGCGTGTACGTGGCGGGTCTGCCGGAAGCGGGCAGCGCCGCGCCCGCGCTAAAAAACCAGTCCGGCGCGCACGTTGAGGATCTGGTGGCGACGTCGCAGATTGGCGCCACCACGGGCACGGTGCCGCGCTGGCGGATGGCGGGAGTGGTGGGAGCGTTGATTTCGTAATTCAGCCGTCAGCCCTCGGTTAAAGACCAAAGCTGAGAGCGATATGTTGAAAGCTGATGGCTGAAGGCTAAAGGCTAATATGCGTCTTGATATCAATCTCGCGACTCGGCCCTATGAAGACGCCCGTGAATTCTGGGCGGTCTGGGGACTGGGAGTGGGACTGCTGGGCGTGGTGACACTGATCCTGCTGAGTTGGGCGGTGCGCGGCTGGTCCGAAGCCGGAAGAGATCGCCATGAGATCGCGCAACTGCAGCAACAGATCGCGGAACGCGACGACGAACGGAAGCAGGATCAGGCCGTCCTTGACCTGCCCGCCAACCACAGCACGCGCGATCAGTCGCAGTTCCTGAATGGGTTGATTCAACGTAAATCATTCTCGTGGACACGCGTGTTCGAAGATCTGGAGCGGGTCATGCCCCCGAACCTGCATGTGGTCTCACTGCGCCCGGAATTGAACGAGCAGAATCAGATGCAACTCGATATGAGGGTGGCGGGCGACACGCGTGCCGCGGTCGTCGAACTGGTCCATCGCATGGAGGGCTCGAAGCATTTTCAGGGAGCGCAACTGGTGCAGGAAGGGCAAACCGGGGAAGCGGGAAGCGGCGTAGCGGCTGCGGTAGTCGCAATATATATTCCTGACGCGACCGACAGGAGCGGAAAGTAATGCCGGACTTTGCGAATTCGCGGCGCAAGTTGAAAGTTGCGATTGGTACGATGCTGGCCGTCGATGTGGTGGCGGTGGCAGTTCTGTTCTCGCCGCTGGTGGGTTCGGCGAGTTCGCGGCGGCTGCAAATTAATGAGTTGAGGGCCGAGCTGACGAAGAGGACCCGCGAGGTGGAACCGCTGCGCGGCATGGACAAGAAGATCGTGCTGGCGAAGGATCAAATCAGCGGGTTTTACAAGGACCGCTTTGCCGCGACCGATTCCGATCTCGCCACTGGACTGGGGAAACTGGCGGCGGAGAATGGAATTGGGATCCAGCAGGCGAAGTACAAGGAAGAGGATCCCGAAGTCTCGGGCGTGATTCCAGTCGAAATCGAGTTGAGTTTTTCCGGAGACTATCTGCAACTGGTACGGTTCATCAATACGCTGGAACGGTCAAAGCTGTTTTTTGCGGTGGATAGCGTGGATCTGGCGGGCGAAAGCGCGGGGCCGGTGAAGCTGCAAATTACGATCCACAGTTATCTGCGGTCAGGTGCCTGAGTGAAACTGGAAGTCGAAAACCGGAAGAAAATCATCTGGCTCGCGGTGTTGGCCGCGATTGCACTGGTGATGCTGGGCTATGAGTTTTGGCCCCAGTCGGCGGCGACGCCCCATGTAACGGCTCAGACAACATCCGCACCGGCCAAACCCGGCACGCGGCGCACGGCTTCAGGAAAAGTGGTGCCGGTGGTTGAGCCGCGGCTGGATCCTACGCTGGACCTGAACCTGCTGAGACGAAGCGAGGAAATCAAGTACGCGGGCAACGGAAGAAACATTTTTGTCGCGGGGTCGGTGGCGGTTATCGAAAGACCCAAGGGATCCGGTGTCACGGATGCACCCGAGTCCGCCACTCTGCGTACGCCTCCCCCACCACCGCCCCCGCCGCCGATTACCCTCAAGTTTTTTGGTTTCGCGAACCGGCCCGGAGAGACGAAGAAGGTGTTCTTGTCACAGGGTGAAGACGTTTTTATCGCCGCTGAGGGTGACATTGTCGACCGGCGCTACCGCGTCTTGCACATCTCGCCGGCAGCGGTGGACGTGGAAGACGTCCTCAACAACAACCGGCAGAGCCTGCCCTTAACACAAGGATGAATTTGGATTTTGTAATTCTGTAATCTGTAATTTGGTAATTTGAAGGCGAGTGGGCGTTTATGCGGCGCGGTTTGAAATTACGAAATTACGAGATTACAAAATTGCAAAATTCCCAGCGCGGCTACATGATGCTCACGCTGGTGCTGGCGCTGGCGCTCATCACCATTGCTCTGCTCACAGTGCTCCCTGACATTAGCCAGCAGGTTCGCCGCGACCGCGAAGACGAGTTGAGACATCGGGGAACCGCGTACATGCGCGCGATTCAGCACTTCTACAAGAAGTTTGGGCGGTATCCCTCGCGCATTGAGGAACTGGAGAATACCAACAACATGCGGTTCCTCCGCAAGCGCTATACCGATCCGATGAACCGGGATCCGGCCACGGGCAAAGAGAGGGATTTCAAACTCCTGCATCAGCAGGACATCACCTTAAATAACGGGCCGCTGTTGGGACAAATACCTGGGCAGAGCGGGCTCGCGGGACAAGGTGGACTGCCGGGTCAAGGCGGACCCGGCGGAATGCAGGGAGGGTTGGCTGGGCTGCAAAGCGCGCTCGGTGGGTTAGGAGCGCAAACCGGTGTACAACAGACGAACTTGAACACGCCGAACCCCGCTACGGGCGAATCCGGCAATCCAGATTCTGGCAATCCGTCTTCCGGCAATCCCTCGGATGCGGCGGGAAATCCGAACGCGCCGGGATCGTCGTCATCGAGTTCCAGTTCGGGCTTGAGCGGGCAGACCTTCGGCGGAGGGCCGATCCTCGGGGTCGCCAGCTTGAGCAAAGCGAAGACGATTCGCGTGTTCAGCGAGAAGACCCATTACAACGACTGGCTTTTCATTTACGTACCGCAGGCTGACCGCGGCGGGCTGCTGACTGGGCCGGTCTCGCTTAACGGCCCCACTAGCGGATTCGCTGCGGGTGTTCCCGGGCAAGGCGGGCTGTCCGGGCAGGGGCAGGGTCTAACGCCGAACAGCAGCCAGCCCCAAAACCCGCCAGCGCAACCTGCGCCGAATTCAGGGCAAACGGCACCTCAACAGTAGACTCCATAACCCCAGCAACAGAAAAGCCCCGCCAAGCAAGCGGGGCTTGATCTGAAACCAGAAATGTCCAATCGCTGAGCCTAAACGTTAAACGAGGAGCCGCAGCCGCAGGTGCTCTTCACGTTCGGGTTTTCGAACTTGAAGCCAGCGCCTTCCAGAGTCTCGACGTAATCGACATGCGCCCCGCCCAGATACATCAGGGAAGTGGCATCGACGTAAACCTTGAGACCGTCAAAATCGAAAACTTTGTCCATCATGCCGGCGCCGTTCTCGAAGGCCATGGAGTATTGGAAGCCGGAGCAACCGCCGCCGACCACGGATAATCGCAATCCCGACGGAACCGGTGTCTGCATAGCCATGATCTCTTTGACCTTAGCAATCGCGGCGGGGGTCAGGACTGGCGCCGCGGTTTTGGGCTGTACATCGGGTACGGTGGTAGTTGCCATCGGTTGATCTCCTTGTGATTGCTCATTATAACAAAGGGTACGACCGGCTCGGCAAGGTTTTCCGAAGCTGGTACTTCTTCCCGAATCTGCCTGTTAGATGCATCGGGCAGGAGAGAAGTCGCGCCCCCTCTTGCCAACGGGTCTATAATCATCCGCAGTAGGGGCCTGTACCCGAACGCCAGCGGATGACTATACAGTTTTCGCTGGGGCTTAAGGCAACTTCGGGAATTGGCTCGATCTCAGCTCCGAGGTGGCGTATGTCTCCTATGTTCGGGCTGCTTGTCGCGTGGGGTATTCTGACGGGGATACTCATCATCCTCCTAATCTATCGCAGCACCCTCACCATGCACGAGAACGATTCCATCGACCTCCATGAAACCGAATCCCAGATGCATAAGGATCAAGTGGAGGTTCTGAACAAGATGCGGAAGCTCACACCGATCGTCAAGGTGCTTGGCGCTTTGTCGGGCGCCATGATCCTGGTGATTGCGGGATTGTTCATTTATTTGGGACTCAACGGCGCTACCCGGCTGCAGTAACCGGCAAGCTCGCGCACGCGCGGGAATCCTAGCCAACCCCGCCTTGGGGACAACTCGCAAGCGCGGCGGTGGAGTGTGGCCGCTCGCTGGCGAGGCTGTATATTGCTGGGCAAAATCTTGCTGGCAAAATCAACAACCTTGAACATGAGCGCGCAGTTCCCCATTGCGATTGTCGGAGGTGGTCCCGCGGGCGCTCTGGCGGGCGCGCTGTTGGCAGCGGCCGGCAGAGAGGTCCTCCTCTTTGACGAAAAGCTCGCATGGGAGAAGCCCTGCGGCGGCGGACTTACGCACAAAGCGCTGCAGCAATATCCGTTTCTGGCGGAGGCCGCGAGCGCGAGCAATCCGGTTGAACACTGCGAATTGATCAGTCCGTTGGGACAGCGAGCGCGTTTTCAGATGCGGTACCCGGTCGCGATCTTCTCCCGACTGGCGCTAAATGGATTGTTGCTGGAGCGAGCCCGGCGCGCCGGCGCCGATGTGTGCAACGAGCGCGTAACGCGGATTGCGGGAACCAGCGGAGACTGGCAACTGATCACGCCCCAGGGTGAATACCGAGCGTCTTACCTGGTGCTGGCAACGGGCGCACGCAATCCGTTCCGCGCGCAGTTCCTCTCGCCGATTTCTCCCAGCGATCTGATGGTCACCGCGGGCTACTTCATCCCCGGCCGCAGTTCTACGATGCAGATTCAGTTTCTGAAGGGGATCACCGGCTACATCTGGGTCTTCCCGCGCATCGATCATGTCTCCGCCGGAATCGCGGCGAAGATGGGCGAGATCTCGACCGCGAAGTTGCGCCGCATTCTGGAGCGTTGGCTGGAAGAGAGTTGGCTCGAAGAACATGGTCTCAAAGCGAATGGCCTGCGCTTGGACGGCGCCCGCTTTTATTCGCACATCCTGCCGTCGTTTCGCACCCAGACTTTCGAAACGCTAGAAGTCTGCGGCGAAGGTTGGGCCATGATCGGCGACAGCGCGGGGTTGGTCGACCCAATCACCGGAGAAGGTCTCTACTACGCGCTGCGATCGGCAGAGTTGTGCGCCGGCGCGTTGCTGGCCGGGCGCCCTGACGAGTACCGCGACCGGTTGCAAGAAGATGTGCTTCCCGAGTTGAAGCTGGCGGCACGCGTCTCGCAGCGCTTCTACCGCGGACAGATTTTCGGCGACAGCGTTCTGGAGAAGATGGTGTCTCTCACCACGCAAAGCATAAGCTTCCGCGACCTGATGAGCGATCTCTTCGCCGGAGTTCAAGGCTATCGCGATCTGCGCTCGCGGCTGTACCGCATCCTGCCCACGGTGATGGCCGAGGGGCTGGCTGGAGCGCTGCGCCGACCTTGGCCCAGCGCTGGCGGCGAATCTGAATTCGTCATCGATCCGCTGGCGGAATAGAGTTTCGGCTCAGGCAGCCTTCGCCTTCATCCCCGCGATATCGTCGAGCAGCACCCTCTCGTGGCCTTCAGGGCTCACCTTTTCGTACACCTTGCGGATTACGCCCTTGGGGTCGACCACGAAACTGGTGCGCTCCCAGAACTTCATCCCTTTCCACTCCGCCTGGCCGATGCCGAGCGCCTTCATCAGGCTGGCGTCGGTGTCGGAGAGCAAGTCGATAGTAAAGGCGAACTTGTTGCAGAAGTTCTTGTGCGAGGCCACGTCGTCGGCGCTCACGCCGATGACGCTGATTCCGGCCGCGTCGAAATCAGCCTTCGTTGCCGTAAACGATTTGCCCTGGATGGTGCAGCCGGGCGTGTCGTCTTTCGGATAGAAGTAAACGACGAGCCAGTGTCCGGCGAAGTCGGAAAGCTGGGTGATTTTGCCGTCCTGGTTGGGCAGCGAAAAATTCGGAAAGTGATTGCCAGCAGAGAGCATGGAGATAGTCCTTTCGAAGGTTGTGGCCGTCAGGCGGCCTGCATCGCTTTTCTGGCGCGCTCTTTCATCTCCTGCGGCGACACGTCTTCAATGTGGGTCGCGATGCCCCATTGATGCCCGAACGGGTCTTGGATGAAGCCCGAGCGATCGCCATAGAACTGGTCCGTGACCGGCTTCAGTATTTTCGCTCCCTCGGCGGCCGCTTTTGCTACGACGCTGTCGCAATCGGGAAGATAGAGGTACAGGCTCACCGGAGACGCACCGATGCTCTCGGCGCTGCGTGCGCCCATCTGGGGATTTTCGTCGGCCAGCATGATGCGCGACGTGCCGATCTGCAACTCGGCGTGGCCCACCCGGCCGTCGGGCCCATCCATGCGCTCGATTTCAGTCGCCCCGAAAACCTTCTTGTAGTATTCGATCGCTTTCGCGGCGCCCTTGATGATGAGGTACGGCGTTATTGAACTGTATCCCTTGGGAAGGTAGCTGACTTTGTTCATACGTTCTTCTCCTCGGAGGATGAAGTTGAAGGTCAAGGCCTACGAGAGGCCCCACAGGCCTCGCTTATCGGATTATGAGAACACAAGTTGGAGCCGGACTCAAGCGGCAGGTATCTGTTGCCTTTGCTGCCCTCTTTCCGCGAAGGGATGTACGATAATCAGCGTTGCCACGAGGATCTCGCTGGTGCCTGAACTGCCCGACATTGTCGTCTACGTCGATGCCCTCGAAAAACGCATTCTCGGCGAACGGCTCGAGCGTATTCGAATCGCAAGCCCGTTTCTATTGCGTACGGCAGCCCCGCCGGTAGGGGACGCGGAGGGTACGACCGTCGCTCAACTGCGCCGGCTGGGCAAGCGAATTTGCATCGGTTTGAGCAACGACATCTGGCTGGTGCTGCACCTGATGATTGCCGGCCGTCTGCACTGGCGCAAACGCGATGCGAAGGTATCCCCGCCGCGCGGTCTGGCGGCCTTCGATTTCGCCAATGGAACCCTGCTCTGGACGGAAGCGGGCTCACAAAAACGCGCGTCGCTGCACGTGGTAGCCGGAGAAGAGGGGCTCGCGGCGCTCGACCCCGGCGGGCTGGAAGTTCTGGAATCGGATCTGGAGCGCTTCACGGCGGTCCTCACCTCTGCCAACCACACGCTGAAACGAGCTCTCACCGATCCGCGCTCGTTTAGCGGCATCGGCAATGCCTACTCCGATGAGATTCTCTTCGAAGCGCAACTCTCGCCACTCGCGCTGACGCAAAAGCTAAAGCCAGATCAGATCGAGCGGCTGTTTGCGGCGGTCCGCGCCAGTCTGCTCCAGTGGACAGAGCGCTTGAGGCGGGAAGCGGGCAATGATTTTCCCGAGAAAGTTACGGCGTTTCGACCGGGAATGGCCGTGCATGGACGATACAAAGAGCCGTGCCCGCGCTGTCAGGCAAAGATCCAGCGCATACGTTGCGCGTCCAACGAAACCAACTACTGTCCGAATTGCCAGACAGGAGGAAAGTTGCTCGCCGATCGCGCCCTGTCGCGACTGCTGCGCGAGGACTGGCCCAAGACTCCGGAAGAAATGGGTTTGTTTACGAGGGAGCGGCGGTGATGGGCGCTGGCTCAGTTCCACTTTGGCACGGTAGTTTACTAGGGGTACCCCCACCCCCTACCCCCCCACCCCCTTCTTATCGTCTCTGGAATGATGGGGTTAGGGACGCCTACCTCTAAAGATTTGAGAGCAAAGGACTTATTTGCAAAGTATTCAGGAATAAGGAGTTAGCTCGATTTTTCGCTATATTCTCCTAAAATTCATAGAAATTCACAGTTT
>Ga0182014_10003690_pt1 | contig 18147 bp, 14 predicted proteins | sample 612S2DmetaG_FD_120489 | JGI IMG/M metagenome (GOLD analysis project Ga0182014, IMG submission 120489) | Permafrost microbial communities from Stordalen Mire, Sweden - 612S2D metaG | ecosystem: Environmental > Terrestrial > Soil > Wetlands > Permafrost | place: Sweden: Stordalen | collected... | reverse complement strand
TGGAATATAATTTCATTTGTTTGAATGTTCGGAAATAGTTGAGGAATAGTGTGTTCAGGCAGGCTAGAATTATGATTATTGGTAATAAGTCAGCTATGTATAGGTTACCTCCAAATAATAAACCTGCTAGGGGTTTTAAGAATAAACTGGATATTAATGCTGCAATTACACTTACAAAAGTAATGATTGTGATGAGAGCGTAAAATTCTTCTTTAATCTTATTTTTATCATTTTCAGCTGATAGGAATCTTACCATTCCCCAGGGTAATCCGAGGGGTACTATACTAGTTAATAAGCCGATAGTTACGGTGAATTGAATCCAAATACCGTAATTACTTGCTGAAAGATTCTTGGTGAGTAATGGTAATAGAATGAATGCGCTTAGAGCCACTAGAATATTGGTTACTCCAATTAATAACATTCTTTGAGTATAAAGTTTATATTCTCTCAAATAATCACACCATCACCTATTATCCGAATATGGGGTTTTCTCTATTTTAGTACCATTATTCAATATTAAAAAAAAATAGTATAAAATTTTTTATAAACTTCTACTCTATCCTATTTTTATTTATTATCCATTTATTAGTAAGTCATCATTATTTTTTTTTTTTTAGAAGTTGATTATTCATAGAATTATATAAAAAAAATGTTTTTAGAGTTTTAATCTAACGGGGAATAGTAAATATATTATTATAATTATAATTTAGATATTATATTATTATAATTATAATTCAGTTATTATATTATTATGGAGTGATTTTAAATGGATATTTTAGCAGTAATACCTGCGAGAGGTGGAAGTAAAGGAATTATTAGAAAAAATCTTAGATTACTTAATCTGAAACCTTTAATTTATTATCAAATTATTAATTCACTTGAAAGTGAATTTATCACTGATGTAGTGGTTACTTCGGATGATGATGTTATTTTAGATTATTCCAGTAATTTTCCGGTTAGTTTAAGAAGAAGGCAGGATAGTTTTGCTGGGGATAATGTTACTTTGGATCCGGTGGTTAATGATGCTACAGTTTATATGGAATTAGAGAATGGTAAAAAGTATGATGTAGTGGTAACTCTTCAACCTACTTCGCCATTATTATCATTTAGAACATTGGATAATGCTATTAAAAAATTTATAGTTGAAGATTTGGATACATTGATACCAGTGGTGGATGCTACGCATCTTCATTGGAAGGAAGAGGGTAACACTTTAATTCCGGATTATAGTGAGAGATTGAATAGGCAGTGGCTTCCACATAAATTTAAAGAAACTGGCGCTTTTTTAATTAGTAAAAGAAATTTTGTAAGCATGGAGTCAAGATTTGGAGAGAAATTAAATATTTATGTTTTAAATGATTTAGAGGGATTGGATATTGATATGGATGTGGATTTTTTAATGGCTGAAGCAGCTTTAAAAAGATTGAAAATTACTTTAGTGGTTAATGGAAATAAAAATGTGGGTATGGGTCATATATATCGTTCTTTAACTTTAGCTGATGGATTTTTGGGTCATGAAATAAAATTTGTTACTTTAGATAGTGATCCAGCTTCAATAGAATTAATTAAAAGTAGAGGATATTCTGTTATAGAATCTGATAAAGCATCAATATTGAGTGAATTGGATTCCTCTATAATAATAAATGATATATTAGATACTGATGTGGATTACATGAGGAAATTAAAAGATTCCGGTAGATTTGTAGTTAATTTTGAAGATTTAGGGGATGGATCGAAGTTTGCTGATCTGGTTTTCAATGCATTGTATGCTAGAACTAATCCTAAATCGAATGAAAGGTTTGGTTATGCATATGAATGTTTGAATGAACAATTCTTTTTATATTCTCCTATAATATTTAAGGAGTCACCGGAAACGTTATTAGTTACTTTTGGTGGTGTTGATACAAATAATTTAACATTAAAGATTCTTGATATCGCAACTAAAATATTTGAGGAAACTACTATAAATAAAATATTAATTATTTTAGGTGATGGTTATTCTCATGAAATAAATGTGGATGATATTAATCAGAAATTCGAATCAACGGTTGAAATATGTTTTAAAGTTAAAAACATGCCTTTATTGATGAGGGATGCTGATATTGCCATAACTAGTAATGGTAGAACTATTTATGAATTAGCTTTTATGGGTATTCCCACCATTAGTATTGCTCAAAATGATCGGGAAACTTTACATGTATTTGCACGTTATAAAAAAGGAGTGGAATATTTAGGTATATCCTGTACTGTAACTAGTGATGATATATATCAATCTGTTAAGGAATTAGTAGTTAATAATGATTTAAGATTAAAGATGCATCTTAAACAAAAAGAAGCTTCAATTGTATTAAGGAATGGATTGAATAATATAAAGGATGAGATTACTTCAGAATATTGGAAGTGGAAGCATGAATATAAAGAAATTTAAATCTTTTGAATTGAATGATTTTAATAGGCCTTATATAATTTCAGAGGTGGGAGTGAATCATGAGGGAAGTTTGGATAAGGCTAAACAGATGATTGAAGAGATATCTAAAGCGGGTGGTGATGCTGTAAAATTTCAGGCTTATAAGGCGGATACTTTGGCTTCTAAGTATTCACCAGCTTATTGGGATACTGAAAAAGAAAAAACGGAATCACAATATGAATTATTTAAAAAGTATGATAAATTCCAGAGAGAGGATTTTATAGAATTAGCGGATTATGCTAACTATTACAATATTGATTTTTTAGTTACACCATTTGATGTGGAGAGTGTTGATTTTTTAGATCCTTTAATCCCGACTTATAAAATAGCTTCAGCTGATATAACTAATAAACCATTTCTGGAATATATAGCTAAAAAAAAGAAACCTATACTATTATCTACGGGAGCTTCCAGTATATCTGAGATTTGGCGGGCTGTGGAATGGATTGAAAGTATGGGTAATACTGATATAATATTACTTCATTGTGTTTTGAATTATCCTACAGCTTATGAGGATGTTAACTTGGGTATGATTGAGCATATGAAAAGAATTTTCTCAGATAATATTATAGGTTATTCTGATCACTCATTAACGGATAATATGAATGATGTTTTGGTTACAGCATGGCATTTTGGTGCTGTAGTTCTTGAAAAGCATTACACGTGGAATAAAAATTTACAGGGTAATGATCATTATCATGCTATGGATTATAATGATTTAAAAATGCTGGTTGATAAATTTAATTTTAATAAAAAGATTTATGGAAATTTTCATAAGGGATATTTGGAGAGTGAAGTTAATTCGCGTAGGTATGCTCGGAGAAGTTTGGTTGCTAGTAAGGCTATTGAGACTGGAAAAATAATTGAAGGCTCTGATATAACTTGTAAGAGGCCAGGTACTGGTATTCCACCTTGGATGATTGATAATGTTATTGGTGGAGTAGCTTTAGATGAAATTAAGGAGGATGAAGTGTTAAAGTTTAATAAAATAAAGTTTTCTAATTAAATATATATAAATTTTAGATGGGGATTCGGAATTTTTAGTTTTATATTTCTTTTACATTCTTTTTTTTTAATTTTATGATTTTATGGGTTTCTTTTTACAAGTTTCTGATTTATATTAAAATTTTTTTTTAGATTATACCCTGTTTTAAGGTTATTTATGTTTTTTTATTTTCTATTATTTATTTTTTTGCTGAGTTCGGGTTTTATTAGGGTGTAAATGGGGTGTAAATCTGGAAAAACTTTAAAGTGATTTTTAGATTATATCTTAATGTGTAAATCAGTTTTCAACTTATTTAGTAATTTTAAAAAAAGTAAATTATAAATTGAAGGTTTAATTGGAATTTTTATCTTCTTTCTCACCTTTAGTGGGAATGATTAAAAAAAAAATATGGTAGTAAAGGTATAAAAAATATTTTATTTTTAGATTGTGATATAAAATGTCTGTTAACAAATTTAATTATAAAGCACTGTTTATTGTAAGTAATACAGCTCAAATTGAAATGCTTAAACGTATTATAATGTATTTGGAGGATTTTAATATTAAATTTGTGAATACTGAAATATTCTCTATATTACCGGAAATGGAGGATTACTTAGGGAAGTATAAATTAGATTATGTTAACATGGATAATTGGAGTATGAAAAGTGTTCAAAAGATTTTAAGTAGTGAGAATCCGGATATTATAGTTACGGGTCATGATCAAAGTCCGATGGATATATTATTTATTAAAACAGCTAATGAACAGGGTTTACCCTCGTTAACGGTTCAGGATGGTTTGTTGGCAGCGGTTCGATTTGTGAATGAAACCGTTAATAATAAAGTTGAATATTTTTATAAAATGACTTTACGATTATGTAAACTATTTTTTAACCCGTATCGTCCATTTAAATATAAAATCAGTCGTTTAAGATTTGAATTCAAGTATGGTCGAGATTATAGTTACACTTATGGACGGGGTGAATCAACTAAAATAGCATTGTTTGGGGATAATACACGGAACATGTTAATTAGTGAAGGTGTCCCAGCGGAGAAGTTAGTGGTTACGGGTAGTAGTAAATTTGATGATTTAATTGAATTTAAGGATCCCATCAAGAAGAGGATGTTAAAGGAGAAGTATGGGGTTCCAGTTGAGAAGAAGGTGGTTCTAGTTTTAACATCTTGGTTTGTTGAAGCTGGTATTTGGACTGCGGAGGATAGACGTTTTTTTGTCACGGAGATTGCTAAAGCGTGTAGTGATTTAATGGATGTTCAATTGGTATTTAAGCTTCACGCGCCGCATGAGAATGAGGAGAATTATCATGAAATATTAAAGGATTATCCAATTGCACCGTTAATATTTAATAGTGAATCTTTACATGAACTTATTTGCATCAGTGATGTAGTGGTTAGTGTTTCCAGTACAGCTGCTTTGGAGGCTATGGCCTTGAATAAACCCGTTTTGATTGTGAATATGGATAATGGTTCTAAAATTTTTAAGGATAGTGGAGCTTTATTTATTGAGAAAACTGATCCATTTGAATCAGCGTTAGAGAAATTATTATATCATACTAATGATATTGTTGATTTGGATAAGGCGCATGAGTTTGTGTTTGATCAGGCTTATAAGATTGATGGTAATGCTAGTGGGAGAATATCTGATTTAATTAGGAGTATGGTTTCGAAATAAATTTATTATATAGATAATTTCATTTTTCACTGAGTACATATAATATAAATAATTCAAGTGAGGATTTAGATATAATGTTAAGTGATAAAACTATTTTAATTACGGGTGGAACTGGTTCTTTTGGTAATAAATTTACTAGAAGAGTTTTAAATGAATTTAATCCTAAGAAGATAATCATTTACAGTCGGGATGAGTATAAGCAGTATGTTATGCAGCAGAAGTTTAAAGATTATAGTAAGAAACTCCGTTTTTTCCTAGGTGATGTACGTGATGAGGGTAGATTATACCGGGCTTTTGATGGTGTGGATATTGTAATTCACGCAGCTGCGATTAAACAGGTTCCCGCGGCGGAGTATAATCCTATTGAGGCGGTTAAAACTAATATTAATGGTGCGGAGAATATTATTAACGCCGCGATTGATAAAGGAGTGGAGAAGATTATCGCACTTAGTACTGATAAGGCGGTTAATCCAGTTAATCTTTATGGAGCGACGAAACTGGTTAGTGATAAATTATTTGTCGCGGGTAACGCGTATGTGGGTGATAAGGATACATTGTTTAGTGTGGTTCGTTATGGTAATGTAGCGGGTAGTCGTGGATCGATTATACCGTTTTTTAAATCATTAATTAAGGATGGAGAAGTTAATGTTCCCATTACTGATTGTAGGATGACTCGTTTTTGGATTACACTTGATGATGCAGTTGACTTGGTTCTTAAAGCGATAGATGAGGCTAAAGGTGGAGAGTTATATGTTAAGAAGTGTCCTAGTTTTAAGATTACGGATTTAGCTAAGGCTTTGAAATCTGATTGTAATTTTGATAATATTGGCATTAGACCAGGGGAGAAGCTTCATGAAGTGATGATTACCGAGGAGGATTCACGAACTACAGTGGAGTATGATGATCATTACATTATTTACCCGGATTTGGATTGGTGGACTAAAATTGATAATAAACCGGGTGGATGTAATGTTGAGGATAGATTCCGTTATTCAAGTGATACAAATAATGAATGGCTTTCACAAGAGGATCTTAAAAATTTACTTGATGAGATTGATATCGTCTATTAAGGAGGATTTTTATTTATTAAGTTTTTACCTTATGGTCGGCAGTTTATTGATGAAATGGACATTAATAGTGTAGTTAATGTTTTAAAATCAGATTATATTACACAGGGACCTCGGATAAGTGAGTTTGAGGAGAGTTTAGCAGAGTATTGTGATAGTAAGTATGCTGTTTGTTTTAATTCAGGTACTTCAGCATTGCACGCCTCTTATTATGCACTGGGTATTAGAGGGGGTGATGAGGTAATTACTTCTCCTATTACTTTTGTAGCGACAAGTAATGCTGCGTTATATTTAGATGCACATCCGGTTTTCACGGATGTGGAGAAAAGTACGGGTAATATGGATGTATCTTTAGTGGAAGAGAAGATAACAAGTAAAACTAAACTGATTGTTCCCGTGCATTATAGTGGTAATCCCGTGGATCTTAAAAATTTATCAGAGATTGCAGTGGATCATAATTTATGTATGGTTGAGGATGCAGCGCATGCATTAGGTGCAAGTTATGATGGTAAATTTATTGGTAATTCTGGTTATAGTGAGATGAGTATATTCAGTTTTCATCCAGTGAAGCATATTACTACGGGTGAGGGTGGAATGGTTTTAACGGATAATAAGGATTATTATGATAAATTAGTTATGTTCCGGTCGCATGGTGTGACTAAAGATAATTTACAGGGTGAACCGGATGGTGATTGGTATTATGAAATGCAATTATTGGGTTTTAATTACCGGATTACTGATATTCAAGCGGCTTTAGGGTTAAGTCAATTATTGAAGCTTCCCAGTTTTGTGGAGCGCAGACGTAGTATTGCGGAAAGGTATGATACTGCTTTTAAGGGTAATGAATTCTTTAAAACCATACCTCGGAGTAGTTATGGATTATCATCTTATCATTTGTATCCTATTTTAATTAATAGTGAGTATCGGGATAGGAAACGGGAGATTTTCAGTAAGTTACGTTTGGAAGGGTTGGGTGTGCAGGTTCATTATATTCCAGTGTATTTGCAGCCTTATTATCAAAATTTAGGTTACCGGCGGGGTTCTTGTCCGGTAGCTGAGGATTTTTATCAATGTGAGATTAGTATTCCCATGTACCCGGCTTTGAGTGATAGTGATGTGGATTATGTGATTAGTAAAGTGTTTAAGGTATTCCATAATTTATAAAAAAAAAGTGAATTTATTATGATGAAGATTGGGGCGATTATTCAAGCTAGATCAACTTCAACCCGATTGCCGGGTAAGGTTTTAAAATATTTACCCTTTGATGGTGGGGTTACTGTTTTAGGGCAGGTTATTCGTAGATGTAAGCAATCTGAATTACTTAACACGGTTATTGTAGCTACTACGGTGGATAGTGTTGATGATAGTATAGTTGATATTGCAGTGGGGGAGAATGTTAATTGGTTTAGGGGTAGTAGGGATAATGTTTTAGAGCGTTATTATCAGGCGGCTGAAGAGTATGATTTAGATGTGATTGTACGGGTTACTAGTGATTGTCCTTGTATTGACCCGGGTATCCTAGATGAGGTTATTAGTAATCATTTAATGGTTGAGGCTGATTACACTAGTAATAGTTTGATTCGAAGTTTCCCACATGGATTGGATGTGGAAGTATTTAATTTTAATAGTTTAGAAAAAACTCATCATAATGCGTCACTTGATTTTGAAAAGGAGCATGTTACACCATTTATATATAAGAGTAAACCAGAATATTTTAAATTAAATATATTTCAAGCGATTGAGGAGTTTAAGGCACCGGATATACGAATTACTTTAGATACAGTGGAGGATTACGCGTTATTGTGTACGGTTTTTGATTACTTGTATCCAGTAAATAATTTTTTTAATGTATTGGATATTATAACTCTTTTTAAACAGAAACCATGGTTAAAATTAATTAATGGGAATATAATGCAGAAAAGGTTTGACATGACTGTTGAAGAGGAGATACAGTTGGCGATGGAATTTTGTGAGTTACAGGAGTTAAATCTGGTTAGTAAATATTTAGATTCATTATTAAAATAAAGGGATTATTGGTTATATTATGGTGGAGACTTTAATTATAAGGGTGGATGCGAGTTTTGATATTGGTATGGGTCATTTTATGCGTTGTCTAGCTTTAGCGCAGGCTTGGCTAAGGGATGGTGGTAAAGTTATTTATGCTATGAGTGATGCTGATCATTTAAGGCAACGCCTGGAAGAGTTGGATATAGGTTATTTAGACATCTCCTCTGCACCGGGCTGTTTGGATGATGCAGGTGAATTAATTAATTATAGTAAAAAATTTAATGCATCATGGATTATATTGGATGGTTATCATTTTAAAACTGATTATCAAATATTTATTAAGGATTATGATTTTAATTTATTAGTTATTGATGATGATGGTAAATTAGATTTTTACTGTGCTGATATTATTTTAAATCAGAATCTTCACGCTTCACCTAATCTTTATAGTAATAGAATGGATTACACAGAATTATTATTGGGTAATAAATATGTTTTACTTAGAGAGGAGTTCTTGGAGTGGAGGGATTGGAATCGAGAGGTTAAACCGGTTATTAATCATTTACTTGTTACATTGGGTGGTAGTGATAAAAATAATTACTCATTAAAGATTATCCGAGCATTGGAGAGATTATCTTCATTGGAATTAGAGATTAATGTTTTAGTTGGTGTTAGTAATCCGCATATTAATGTTTTAAAGGAATTTATAATGGGTAGTGATTTGGATATAACTATATTAGAGAATGTACGTGATATGCCGGGTATTATGGCTTGGGCTGATTTAGCATTTACAGGTGGAGGCACTACGGTTTGGGAGATGGCTTTTATGGGTCTTCCCACTATTGTAGGTGCAACTTCACCCGTGGAAGAATTATTAATTAAAGGTTTAAATAAATGTAATTTATTCTTGAATGTAGGTAGAATTAGTGAGGTTACTGTAAGTGAATTAACACTGGTTTTAAGTGATGTTATGGGTAACCGGGAATTACGCTGTTTTATGAGTAATCAGGGTAAAAATTTGGTTGATGGTTACGGTGTTGATCGAGTAATTAATTGTATGAAAAAAAAATAATTAAATTTTTTTAGATTAATAAAATTATAAGGGAGAAATTTTTTTATGATGAATTATGAGAGTGTGAAGGGTAAGAATGTGATGGTAACTGGTGCCGCTGGTGTTATTGGAAAGGAATTATTAAATATTTTAATTAGTAAGGATGCGAATGTGTTATCCGTGGATAGATTACCTTTACCAGAGGGGGATTATGGTAAGGTTAAGCATATTATGATGGATTTAGCGGTTGATAGTTATGATGAGTTAATTGAATTTAAACCGGAGGTTATTATTCATTTAGCTGCGGCTTTTGAAAGATCGGGTGAGTCACCAGATTTTTGGGGTACGAATTGGCATGATAATAACCTGGTTAGTCATAGATTAGTGGATTTTATTAAGCAGTTACCCAGTTTAGAGGTATTTGTTTTTGCATCTAGTTATTTACTTTATAATCCATCACTTTATTTATCGAATACTCAACGGGATGGTGTCACTTATCTCCGGGAGGATGATGTGATTATTCCCCGTAATTTATGTGGTGCTAGTAAGTTTTACACGGAACGGGAAATTGAATTTGTACGGAAGGTAGTTAAACCAGAGTTAAGACAGGTTAATGCGAGAATTTACCGGGTTTATGGTCGCGGCTCCAAGGATGTTATTTCCCGGTGGATTCGTAATGGATTAGCTAATGAAAATATTGAAACGTATAATAAGGATAATCAGTTTGATTATATATTTGCAGGGGATGTGGCGGAAGGTTTACTAGTACTAGCTGAAAATGGTAATGCGATGGGTAATGTTAATTTAGGTTCGGGCGTGGCGAGGAGTGTGAATGATGTCCTTAATATTTTATTGGATCTGAATATTTTAGATGAATCATTGATTATTGATAAAGGTGTTACTGAAGATTTTGAAGCTAGTTGCGCGGATTTAACACGTTTGAAGAGTTTAACAGGTTGGGTTCCACCTACGGATCTTAAAACTGGTATTAAAAAGATTATAGATTATGAACGAGGAATTTGATATTTATGAATATATTAGTTACTAGTGCTTCTCGTAAAGTAGGTTTAATTAAGGCTTTTCAAAAAGCGTTAAAACTCCATGATGGGGGTAGTGTGATGGCGGCGGATGTTAATCCGCTTTCACCAGCTTTTTATGTAGCGGATGATTACATTATTGTTCCTCGTAGTGATAATCCAGTGTTTATAGATTCTTTACTGGATACTTGTAAGCGTTTACAGGTTAAACTTTTAATTCCTACTCGGGATGAGGAATTGATTTTATTTGCAGTTCATAAAGAAAAATTTACGGATAATGGTATTGTAGTGATGGTTTCAGATCATGATGCGATACGGATTTGTCAGGATAAAGAGTTATTCACCGAATTTTGCCAGAGTAATAATTTCAGGATACCTTGTACTTATCATAATTTGGATGATTTGGAGGAGAAGGATTTTCCTTTGTTTGTTAAACCTAAACATGGTAAGGGTGGTATGGGAACGTTTAAAGTTAATAATTTGAATGAATTTAAGTTGATTAACCATTTTGTGGTTGAGCCGATTATTCAGGAGTTTATTGATGCTCCGGAGTATACGGTTGATCTATTCGCTGATTTTAATGGTAAAGTTATAACCGCGGTGCCTCGTGAACGGATTAGCGTGTGGGGTGGAGAATCTTTTACTACTAAAACATTTAATAATCCTGTGATTATTAGGGAAGCGGTTAGGTTAGCGGAGAAGTTGAATTTAGTTGGTCATAATACTATTCAATGCTTCTTAGATGAGGGTATTGTTAAGTTTATTGAGGTTAATCCTCGTTTTGGTGGTGCTGCTAGTTTAAGTTTTGCAGCGGGTGCATCTTCACCAATTAATTTAATTAAAATTGTTAAGGGTGAAATTTTAACTCCACAGTTAGGTGATTTTAAGGATGGTTTTATTGCACTTAGATATGTGGAAGACTTGTTTATCAGTGAGGATAGTATTAAAAAATAAAAATTAGGATTTAAGGTTATTATTATGAAGAGTGTTATATTTGATTTAGATAATACCCTATACTGTGAACGGGATTACGTGATGAGTGGTTTTAAATATGTTGCTTCATATTTAAGCACTAAATATAATCTAGATGAAACATTAATTTTTAATCGGATGAATACTATTTTAGAGGAGCATGGTCGGGGTAGTGTTTTCGACTTGTTACTTAAGGAATTTGATTTATATTCACCAGTAAATTTACATTTATGTGTTTATCTTTACCGAAGTCATAAACCGGATATAAAGATTTATAATAGTGTATTACATGTTCTTCATTGTTTAAGAGAGTTGAATCTTCAATTAGGTATTATTACGGATGGTCGGGCTTCGGTTCAGAAGAATAAAGTAACTGCATTAAAGTTAGAGGATTATTTTGATATTATTATTTACACGGATAAGTTGGGTGAAGAGAATTGGAAACCATCCCTTATCCCGTATCAAGTAGCTTTAGAATTATTAAACACTAAACCTGGGGAAGCTGTTTATATTGGAGATGATCCTTATAAAGATTTTAGTGCACCTAAAGCATTGGGTATGATGACTATACAATATAAATGTGGTGTATTGGAGAGTTACTGGGCGGATAAAGGTTTTAAGAGTACAGATGCAGATTTTATTGTTGATGATTTGATGAGTATAATTGGTATTATTGAGGAGCGTTAATTAGTTATGAATTCGTTTATTGAGATAGGGGATCGGAGAATTGGGGATGGTTATCCAACTTTTATTATAGCGGAGCTTTCAGCTAATCATTTGAATAGTTTTGATATTGCAGTTGATACTATACATGCTATGAAGGAATGTGGCGCGGATGCTGTGAAGTTTCAAACGTATACACCGGATACTATTACGATTGATAGTAGTAATGATTATTTCCAGATTAAGCAGGGTACTATTTGGGATGGAACTAATCTTTATGAATTGTATAAGGATGCATTTATGCCTTGGGATTGGCAACCTAAACTTAAAACTATTGCAGAGGATTTGGGTCTTATAATGTTTAGTTCACCTTTCGATAAAACTAGTGTGGATTTCCTGGAGAGTATGGATGTACCCGCCTATAAAATAGCTTCTTTTGAAATAACTGATATACCGTTAATTGAATACGTGGCTAGTAAGGGTAAACCTGTAATTATATCTACGGGTATAGCTGAACTTTGTGATATTGAGCTTGCCGTTAAAACATGTAATAGGGTGGGTAATAATCAGATTGCATTTTTAAAGTGCACTTCCTCGTATCCTGCACCGTTTGAGGAGATTAATCTTAAAGTTATTCCTCATTTAAATGAAACTTTTAATCAGGTGGTGGGTTTGTCAGATCACACGTTGGGTAATAGTGTAGCGGTGGCTAGTATTGCATTGGGTGCGAATATTATAGAGAAGCATTTTATTTTGGATAGGAGTATGGGCGGGCCTGATAGTGAATTTTCAATGGAACCTGGTGAATTTAAAGTTATGGTGGATTCGGTGCGTGAAGTTGAGAAAGCATTGGGTAAGGTTACGTATGAATTAACTGAGAAGGCAGCTATTAGTAGGGATTTCAAGCGTTCATTATTTGTGGTGGAGGATGTTAAGCAGGGTGAATTATTTACCATGGATAATGTTAAATCTATTAGACCTGGTTTTGGCTTGCATCCTAAATATCTTAATTGTATTCTTGGTAGAACCGTTAAGCAGACTATTACTCGGGGAACTCCCTTATCGTGGGATTTAATTTAAAAAAAAACTGTAAGTATATAATAAATGATAATATAATCTTATATTTTTCTATTTTCTAACGATTAATACTCTCTTGGAATCTTCTTTTTTATTCAGAAATATATTCCTTAATAATACTAATTCTCTTCTCTCTACTCCACCTAGGATTAATAGGAGGATGAGGTAGATGATAGTGGCGAGTATTATAGTTACTAGAATATTTAGGATACCCGTGGGGTGGAGTGAAATAATTAGTAGGGACATTACTATTGACGCGATTATACTTTTAAATATGAAGATTAAGTTAAAGTCAATGGGGAATATTTTACTAGAGTAATTAACGGTTAGTATGAATGCTAATGCGTAAGCGGTTAAGGTGGTGGCTGCTGCTCCTAGGATTCCGAAATGGGGTACTATAATTATATTTAATCCTAAATTTATTAATGCTGCAATTATCCAAATGGAACCCATTATCTTAGTTTTCTTTTCTAAAATAATCACATTACTTATTATAGCGTAGAAACCAAATAATAATCCACTTACCGCTACAAATGGTGTAATTAAATATCCATGTAATGCTATTGCCTGGGTGGTTAGTATCATTAGGATTGGTTTACTGAGTATGGTTAAGGCGAATGCTGTGGGTATTGCTACAAGTAGGAAGTACTTCAAGGAATATTTTAAGTATAATAATACTTTTTCAATATCATTATCTTCATAGTATTTAGGTAGTAATGATGGTAGTAGTATACTGAAGGGAGTTAGGATTAGAATTATAATATAACCGAGCGTGTATCCTGGGTAATAGTATCCTACGAATGCTGTCCCTAGGTATATACCGATTACGAAACGGTCACTGGAGTCTACAATCCAGGAGGATAGGTTTCCGGGAATGGTGGGTAATCCGAATGATAAGTATTCACGTAAATTCTTGAATTCTGGTAATTTAAAGCCAATATCTAAGTATATGAAGGTAATCATTACTAGAAAAGCGATTAAATATGCTATTAGTAATCCTAAAGCGGTGATGTTTATTCCGTAACCTTTTATTGCGAAGTATGATGGAATTAGGACACCTAAGTAATTTAACATAATTAAAAATACTGAATAACGTTTCATTTGTTGAAATGTTCTAAAATAGTTTAGTAATAATGTATTCAAGCATGCTAAGAAAACTATTACGGATAATAAATGAACTATATTAATATTACCACTGAAGAGATAGAATGCTATGTTTTTACTGAATAGGAACATAACAGTGGATATGATTATGGTTGAAGCTAATATGAGAAGAGTTATAGAATAGAAACCTTCTCGTATTTTATTTTTACTTGTCTCTACGGATAAGAATCGAACCATAGTGTAAGGTAATCCTAATGTAGCGAAGCTGGGTATTAAATTTATGAAAGTGTTAATTTGCACCCAAATACCATAATTATCAATAGAAAAGCTTTTAGACATAATGGGTAGCAAAATCAGGGAGCTTAAAGCCACGAGAATATTAGCTATTCCCACCATGCCTATTCTCTGCACGAATAATTTATATTCCTTCAAAAGATATTCACCATAAAAATAATTTAATCTAATTATAATAAGAGTCTATTTATATCTCAAGTAATATATAAAGAAAAAAAAATTTTTTTTTATAAATTCAAAAAAAATTTTAATTTTTATTAGAAAAAAAAGAATTAGAATTAAATCAATTTATTTCCAAAAAAAAAATTTTTAGAGTAAAAAAATTATTATTATTATTATTTTTTTTATACTCTAATATTTCCTTATTTTAGCAGCAACTACTCCACCCATCATCATTAATGTTGATAGTGCGAATGGTATTAATGGACCGCCTGTATTTTGCATGGGAACTGTATTATTAGTGTTATTTTGAGTACTGAAATTTGTTGTTACATTATCGCTTGCAGGGTCTGTATTATTGATTTGATCTGAAACTATTATAGGATCATTTTGATTATTAACACTGGAATTAGATGTATCAAGCAATGCTTCTGAATTATGAGTTATTACAGTTGAATTAGTATCCTGTTGTAAGTTGGATAAGCCGTTACCACCTTCTGCATTGGCAAGCATATAAACCGGTAAAATACCAGTACTACCATTGCCAAATATTGGATTACTTATAATTGGATCTGTAATTACTGGATCAGTTGAGTTACTATAAGTAGAATTAATTAGGTCTCCTGTGGTTGGGTCTATTAAGTCTCCAGTGGTTGGGTCTATTAAGTCTCCAGTGGTTGGGTCTATTAAGTCTCCAGTGGTTGGGTCTATTAAGTCACCTGTGGTAGGGTCAATTAGGTCTCCAGTTGTAGGATCTATTAAGTCACCAGTGGTTGGGTCTATTAAGTCACCTGTGGTAGGGTCAATTAGGTCTCCAGTTGTAGGATCTATTAAGTCACCAGTGGTTGGATCTATTAGGTCTCCAGTGGTTGGGTCGGTGGTGGTAGTAACTGTTCCTGTGCCTCCGTTTGTAGGATCAGTTGTTCCGTTACATGTTGATGAATCATTGGTTATGTTACCGGGTTCAGTATTAGTTGAATTATCAGTTATTATTGAACTACTGTTGTCGATGGTTCCGGGGTTGTCAGCTGCAGCTGAACCTACTATTGATAATGTGTAGGCTAGTATCGCAATTATTAAGATTACTTGTTTTCGCAATTTTTCCACCTCCGTATTAATTATTATATATTAAATTTGAAAGTTAGTATTATATATATTCTTATAATTATTTAATACTTTATTTACTTTTTGGTTAATTAGTAATATTTGCAATTATCCAGATGTATCCATTATTTTTAGTTTTCTTTTCTAAAATAATCACATTACTAAATAAAAAAATAATTTAGATTTTATTTTAATTATAATGAAATTCTGGTATAATTTGGGAGTAACTCTTTATAAAATTGAATAATATAAATTTATTTTAATAATGTTGATACCTACAAAAATTTGTGAGTGAACCTATCAGAAAGATATTTTTTAATGATTCGATCACATAATGATCCTAGAAAAAAACATTTAAATTTGAGGAAAATGTTCAAATAATTATATTTTTTTGGTAAGAGAAAATGGCCCGAAATTAATTATAAAAAAAAACTTTTTTTTTAATTTACAAACTATTTAGAACTGTGATAACTAATGCCTATTAATGATTTTAATGGTAAAGCACTGATTATTGTGAGTAGTACAGCTCAAATTGAAATGTTTAGGCTTATTGTAGATTATCTTGATGATTATAGTATTAAATTTGTTAATACTGAAATATTTTTCATGCTTCCGGAAATGGAATATTGTTTTAGGAGGTATGGATTGGATTTTATGAGTATTGATAATTGGAGTATGGAGATTGTCTATGAAATTTTAAGGAGTGAGAATCCGGATATTATAGTTACGGGTCATGATCAAAATCCTATGGATATATTATTTATTAAAGCTTGTAATGAATTAGGTTTACCTTCTTTGACGGTTCAGGATGGTTTGCTTGCGGCTTCTAGAACTATTAATGAATCTTTTTTTTATAAGTTAGAATATATATTTATTCCTTTTAGAGTATTGAAACTTATTTTTAATCCTAATCGTTCATTTAAATATAAAATTAATCGTTTATGGTTTGAATATAAATATGGGGGAGATTATTCTTTTGTTTATGGGCATGGTGATTCATCTAAAATAGCATTGTTTGGGGATACTGTTAAAAACATGTTAATTAGTGAAGGTGTTTCACATGAAAGGTTGGAGGTTACTGGTAACTCTAAATTTGATAATTTAATTCAATTTAAGGATCCGTTAAAGAAGGATTTTTTAAAGGAAAAGTTTGAGATACCGTCAGATAAGAAGGTGATTCTAGTTTTAACGCAATGGTTTGTTGAGGCTGGGCTTTGGAGTAAGAAGGATAGGGAGTATTTTATTGTTGAGATTGCTAAGGCATGCGTTAATTTGAAGGATGTTCAGTTAGTTATTAAACTTCACCCGCCTTATGAGAAGGAAGCTGATTATCGTGAAATATTAAAGGATTTACCTATTTCACCTTTAATATATAATTTTCAGTCTTTACATGAAATTATTTGTATTAGTGATGTTGTGGTGAGTGTTTCTAGTACAGCTGCTTTGGAAGCGATGGCGTTGAATAAACCTTTATTAATTGTTAATATGGATCATGGTTCTAAGCTTTTTAAAGATGGTGGAGTTTTATTTATTGAGAAGCAGGATCAGATTTTAAATGCTTTAGAGAAATTATTGTATCATCCCCAGGAGTTTGTTGATGAGGATAAAATGCGTCAGTTTGTGTTTAATCAGGCTTATATTATTGATGGTAATGCCTCTGAGAGAATATCAGATTTAATGCGAGAAATGGTTCATGATAATAGATTAGTTTATTCTGGTATTCCTTCTGAGTTGAATAGTGTACATGTTGATGGATTTCCTTTGAGTTTTCATAGGATTATATTTAATTTAAAAAAAATTTTTAAGGAAAATTGGTCATATTATTTAGGGGTGGGATTTATTTTATCATTAATTTTGTTGGTGGTTAGGGGTTAGTGTATATTTTTATATATAGGTTTAGACATACACTTCAAGTGTAATTAATGTCACGTAATGTGATATTTTTTGTATGGAAATAATTTAGGGTGGTTTTGTTAGGGTGAAGAAAAGACTTTATGAATTAGAGTGTAATGCTTGTGGACATGTTCAAGTGGATACTAATATCTGGAAGCATTGTTTAATAACCGGTTGTAATGGATTATATGTTATAGTTGAGGATTATCCAGCTGGGTTTTAATCCTTATCTTAAACTTTTTTTGGAAGAATTAAATTTTTTTTTAGATTTATAATTAATTATGATCCAACTTTTTTAAGTTTAAGTTGCCCATATATTTATATAATATGAATAGATAGCTTATTAATTAAAGTTAAGTTTAGGCGATCCTAAATGTTAAGTAATGAAAAACCATCCCATAAAAAAATCACCCCTAATATCCAAGAGTATCTGGAGACCATTTACAAACTCAGCCACAATGGGGAGAGAGTTAAAACCACTAAAATCTCAAAAAACCTTAAAATAGCTCCGGGAAGCGTTACACAAATGATTAAAAAACTTGAAGAAATCGGTTACGTGGATTACTCCCAATATAAAGGA
>Ga0182014_10003688_pt1 | contig 18150 bp, 11 predicted proteins | sample 612S2DmetaG_FD_120489 | JGI IMG/M metagenome (GOLD analysis project Ga0182014, IMG submission 120489) | Permafrost microbial communities from Stordalen Mire, Sweden - 612S2D metaG | ecosystem: Environmental > Terrestrial > Soil > Wetlands > Permafrost | place: Sweden: Stordalen | collected... | reverse complement strand
CTGCCGGAAAAGCGCATGAGCACGAAATACGAACTTAAGAATTCTGCCACTGGAAAATCCACCCAGCTCGACGTCCTCTCGGGAACCATCGGTCCCGATGTCATCAATATCTCCAACTTGAACAAGGATCTGGGAGTCTTTACTTTTGACCCCGGATTCATGGCCACCGCCAGCACCGAAAGCAAGATCACCTACATCGACGGGGATGCAGGCGTGCTTTTGTACCGCGGCTATCCCGTCGAGCAACTTGCCGAAAAATCCAGTTTCCTGGAAGTGGCGAACCTGCTGATCAGCGGCAACCTGCCGACGAAGACCGAACTCGATGCATTCCACGATTCGATCATGCGTCACACCATGGTGAACGAGCAATTGCTGCGGTTTTTCCAGGGGTTTCACCACAACGCGCACCCCATGGCGATGGTGTCGGCGGTTGTCGCGTCGATGGCCGCGTTCTATCACGATACGACGGATATCAATAATGCGCGCCATCGCGAAATCTTCGCGCATCGGATCATCGCGAAATTGCCCACCATCGCCGCCGCCGCATACAAGCACACGCTGGGCCAACCCTTCATTTATCCGCGCAATGATCTGAAGTATTGCTCGAACATGCTCAACATGTTCTTCGCCGTGCCGTGCGAGCCGTACGCAATCGATCCGGTGGCGGCGGAAGCCCTCGATCTGTTGTTCATCCTGCACGCCGACCATGAGCAGAACGCGAGCACCTCGACCGTGCGTCTCGCGGGCAGCACCGGCGCGAATCCCTATGCCGCGATTTCGGCCGGCGTGTCTGCGCTGTGGGGACCTGCGCACGGGGGCGCCAACGAAGCGGTGCTCGACATGTTGGACAGCATCGGTTCCGTTGCGAACATCGACAAGTTTCTCGCGCGCGTCAAGGACAAGAATGACAGCGTGCGCTTGATGGGTTTTGGCCATCGTGTCTACAAGAACTTCGATCCTCGCGCCAAGATCATCCGTGGCATGTGTTACCGGGTTCTCGAGAAACTCGGCAAGACCAACAATCCGCTGTTCGAACTGTCGCTCAAGCTGGAGGAAATCGCGTTGAAGGATGAGTATTTCGTGTCGCGGAAGCTGTATCCGAACGTCGACTTCTATTCGGGCATCATTTACAGCGCGTTGGGAATCCCTCGCTCCATGTTCACCGTCATGTTCGCGATCGCGCGTACTGCCGGTTGGGTGGCGCATTGGCAGGAAATGGTTTCCGATCCGCACATGAAGATCGGCCGCCCACGTCAGTTGTACACCGGCCCGGTCAAAAGAGATTACCAGCTCATCGAAAAGCGCTGAAGCGTGCGAGCGCGGACCAAAGCTCGATCGGCCGCGTTGGCCGCGCTCGCCTTCTCGATCCTCTCCCGGGCGGCTCCCCAGGCGCCGCCACCTGAAACGAATCTCTGCAGTGAGCCCGCAGGCCCGTTGGCGCTCGGCACTGCGCAGTGGAATGGCTGGGGGCGCGAGATCGAGAATACGCGCTATCAGCCGGAGCCCGCGATCCGGGCCACGGATGTACCCAAGCTGGGATTGAAGTGGGCCTATGGCTTTCAAGGCAGCGTCGTTGCCGGCCAGCCGACGGTGGTCGATGGACGCATCTTCGTGCTGAGTGCGGCGGGTCGCGTCTACTCGCTCGATGCCAAGAGCGGATGCACCTACTGGACCTTCGATGTGCCGGCGGGTGCGCATTCGTCGATCTTCATCGGCGAACTCAGCACGCCACGCAAGGTGCTGGTACCCGCACCGCCGCGCCAGGTCGCGGGCCGCAAGGGTCAGAAGCCCAAGCGCCAACTCATGCTGGCCCATCTCGACGTGGTCAAGGCGCCCACGGCGGCATTTTTTGGTGACGACACCGGCGCCATCTATGCACTCGATGCGCAGAAGGGCACGTTGTTGTGGAAAACCCAGGTGGATTCCCATCCGCAGGCGAAAATCCTCGGCGCACCCACCCTGTTTCACGACCGTCTCTACGTGGTGGTGGGTTCGAGCGAACAAAGCGCCGCCCAGGACAATACCTATGCGTGCTGTACCTTTCGGGGTAGCGTTGCCGCGCTCGAAATGACCACGGGACATGTCGTGTGGAAGACATACACGGTCGCGGAGGAGCCTCGCCCATACGGAAAGAACGGCGCGCGAGTCACGGAACTGGGACCCGCCGGAGGCGCCGTCGCCGCGGCACCCACCGTCGATCCCAAGCGTAATCTGCTTTACGTGGGCACCGGTGGGTCGCTGACGGCCGTCAACGTACCCACGACCGACGCGGTGGTGGCTCTCGACCTGGACGATGGGCGGATGCGATGGGTCAAGCAATTTTCCCGGCGCGATGCGGCAGGGGCCGCGGAATTCGGCAGCTCACCCATTTTGCGCACCCTGGCGGACGGCAAACAGGTCATTTTCGCTGGACAGAAGTCCGGCATCGTCTACGCCCTCGACCCGGATCATGGTGGCGATGTCCTGTGGCAAACGAAGCTCATCGACGCGACCGTGCCGCGCGGGATCGAATGGGGGCCGGCCGCGGATCACCGCAACCTGTATGTCGGTCTGTCCGGTCTGATCGCGGAGCCTGAAAACATGTCGGGGGCGCTCGAGGCCATCGACATGCGAACGGGCGCCCGGCGCTGGTATACACCGTCACCGGCGCCGGGGTGCAGCTGGGGACCGGAGAGCTGCGCGCATGCCGAGAGCCAGGCGGTCACCGTGATTCCGGGCATCGCATTCTCCGGCTCGATGGACGGTCATTTGCGTGCCTATTCCACGATCGACGGCAAAATCGTGTGGGACACGGACACGGCGAAGGATTTCGTCACCGTCAACAGTATCCGCGCGAGTGGCGGCTCACTCGACCACGGTGGCGCAACGATCGTGAACGGCGTCGTTTACATTAATTCCGGATACGGCCAACGTACCGGCCAACCGGGCAACGTGCTGCTCGCCTATTCGGTCGACGGAAAATAATCATGCAAAAGTACCTCCTGACACGCCTCGGCGGGCTCGCCATTCTCGGGTTGTGCCTCTCAGCGGGCAGTCTGGAGCCGGCGGCGTTCGGCGCCACGCCGGGCGCAAAGACCGGGCCGGCGCCCGCCAACATCGAGAGTTCGGTGGTCAAGGTCTTTTCGACGATGCGCTATCCGGATCCTTTCAAGCCGTGGACCAAGCAGGCGCCGGCCGAAGCCACGGGTTCAGGCGTCGTGATCGAGGGCAATCGCATTCTCACCAATGCGCACGTGGTCCTCTACGCCAGCCAGGTGCAGGTCCAGGCGAGCGCGGCCGGCGACAAGGTGTCGGCGACCGTGGTGGCGGTGGCGCCCGGCATCGACCTCGCCGTATTGCAGCTCGACGACCCGAGTTTCTTCGCCACCCATCCGGCCATGGCGCGCGCCAACAAGCTTCCACACATCAAGGATGCCGTTCTCGCCTATGGATTTCCGACCGGAGGCAATTCGCTGTCCATCACCAAGGGCATCGTGTCGCGCATCGAATTCGTATCCTACAACTACCCTGTGTCGGGCCTGCGTATTCAGGTGGACGCCGCGATCAATCCCGGCAACAGCGGTGGTCCGGCCATTGCCGACGACAAGATGATCGGCCTCGCATTCAGCAAGCTCGGCGGCGATACGCAGAACATCGGCTACATCATCCCCAACGAAGAGGTCGAACTCTTCTTGAAGGACATTGCTGACGGTCATTACGATGGCAAGCCTGCGATGTACGACGATCTTCAGACCCTCGAGAATCCCGCCCTGCGCGATTTCCTCAAATTGGACAAGAGCGTCGAAGGCATGGTCGTGCATCGGACGGCCAAGACCGACGCCTCCTATCCGTTGAAGGAATGGGACGTCATCACCCGCATCGGCGAGGCCCCCGTGGACAATCAAGGCATGGTGAAGATCGACAAGGATCTTCGCGTCAGCTTCCAATATCTCATCCAGAAGCAGGCGAGCAACGGCAAGCTGCCGCTGACGGTCGTGCGTGGCGGAAAGTCCCTGCAGATCCAGTTGCCGGTGTCGGCCGAGCATCCGACCCTGGTCACCGATTTGCGGGGCAGTTACCCGTCGTATTTCATCTATGGACCGATCGTGTTTTCGCCGGCCACGTGGCAATTGGTCTCGAGCCTCGAGGCCAATGCGGGGTTGATGCGGATGCTGGGGCTGGTCAAGAGTCCGTTGGTCACCCATGCCCTCGATGAGCCAAGCGCCGATCTCGAGGAGTTGGTTGTGGTGTCCTCGCCCTTCTTTCCCCACAAGATCGCCAATGGCTATTCGAACGTGGCCGGATCGGTCGTCGATTCGGTCAACGGTATTCACATCAAGAGTCTGCGGCATCTCGTCGCCGTCCTGCGGGACCTCAAGGATCCCTTCGTGACCATCGAGTTCGACCAGAAAGGTGGCGAGGCCTTGGTGTTCGCGCGGCAGGCGATCATGAGCGCCACCGACGACATCTTGATGGACAACGGCGTGAGAGCGCAGGGATCGCCGGATACACTGGCGGTCTGGCAGGACAAGGGCTCGAAATAACGAGCCGTGAGGCGGGCCCATTCCTTGATGGGCCCGCCCCGATTACGACGCTGGCTACCGCTCAGTAGCGATAGGTTGCCGTGATCCCGACAGTCCTCGGACGAACACCCCGACCGAAGTAGAGGAGGTCGCTGGGCGGGACGCCTGGACCGGTCGCAATGTCCCGCGCCTCGAACATCAACGGATGCGCGTTGGTCAGATTGTTCCCGTAGACCGAGAGATCCACCCCGTTGAACCGCAATCCAGCCCGTGCGGACAGATTGTTGAGCACGGGAAGTCCCGGCAGCGTCTGGTCGAAGAGCGCGTTCTTCGTGTCCTGTCCTTGGAGCAAGGATTTTTGCGCGGTCGAGTGCTGGAAGTCGAGCCGCACATAGGGCGTCCTGCCTTCCCAGACCGGCAAGTGATACTCCGATGACGCCGTGAATGACCACGGCGCGCCGAGCAACGCGTCTCCGTTGCTGGCGATCGGGAGACCGGTGATGGGTGCGCCCGTCGATGGATCGGTGCCCGAACACCCCGCGCCGTTATAGGTCAGTGCGCCGGCGCATGACGTCTTGGTCAGCCTGGCGTCCGTGTACGCGGCGGTGACGTCGAAAGTCAGTACGTCGACGGGCTTGTACAGCACCTCGATATCGCCGCCTTCGCTCTTGGCCTTACCCAGATTGGCGGTGAATTGCTCGCCGCAAGCCGGCAGGTACACGTTCTGCTGGATGTTGCTCCAGTCGATGTAGAAGAGGCTGGTATTGATCTGCAGCCGGTGATCGAGAAAGGTGTTCTTGCTGCCGATCTCGTAGCTCCACAAGCTGTCGGATGAGAACTTCTGCGGCACCTGGCGCGCGCCATCGACGAATGGCAGGCCGAGTGAATCCAAGTTGGAGCCGCAAATGCTGCCGACCCCGACATTGGGTCCGCCCGGCCTGAATCCCTTCGATGCGCTGACGTACAAGAGGTTGTCGCGATCGGGCTGCCAGGACAGCACTGCCTTGGGTGTCACCGGCTTATCCGTGTTGCTCGACTGCGTCACGATGGTCGTGCCGAGGAAGGGACCGGTTTCCGCGACCGAACCGGTGTAGTCGAGTTTCGATGCGCGCAATCCGACCGTGGCCTTGAAGGTGTCGGTGATCTTGAATACCAGTTCGCCGAACACGGCGATTTGCTTGTCCACGACTCTGTCGACCGGGCCGGCGAAGATCAGCCCGTTGGGGCAGGGTTGCGGGGTACTGCAAAGCGGGCTCGCAGCGCCGTAGGCGGCGGTGGTGTAATTGATGATCTCCGAGTTCAGCGTCGGATCGAAGATGTTCTCCGGTACGTTCTCGCTCAGATGCGAATAGAAGAGCCCGGCGTTCCAGACGATGCGTGCGTCGGTGTCATTGGAAGCCAGCCGAAACTCCTGGTAGAAATTCCGCTGGTCGTCCCGAAAGTTCGCATACCCCTTGTCGCCGGGGGCGGGAAAGGTGTTCGCCAGCTCGGCGAAGGAGGCCCAGGTGGCGCGCAGGTATTGGGTGTAGTCGGAGACGGAGCTTTGATTGCGATCATAGTAGGACGTGTTCGAGAACAGCGATGCGAAACCGAGGTCCCACTTGACCTTGATCGCGCTCAAGGTGAACGGGTCGGTGCTCGGATTGGTGAGCGCGTTGCCGTTGCGGTAGATGTTCGATCCCGAGTCGGACAGCGGCATCCAGTATGCAGCGGTGTCGTTGATCTGCAGCCGCTGATAATAGATCGACGGCGTGATTTCCAACGTGTCGCTGACCTTCCACTTCACGGCCAGACGTGCGGTGGTCGTCTCCTGCCAGTTCGAATTCGGCTGAGTGGTGCCATCGTACACCGGGGTCGGCGTCGTCGCGCCACCGACGGTGGAGGCCGCCCCTGGTGGAGCCAAGGTGTAGCCGACACGATCGACCCAACCGCCGTCGCGGCGGAAGGAGACGCTGGCGCGAAACGCCAGCACGTCGTCGATGATGGGCGCGCCGAAGGCAGCGCCGCCCTCGTAACTGGGCGACCCACCGTCGGTGGCGGCGGTGTCGGCGCGCGCGTAGCCGGACACCTTGTTGAGTTCCGGCTCCGGAGAGATGAAACGCACCACGCCCCCTTCGGCGCCGGCGCCGAACAGCGTGCCCTGGGGGCCACGTAGCACTTCGACGCGATCGAGGTCGAACAACGCGGGAAAGGCGTTCACCGATCCGAATCCGACGTGGCGGGTCTGGATGGGCGTGTCGTCGATGTAGATGCCCGTGGTCGAGGTGCCCGCCGTCGAATCGACGCCGCGGATGTTGATGTCGGAGCCTTCGTCGTTGTAGTTACCCGCCGAACTCATGCCGTTGCGCTGAAAATTCAGGCCGGGGGAAAGGCGCGACAGGTCGTCGATGCTCTTGAGCCCCTGGGCATCGATCTTTTCCTGGCTGAACGCGGCCACGCTGATCGGGATGTCCTCGATTCGCTCTTGACGGCGGGTCGCCGTCACCACGACCTCCTCGAGTGCGCCGCTGTCGGCCGTATCCGCGCCGGCGGCGGCGGCAGGCGACATGGCCGGCATCATGAATTGACCTGCCAGGGCGGCAGGTACCAGAAATCTCCTCAGTCGATCCGTTCGCATCCCGCATCCCTCACAGTGTTGCCCCTTCCCCACAAAAATGGACCCACGTGATTCTGGCTCTTCTGGCCATTTTGTTGCGTGTTCGTGGCGGTCTCCAAGGCAGCTTAATACGCCTCTTGACGAACGTTCAAGAGATTTGCGGGGCGGCGAGCGGGTTTGCCCACCGCACGCCGCTGCCAAACCCGCCGCTAAATCGTGTCGACCAAGTCCGCGACTTCGCGCACATCGGCGCGTTTCATCGGGCGTCCGTCGACCGGCGAATAAGGCGACTGGCGGATCCCATCGATGGGGAACACCGTCGCGTCGACCGTCCGACCATTGGCGTCGAAGCGCAGGGCGGGAAAGTTGATGCTTCGGTCGGCGTCCATTTTGACGCGGCGCTCATAGAACTCGTGCGGCACGCCGAGCTCCAGCAGCCGGATCGCGACCGATTCCGAGCGATCGGCGAACAGATGCAAATTGATGTCGCTGTAATTGGTCGCCGTTCCGGTCAGCACCGAGCCCACCAGCCGGGGCTGAAACTCGATCAGCAAGCGCATGGTCTCGAGCGCAATGCGGCGCTGGTCTCTGAGGGTATCGTCGTGCGAGTCCCGCCCGAAAAGCCGTTGATGTTCGCGCAGCGCCGCTTCGATCTCGATGTTCTTGGGAAGCACGGCGACGTCGTTCACCCCAAGCCGGTCGGCGGCCTTGCGTTTGGCCTGCAAAAAATCCGCGATGCCATGTTCCGCCATGATCCTGGCCGCCTCCTGAGCCAGTGCACGGCGCAGATCCTCGCTTCGCTGGGAAAATTTCTTGGGCATGTCTCTTAGAACAGGGGTTTGTCGCCGTCGGTCATGGGGTTCTGATTGTGGGGGCCCTCGTACACCTCGGATTTGGGCAGATTGTCCTCGATGAACTTTTCCATGATCCCGTTCGGATTGTCCGAGCTCGCCAGCAGACCCGTGTCCGGGGAAATGCGCACCGTGACGATGCCGTCCGGCGTGGGCCATAGATGCCGCGGCGTACCGGCCAGCGCTTGATGCATGAAGAAAACCCACGTCGGCAGGGATACGTGGGCGCCTTCTTCGCCGCTGCCGAGAGAACGATCCTGGTCGAAGCCCGTCCACACCGACGTCACCAGGCTGCCGTTGAAGCCGTTGAACCAGGCATCGTGTTGATCGTTGGAGGTGCCGGTCTTGCCCGCGATATCGTCGCGGTTGAGCACCCTTGCACCGACTCCCGTGCCATGCTTGATGACGTCGACCATCATGTCGGCCAGCAGGTACGCCACCTGCGGACGGATGATCTGGGGTGCCAGATTCTTTGCCTCGATCACCGTCTTGCCGTCGTGGGGTCCCACGTCGAGCATCGAAACGCGCTCGTTCGCGGCGGTTTTGGCGGCGTTTGCGGTGGGGTCGCTGACCTGGCCGCATTCCGAGCACGCGATGGCCGGGTCCGCTTGCACCAACGTTTTGCCGCCGGCGTCTTCGATCCGGTCGATGTAATACGGGGTCACCTTGAAGCCACCGTTGGCAAAGGTGGCATAGCCGATCGCCACCTGCAGCGGACTGAGCGACGCGGTGCCCAATGCCATCGTCAGGTTGTTGGGCAGCTGGTTCTTCTCGAAGCCGAAGCGCTGGACGTAGTTCCAGGTGTAGTCCGCGCCGATCGCGCGCATCAATCGCACCGACACCAAGTTCCGCGAGTGCGCCAAGGCCTCGCGCAGCCGAATCGGGCCAAAGAACGTATTCTCGTTCTCCTTGGGTCGCCACGCCTGCTCCATGCCGGCCTCGTCGATCACAATGGGCGCATCCAGCACGATGCTCGCCGGCGTATAGCCCTTGTCGAATGCCGCCGCGTACACGAATGGTTTGAAGCCGGAGCCCGGCTGACGCCGGGCCTGGGTCGCCCGGTTGAACTTGCTTTGGAAAAAGTCGAACCCACCCATCAGGGCGACCACGGCTCCGTCCCTGGGATCAACCGATACCAGCGCGCTCTGGGCCTCGGGGACCTGCACGAATTGCAGAGAATCGCCGGTGGTGCCGACCGTGTAGATCACGTCACCCCGGCTGACAATGTCGGACGCCTGGGTTGGCGCGCGGTCCACTTTTTCCTCCGGCAGTTCCCGGCGGGCCCACGACAACTTCTCCCATGGGAGGGTCACGGTGCCGAGGCCACGGACGTAGATCTCGGCGCTTTTCTCATCGACCTTTTCCACGACGGCGGGCCGTAGGCCGCCGATGATGGGGAATTCCTCGAGTTCCGCCTCGAGGCCGCCGGTGGATGCGACCTTCGACATGTCGATCTTGGCGGTCGCGCCCCGCCAGCCATGGCGGCGATCGTACTGCAACAGCCCGGTCCGCAGCGCCACCGTGGCGGCGCGCTCCAGGCGCGAATCGATGGTCGTGTACACCCGATAGCCGGCGGTGTAGATGCTGTCGCCATACTTGGCCTGCATGTCGCTGCGCACCATCTCCGCGACGTAGGGAGCATCCACCTCGATGGTGGGGCCATGCAGCCGGGATTCCATCGGGCTGGAATTCGCCTGCTCATATTCGGTGGCGTTGATGTAATTGAGTTCACGCATGCGGCCCAGCACATGGGCGCGACGCACCTTCGCCGCCTCGGCGTTGGCCACCGGGTTGACCACGGACGGCGCGGTCGGGATACCTGCCAAAGTCGCCATCTCCGCGATGCTCAACTCGTCGAGCGTCTTGCCGAAGTAGACCTCGGCGGCGGCACCGACTCCATAAGCGCGCTGTCCCAGAAAGATCTTGTTCACATAGAGCGAGAAGATCTCCTCCTTGGTGAACTCGGTTTCCATGAGCAAGGAGATGTAGATCTCGCTCATTTTCCGTTTCATGTCGCGTCGCGGCGTCAGAAACATGTCGCGGGACACCTGCATGGTGATCGTGCTGGCCCCCTGACGAATGCCGCCGGCCTTCAGGTTGGCGACGGCGGCGCGCAAAATCCCTTGCCAATCAACGCCATGGTGCTGAAAGAAGCGATCATCCTCGGTGGCTAGAAAGGCTTGAATGAGTCTCTTGGGGAGCTGTTCGTAACGCACCGGGATCCGGCGCTGGTCGCCGATGGACGCGATGAGCTTGCCGTCGCGTGTATAGACCCGCAGCGGAACCTGCAATTGAACCTCGTGCAGACTACTGACGTCGGGCAATGCGGGCCGCAGGTAGGCGTAGGCACACACATTGGCGAACGCCGCCAGCACGATCGTTCCGGTCAAAACCACACAAATGCGCGAGATGAGAACTAGATAACGTTTGGTCACTGAAAAGCGTTCTAACTTATTCGACAGGCGGAATTGCGCAAGCATATTACCGCTGGTTACACGGGCATACTCATCGAAAGATGAGGACGCAAAGCCACCGGTCTTAAGGGTTCACAGCCTAAGACAGCGGGGTTGCCAGACCAAGATTAACCGAGTGCAGCCCCCAAATGGGCAGCCTGAGGGTCTGAATGAGCGATCAAGCGTCCTCGATTTCGCTGCGGACCGTTCGTGGTTCTCACTTTTCCATGCCGGGTAGCCGCTACAGTGATTACCGTGAGTAGCTTCACGTTCCATTTAACAGTTTCTTGCTAAGTTTGCTTCGCGTAGCTAATCTCGTGCGGCATTTTCGACCTCCAAGGTACTGAGTAAAAAGGGAAAAAATTTGTGTGGTCGTTTGGCAAAAGATATCGTCCGCTCATAGGACTTGACATAACCACCTCCTCCGTGAAGTTGATCGAACTCACGATGTCGGGTGGCCAGTACCGGGTTGAGTCGTATGCGGCGGAGGCGACTCCCCACAACGCCATCAACGAAAAGGCCATTGTCGACGCGGAGGCCGTCGGCGAAGCAATCCGACGTGCGGTCAAGCGTTCGGGAGCCAAGAGCCGATTGGCGGCCATCGCGATCAGCGGCGACGCGGCGATCACCAAGGTCATTCAAATGCCCAAGAGTCTCGGGGAGAACGAGCTCGAGGGGCAGGTTGAAATGCAGGCCGACCAGTACATCCCGTTCCCCATGGAGGAAGTGAGCTACGACTACCAAGTCGTCGGTCCCTCCGAGAAGGATCCGGATATGTTGGACGTGCTCCTGGTCGCGACGCGAACTGAAAACGTCGAACAGCGTCAGGCAGCAGTACAGGCCGCGGGTCTGACCGCACACATAGTCGACGTCGAAGCCTTTGCCTTGGAAAACGCCTGCGCGTTGATGCGCCATCAGATGCCCGACGGCGGTCTCGATCGCACCGTGGCGGTCGTGGACTTCGGCGCCAGCAGCACGACGTTCAGCGTGCTGCGGGACATGAAAGTCATCTACACGCGTGATTTTGCCTTCGGCGGTCAACAACTCACCGAGGAGATCATGCGCACCTATGGACTTACCATGGAGGAGGCTGGCCGCGCCAAAAAGGAAGGCGGTTTGCCAAGCAACTACCAGCCTGAGGTGCTCGATCCGTTCATCGATGACATGACCCAGCAAGTCAGCCGCTCGCTGCAATTCTACCTCGCATCGGGCAGCGGCCGGTCGCAACCGGACCAGATCCTGATCTGCGGCGGCTGCGCCAACATACCGGGTGTCGCCGACGTGATATCCAGCCGCGTCGGCGTCCAGGCCGACAAGGGCGACCCGCTCGGCAACATGAGGGTGTCGTCGAAGGCCAAGGCGCAAGCGGTTGGACGCGACGCGACGGCACTATTAACAGCCTGCGGCCTCGCGCTGCGAAGCTTTGACTGAGAGCCGCCATGCCGCGTATCAACCTACTTCCCTGGCGAGAGCAAGAACGTATAGTACGGCGCCGCGAGTTCATCATCGCAGGCGGCGCCGCCGTGCTGGCCGGCATCATTTTCATGGGCGGCGGCAAGCTGCTGTACGGCAGCTGGATCGACGCGCAGACGGAAAAGAACAACATGCTGAAAAAAGAGATCGTGAAACTCGACGCTCAGATCGCCGATATTCAGGATCTGGAGAACCGCAAGCAGCGCCTCGTCGCACGAATGGAGATCATCGAGAAGCTGCAGCGCAGCCGCCCGGAGATCGTCCATTTGTTCGATGAGATCGTGAAGGTCATGCCCGAGGGCGTGTACCTCACACAGCTCAAACAGACGAACCGCAAGCTCGAGATCCACGGCATCGCACAGTCGAGCACCCGGGTTTCGACCTTCATGCGCAACATCGACGCGTCCACCTGGATGGCCAATCCCGTGTTGCAGGTCATTGAAACCGCCCAGAATTCCCCGACCGGCGGTTCAAGTTTCACGCTCTTTACCGATATGGTCGGCGTGGACCTCGACAACAGTGGCGAAACAGCCGTCAAGAAGGTTGCCGCGAAATGACCTTTATCGAACAACTCAAGACTCTCGATCCGCGCGACGTCGGCCGCTGGCCGCTGGCCGTGCGCGGCTTCTTCGTGCTCTTGATCTTCCTCGTTTGCACCGCCCTTGCGTGGTACTTGTTCGTGTGGGATGACGACCGCCCGATTTTGCAAAAGGCCGAAGCCGATGAACTGGACCTGCGGGCTCAGTTCGCCAACAAGCAGCAACGCGCCGCCAACCTCGATGCTTACAAGGCGCAACTCGGCGAAATGGAGCGCAGCTTCGGCGCCATGCTGCGCCAACTTCCCGGCAAGACCGAAGTGCCGAACCTGCTGGTCGATATTTCGCAGACCGGGCTCGCCGCGGGCCTGCAGGAAAAGCTGTTCCAACCGGCTGGGGAGCAAAGCAAGGGCTTCTACGCCGAGTTGCCGATCAAAATCCGACTCGTCGGCAATTATCATGAATTCGGGGCCTTCGTGAGCGGCATTGCGGCCCTCCCGCGAATCGTCACCCTGCACGACATTTCGATCACGCCGGTCGCCGACGCGAAAACCGGTGGCTATGACAATCTCACCATGGACGTCACCGCCAAGACCTATCGTTACATAGAGGACGAAGGTGGCGGGCGCGCCGGCGCGAAAAAGAAGCCAGGAGGCGCGACGTGAAGAGCTCAATGGGTGCTCGCGTGCTGTGCGCGGCCGTGCTCGCGAGTTTCATGCTCGCCGGGTGCTCGGGTGGTCAAACCGATCTGCAGAAATGGATCGACGACACCAAGAAGAAGCCGGGCGGCCGCATCCAGGCTCTCCCGGAAGTGAAGCCATACGAAACGTTCACGTATTCCGTGGGCAATCTGCGTTCGCCGTTCCAGCCGCAGGGGCCCGGCGCCCTCGGCGGCGGCAGCGCCAGCCTGCGACCGAACTCGCGGCGCAATCGCGAATTCCTCGAAGGATTCTCGCTCGACACACTGAAGATGGTGGGTACGTTCAAGGTGGGCAGCAGCTTCTACGGGTTGGTGCAATCGAAGGATGGCCTGGTGCACAAGGTTCAACCGGGCAACTACCTTGGACAGAACGACGGGAAAGTCACCGACATTTCCGGCAGTAAAATTAGCCTCGTCGAAATCATACCGGACGGTCTCGGCGGCTACATCGAGCGACCGGCCTCATTGGCACTGGCTGATTGAGGCCACAGGGAGAAGACACATGAAAAAAATCCACACACGAGTGATGACCATCGCGTTCGCGTTCATCGCATTGCCGATGCTCGCACTGCAGGTTCGGGCGGCCGACCCGGTCAAACTCGAGACCATCGACGTCCAAACCCTGGCGGGGCAGCAGATCCAGCTGAAACTGCATTTGAGCGGTCCGGCGCCCGAGCCGATTCCGTTCACCATCGACAAACCCGCGCGAATCGCCTTCGATTTGCCGAATACCACGCTCGCTCTTGCATCGCGACGGGTGGATGTGCGATCCGGTGGTGTCGACACCGTGTTGGCCGCCGAGGCCAATGGACGCACTCGACTGGTGGTCAATGTCGACTCCCTGCTGCCGTACACCACCAAGGTGGACGGCAATAACATCATCGTGACCCTCGGCAACATGCCCGGCGCCGGAGCGGTCACCGCAAACTCCGCGCCCGTCCGGGCCGGTTCGGGTACGTCGCCCATGGCCGGTGCCGCGGAACGCGCCATTCGCACCATCGACTTCCGGCGCGGTGCGGACGGTACGGGGCGCGTCATCGTGCAACTCACCGACCCGCGTACGCCCGTGAACGTGCGCCAGGAAGGCAATCAAATCGTGGTCGATTTCGCCGGCACCCTCATGCCGAAGAACCTCATGCGCCGCTACGATGTGATGGACTTCGCGACACCCGTGCAAAGCGTCGACGCGATTCGCATCGAAGGCAACTCGCGCCTGGTTATCAGCGCGCAGGGCGATTTCGAGCAGCTCGCCTATCAGTCCGACAACCAGTACACGATCGAAATCAGGCCATCGCTCAAACGCGCCAATGCAGAGGAGAAGAAGGAGTACACCGGCGAGCGGCTCACCTTGAACTTTCAGGACATCGATGTCCGTTCGGTGCTGCAATTGCTCGCCGATACCAGCGGCCAGAACATCGTGGTCAGCGACTCCGTCACCGGTAACCTGACCCTGCGACTGCAGAACGTCCCGTGGGATCAGGCGCTCGACATCGTTCTGCGCACCAAGGGCTTGGACAAGCGCCGCCAGGACAATGTCATCATCGTCGGGCCGACCGAGGAACTTGCGAATCGCGAGAAGGCGGAACTGGCGGCGCGCCGGGAAGTTCAGGAGTTGTCGCCGGTGCACTCCGAGTTCCTGCAGGTCAATTACGCCAAGGTGGCGGATCTGGCAAAGCTCATCAAGTCGAACAATGCCAAGGAGTCCATGCTCTCGGCGCGCGGCAGTCTGACCACCGATGACCGCACCAACACGCTGCTGGTTCAGGACACGGCCGAGCGCTTGACGGATATCCGGCGGCTGGTGCAGACCCTCGACGTCCCCATCCGCCAGGTGTTGATCGAAGCACGCATCGTCGTGGTGAGCGACACGTTCGAGCGCGACCTGGGCGCCAAGCTCGGCATCAGCACCACCGGCTCCGCCGGCGCCAATCTGTTCTCCGTTTCGGGCAGCGCCGTCGGCAGCGACAGCATCGTCAGTTCTGCGGCAACCGGCGCCTCAAGCTCGACGGCGCTCGGCACGGCGGCCCTCGCCAATCGATATCAGGTGAATCTGCCGGCCGCGAACGTCAATGGTAGCTTCGGTGTGTCGCTGTTGTCCGGCAGCCATTTGATCGACCTCGAGCTGTCGGCGGCGGAGAACGAAGGCAAGAGCGAAACGATCTCCTCGCCCCGCATCATCACGGCGAATCAGAAGCAGGCCACGATCATGCAGGGTGTGGAGATTCCCTATCAGGAGTCCGCGTCGAGCGGCGCCACCACGACGCAATTCAAGAACGCCGTCCTGTCGCTCAAGGTGACGCCGCTGATCACCCCCGACAACCGGGTGGTTCTGGACCTCGACGTCAGCGACGATACCGTGGGATCGAACGTCGCGAGCGCCACCGGCGGCAGCGTGCCGTCGATCGACACCCGCGAGATCACCACCCAGGTTTTGGTCAACGACGGGCAGACCGTGGTGCTGGGCGGCATTCTCGAGACCGTCAAATCAAAATCCGCCGACAAGGTGCCATTCCTCGCCGACATTCCGGTCCTCGGCAACCTGTTCAAGAACTCGATCAACATCAACAACAAGACAGAACTCTTGATCTTCATCACGCCGAAGATTCTGCGTGAAGGATCAAATCTTTATTAATTGTTTGCGGCGCCGCGGAGCGGCGAAATTAGGGATGCATAAAATGCGCAAGTTATCGATTATTTTGCTGCTGGGCGCGGTTTTGGCGGCTGCCGGCTGCGGCGGGAGCGCCAGCTCGATCACGGGGGCGGGCACCACGTGCACGACGAATTGCACCTCCACGGATCCGGTCACCACGGTCTCCGTGGTCTCCAATTTGGCCACCATTGCTGCCGACGGAAGCAATAGCGCGACCATCAGCGCGACTGCAAAAGACGCCAACAACAATTTGGTGACGGGCGCGACGGTCACCTTCTCCGCCAGCGCGGGCGGCCTCGCGGTTACCCAGGCAACGACTGATGCAAACGGCCTCGCCACGGCCACGCTGACGGCGGGATCGGCGGCGGCAGGTACCAGCATTACCGTCACCGCGACCACCGAAGGCATATCGGGCAAAGCGACGGTGGCGATCGGAAATGTTCAACAAACGATCAGCGTCATCACGAGCCTGCCGCAGATTCCCTCGGATAGCAGCAAGTCTGCGACGATAACCGCGCTCGTTCGCAATGCGCAGAATCAGTTCGTGTCGGGCGTGGCCGTTGCATTTTCCGCCACGTCGGGTGGCTTGACCGTCACTCAAGCGACGACCGGCACCAATGGCGCGGCCACCGCGACGCTCAGCGCGGCTGGTGACCCGACGAATCGCAGCATCACGGTGACGGTCACCGCCGGCGGCGCCACTGCTACCGTGCCGGTGACGGTCATAGGAACTAGCCTGACGGTCACGGGACCGTCGAGTCTGGTGCAGGGCAGCGTAGGTACCTACAACGTCACGCTCATCGATGCCGGCGGCACAGGCATCCCCAACCAGGCGGTGACGTTGGTTTCCGCGAAAGGTAATACCCTCAGCGGCGCAACCGTCACGACGAATGCCACCGGCGAGAGCACCTTTACTTTGACCGCCGTCAACGGCGGAACCGACGTCATTACCGCGGCTTCGCTGGGGCTGCAATCGACAGAATCGGTAGCCGTCAGCACGCAAGACTTTGCGTTCACATCGCCAGCCGCAGCAAATACTCCGGTCAATATTGGGACGGCAACAACCGTCACCGTCCTGTGGTTGTCCGGCGGTAAGGCGCAGGCCGGGCAAACCGTGACCTTTTCGGCCACGCGCGGGGCATTGAGCGTCACATCGGCCACCGTTGCGGGCGATGGCACCGCGAGCGTCGAAATTTCGTCGACGACCGCGGGCCCCTCGGTGATCTCGGCGACGGGGGCGGGTGTGACCGCGCAGGCCACCCTCGAATTCATTGCGACCATGCCGACCCAGATCGCTGTCCAAGCGAGCCCTTCCATCATCGCGGCCCAAGGCCAGAGTACGCTCACAGCGACCGTTCGTGACGCCAACAACAATTTGGTGGAGGGCCAAGTGGTCGATTTCTCGATCACGAAAGATTCCACCGGAGGTTCGCTATCGTTACCTTCCGCGACCACCAACGTTCAGGGTCAAGCCTCTACCGTGTACACCGCGAGCACGACGACAAGCGCCAGCAATGGCATCACCGTCTCGGCAACCGTCGCGGACACAACCGTTTCGAGTTCGGCCACGTTGACGGTGGGCGGACAGTCGGTATTCTTATCATTGGGGACCGGGAACGTGGTGGCCGCTGGTCCGAACATCAACACACAGTACTCCTATCCGTTCACGGCGCAGGCAATCGACTCTTCCGGCGCCGGTGTGAGCAACGTGACGGTCAACTTCACCGTTACGTCGCTCGGTTACGCTAAGGGAGTGGATGTATACAACACCCTCGATAGCGCTTGGGAGCCGCAAGTTTCCACTTCAGCGACGGACCCGGACGTCTATATCCTCTCCGGATTGCATGGCTGCTTATCGGAGGACCTGAACGGCAATGGAATATTGACCCCGACCGAGGACTACAACAATAATGGTAAGCTCGATCCCGGGTTGGTCGTCGCCACTGATGTGAGCTCGGCAACGACGGGCACCGGTGGAAGCGCCTCGGTCAATTTGATTTATCCGAAGGATCATGCGAACTGGGTAGCCGTCAAATTGACGGCTACCGCCACCGTCAGCGGAAACCAGAGCAGCACATCGACGAGTTTCTGGTTGCCCGGTTTGGCATCCGACTTCAGCAGCCCAACCCAAGTGCCGCCGGGCGTCAATAGTCCGTATGGTCAAGCCAGCACTTGCCTGAATCCCAACTAGATGCAATCGAGTTCCTACTGTGACATAGCGGGCGCCGACCGGCGCCCGCTTCTCTAGCTGGTTTAACCCCCAGTGCGTGAACGGGTAAACTGCCCGGCGCATGCCTCCCATCCGCAACATCTTCCTCATCGGCCCCATGGGCTCCGGCAAATCGGCCGTGGGCCGGCATTTGGCCCGGCTTTTCCGGTTCAATTTCCT
>Ga0182014_10003684_pt1 | contig 18161 bp, 23 predicted proteins | sample 612S2DmetaG_FD_120489 | JGI IMG/M metagenome (GOLD analysis project Ga0182014, IMG submission 120489) | Permafrost microbial communities from Stordalen Mire, Sweden - 612S2D metaG | ecosystem: Environmental > Terrestrial > Soil > Wetlands > Permafrost | place: Sweden: Stordalen | collected... | reverse complement strand
TCTTAACGAAAATGAAGTATTATTATCATAATTGGACACAAGCTCAGTTAATTCTTTCATGTAATCTAATCCAAATGTGGCTGCATAAAATTTACCACTAGTCTTAAGCACTCTACTAATTTCGGATAAGGCTTTCTCAAGATCAGGAATATGGTAGAGCATATAATTTGCAATAACAATATCAAATAAACCATTAAAATAAGGGATTTGTTCTGCATTTATTATTTTGAATTGAAATTTATCTAATGCAGCATTTAAAATATTCTTAGCATCTTTCAACATCCCTTCAGAGAAATCTGACAATATAATGTGTGAATCATTTGGTATTCTAAGTAGATTAGATCTCCACAAAAGTGCATTTCCACAGCCAAGTTCCAATACTCTAGCTCTTTCAGGAAATTTGATCTGATCAAATACCCAAGACGTCCATCTATACGGATTAGTTCCAAATCTCCTATTTAATTCAACTCTTGTAGCGAAATTCTTTGAATTTGCGTACTGTTCCTGAATTAAACTTGAATTTTCCATTTTTTTCCAATCATTATTTTTATGGAATTTTTTAACTTTGAACCTTATTTTACTCAGTTAGATTTTTTAATTCGATTTAACATTGCATTATCTCAATTTACAAAAAAAATATAATGTAATAATCATTTATAAAATTATAATATTTGGAGTTTATTCACATATTTTACTGATTTCACCAACGCCTTTACTTCGTCCTTCCCGGAATATGAGCTTTTGTCCTTCTCGAATAGCATAAGGTCGATATTTAAATCTCATCCTAATTTTACCAGTGTCTCCGGCTGAAAGATATTCCTTATTCAAAGGTTGGAATATTGTAGTTTCTGCAATAGTTTCGATGTGAGTTATACATTCATAACCCTCTTTTATGGTTGTGGGATGCACTAATATAGTTACATCCGCCTCAAATTCCCGTACTGGTTGTGGTTTATAAAGTAAATCCGAGATGATCATACCTCTTTTAATGAAATTTACTTCAGCTCCACTAATGGATATTCCCACCACTTCCCCTGCTTCTGCGCTGTCTTTTTTAAAGTAATGCATTTCAATTGAACGTACACTTATAGGGATGAATTTTCCAGAGTTCGTTGGTCCTAAAAGGAGCTTATCGCCTTTTTTAATCTTTCCTTGCCTCACTGTTCCACTTACCACTGTACCCACCCCTAAAACGGAGTATATCCTGTCAATATACATCATGAATGGTTTTTTACACTCACTATCAGAAGGAACCTTTAACTGACAGAATAACTCATCAAGAAGCTCTAATCCTACCCCAGTAACAGGTGATACTTTAATCACCGGCACTAAATGTTGATTCATGTTTTTAGCTATAAATACTGCGTCATCACTTGATTTAACCATGAAAGGGATTCTTCCAACCAGCTTTAAGAGTTCAAATACTTCTTCTTTAACTTCATTGACTTTTCCAGTGGTTACCATATCTATTTTGGTAATAGTTACCATTAAAGGCAGTTCCATTGCTAACATAATTCCTAGATGTTCTTTAGTTATGTGGGTAGGGCCTTGATCAGCAGCGATAGTTAGTAAACCGTAGTTTAATTTCTGTCCCACTATCCCACGGATGGTGGTTCGAAGCCAAGGTTCATGTCCCACAGTATCTACAAATGAAACCACTTTTTCGCAATGCTCCACTACTTTAGACTTTTCTTTTTTTTGCAGAGGATTTTTAATGCGTACTGGATTTCCACCTCGGAATCCATAAACTGCGAAGGAAAGATCTGCAGAAAGACCTCTCTCTATTTCATGTTTCTGCACGTCCAGGAATATTCGGGTTCTTCCTGAACCATTATCCAAGGATCCAGTCATGAGAGTACCCACTAAGGTGCTTTTTCCATGATCCACATGTCCTGCAACTCCAATTAGAAGATGTTCACGTTTAAGATTGCTATTTTTGCATATTAAAGTTTTAGCCACTTTTCCTTTACCCGCTTCCTGATATTGTGTTTTTGAAACTTCAGCTCCAATTTCCTGTGCTACTTTCGTCAAAACAAAGATTGATTCTTTCATCTCCTCATCTTTGAGACCCACCAGTTTTCCATCATCATCCACTCCTATAAAATAAACGGCTTCACCATCTCCTTTTTCCATTCTATACTTCATTTGGGATGCAAGGCGTTGGATTCGCTCTTTTTTAAGGTGAAAATTTTCTTTAAGATTTTCTTTAAACTCAATGTTCTTTCTTTCGCCATCTTTTGTAATATCATAAATATTGGGCGTCATAAAAATCAGCTTCACCTAATTTATTAATGAATGTAAAACGAGAGAATTATATTTAAGAGGAATTTTATTCGAAAAATGAATCTTATTTATTATATTGGGAGCACGTTTCAACATTTCAGCGTATTTTATCCGCAGTAGTTAAATATCCGGAACCATACTTCTCTTCCTGCAGTTTTCTAATAATTTCCGAGGCATTTTGAACGCTTTCAGTCTTATGTAGAATTCTCCTATCTTTGATTTTCAGGATTTCACCGCAAACACATTTTTTTTGGATGACTCCCTCTTTAACGTATCCGGCACGACCACAATTACATCTAAATACGAGATACATTTTGAATCACCTCTTAAGGTGTTTTCCAGAGTTCATATTCATAGGTTTATATGAATCTCTAGTATAATTTATTCTTTTGGAATTATAATCTAGAAATAATTTATCTTATTCTACTTTATAGTTTGGGTAAAATTAGTTGATGTTAAATTTTCTATTATTAAGTGAAATAATTAATAGTATAAAATGGCTATTTACACGATTAAAAAAATAGTTTTTAAAATAAATTAGTAGATTAAACTTTAATTAATTAAATTAATTTTTCAATCAAAAAGCATTCATAAGACAACACTAAAAAAAATGATGATTAAAATATATAGATATATTACCATTTTTTCAAGAATAGCATATTATTTAATTTTTTAACTTTAAAAGTTCTGATAATGGAGGTATACTCTCAGGGTTATCCATGAAGTCCTTAATCCCCTTCTGATGTCCAGCACCAACTACGGCCACTACATTCTCTTCTGGAGGTATATCCAGCAGCATACGAGCCATATATGCATCCCTCTCAGTTACCAAAACATCAAATGCTTTGGGAGACATTTGCTGGAAGTATTCCATGACTTCAGACAGAGTATCCTTCTCTTTTATTTTTTCAATATCTTCCAATACTTCGCCTCGACTGAAAATTGATCCCACTAATCCAGAAGCAAATTTAATCTTTTCCCAAAGACTCATCTGATTTAAAGCCCTTTTTAGCGTTATCTGTATATCTCGATCAATAAGCACTACGCGAGCACCTACTTTTTCAGCAGCTTCAATAGCAGCCATCATCTCTGAACCCGGTTTAACCCCTACATCTTCACCTATCCTCTTCTGCATGTAAGAAAGAAACTTACTAATGATAAATATGGTTAACTGGTCATTTTTAATTAACTCCCTTACCTTAACATCTTTTTGTTGATCTCCACCCATTTTCTCATTCAAGAGATTATTATAACGGGCTAAATCTAATTCAACCGCCACAAGATTGGGTTCAATTTCCAGTATAGCTGCTTTAACTTCTTCTACGCTCTTGTCAGAAACATGTGCAGTGCCAATTATTCTAAGTGATCCTGTTATTTGTAATTCTTGTTCCATATGAAATCATTTCAAACTTTTTATAACACCATTCTTATAAAAGGGTATTGTATCAAAAATATTTCTTTGAAGCGAAAATTCAATATCTTCTTCAAGTCCTAATCCCCGTAACCTAGCTGCAGATTCCGAACCTCTAACAGCATCATCCACCATATCCTTATCAAAAGAAGCCATCAATGCAGCCAACGCTATTTCATCCATGTCCTGATCTTCTAGGTGAATTATATACGATAATATTTCACCAGCACTTAAAAAATCTTCTATAACGAATCTTCCATTTACACCTGCCATAACCAATTCTATGTGTTGATCTGCAAGTTCAACGGCTTTAATAGCAACGGCTTCAGCATTTGTAAATGATCCAATAAGAACTTTTGCCCTCATACCTTCCAGTACTCTTGTGCCATTAGTAGTGGTGAGTACCAGAACTTCTCCACTGAATTTTTTTATATCCACTGGAGAATTACCTACATCAAAACCTTCTATTTTGGCACCTTCTCTCTCACCGGCAAGTGTAGCATCCAGTTCTCCCGCCAGATGCACTGCATTTTCAATACTATTCGCAGGGATGATAGTATTGAATCTTTGAAGAGCTGAGGTTATAGTAGTGCTTGCTCTCAGAGCATCTATCATTATAGTCAGATCATTAGAACATGATCTCTCTAAACTAAGGGAAACTTTCATTAAAAAAACACCAGAAAATTAAAAATAATTAAATAATAAGTATTTGTAAATAAAAAAAATCAAAAAATTCTTATTAATTTCGTTAGATTTTTAATCTTAAAATTTGTATGAAAAATTTACTTTTATACTTTTTCAGCAAAAGCAAACCGTCTTCTTACAGAGGTTATTTTAACCTTTACCTCATCACCTACTTTTGTATCAGGCACAAAAACGACAAAACCTTCTATACGGGTTATTCCATCGCCTTCTTTACCTACATCTTCAATTTTAACTTCGTATTCTTCTCCTTCTTGAATGGGAGCTGTTTTTGGACCTTCATCTGTTCTAAACAATTTCATTCACATCCTTAGACCAACATAAAACGGTCTTAGTAATATTTTTTTTGTTTAATTAATTATATAAATTCTTTGGTAGATCCATTTTTTGTAAAAATGCTAAATATTAAAATGTATATAATAATATGTGATCAATTGATGAAGAATAAACTAGATCAATCTAACATTTTAATTGTAACAACACCCATGTGTCAAGAAATTCTACGTTTAGTAGGAATATCCGATTTTAGAGTAACAAAAAATCAGGATTATACCAACGCAGATTTCGCAGTTGTTCTATCCGAAACCAAAAACATTGAAAATTCTAACACTCAATTCATCAAGCTGAAGTTAAATACATTCTCCCAAATAGAACAAAGCATCAAAAATATTGCAAAAGTCCTGAATACAGAAAAAAGAAGCTTAATATTAAATAAAAAGCTAAAATATTATTATTTGAATTCATCATACTCTCAAAGCAAAAGAAATGAAAATCGAAAAATAAAAGTTAAAGTATATTCAAATTTTCTAAAAGAAATTGTTGAAGACATGGGTTACTTCATAATAACAGATGATAACTATGATTACCTAGTTTATCCCGATTATCTGAAAAATGAAATAAAGAAAGAGATTAATTTTGCTGGTGAAAAAGCTATAGAATTACCTTCACACAAGAATGCACCATCAAACCCAATTAAAAGAGCTAAAATACGATATCAAATTCTGGAGAAAAACTTATGTATGAAACTACAAACATGACTCTTTCCTGTTCTTGTTACGTTTTAGTAAATAAAGTAGCTCTAACATCCACCTTTTAAAACCAAAGATAAAAAAAAATAACCATGACATTTATAGAGGTAATCCCTAATTTTTTTTATAATCTGGATTTATTTAAAATCTATTAAAAAAACAATTTTGTCTTTAATTTGTAAAATTATGCCATATTTTCTAAAGCATTTACTATGCATCCAATATTTTCACCATTCAAGCCTACTATTACTTCGTCAGGTTTTATATCCGCAAATTTCCGGGATCCACTGCATCCGAGTGTAATATTAGGTCTTTTTCGTGTGAAGGGACCAGCCACAGCATCAGCACATATTGATTGGATACCTGAAAAATCAACCTCAACTCTACCACCTAAAGTGTAAACCATGGCTTGTGCCAGCTTCATGGCCTGTGCAGGATTGCATATTACCACAATTACATCTGGATGAAAATTAGCCTTTTCTAATGGAGCATAAATTAAAGCATGCATCATAGGTTCAATCTTAGGTATATCTTCCATGGTACGTTTTGCAGAACCTAAACTTGAAAATCTTCCTAAACTTTGATACATTTCACCAGTTTTCACTTTCTCAGGAGCTTCCATAAGTCCAAGAGCTGCTGCTCCACCTTTACAAGTCTGCTCTTCACCAGTTGCATAGAATATTTCACCTTGAGCTGCTTTTTGCACCATTTCACAATGTCTAATACCTTCACTTATCTTATTAATTCCTTTAGGAATATCCTCCTCTCTTAAAACAAATTTTATAGCAACGAGAGATTTATTTAAACCTAACTTATCCTTAATCTTTTGAGAAACAACGTCATATCCACTCACATCACAAGTACATTCTGCCATGCTTTATCACCATTTTTTTACATATATTCCTTAAATTATTTAACTATTAATTTGATAGAATTCATTCTTAAAAAAAGTTCATTTAAAATCAGAATAGGATAAATAATTATTTAACGCATTTTTTTTACAATTGGAGTGAAAAAAAATTAAATTAATTAAGGATTAATAAATTGTTATTTTCCTAAAATATCTTTAGAAAACTTTTCATATCCAATTTTCTCTATAAATGCAGGCATACGTTTTTCGGTGCCTTGATCTTTGTAATAATTAATTATTTTATTTATCATATTGATCACATCATCATCCGAAAGATTTTTCGCTAATAATCTACCAATCCTAGGTTTTATTCCACATGTCCCACCAACCAGTAGTTTCCAACCTTTAACAGTCCCAATAAGTCCGATATCTCGAACAGATGATTCAGCACATGAATTCGGACATCCAGAAACAGCTATCTTTAATTTACCAAGTGTTGAGATTCCACAATAACGTTCATCAATCCTCAAGCTCATTTCAACACTATTTCGCAGCCTATTCTTACAGTATATGTTACCTATGCAACTTTTAGCAGGTCTTACACATTTACCAGTGTGTCCTCCTGGTTTCAAACCTAAATCATCCCATATATTATCTAAATCCTCTTCATAACACCATAGAGAGCTATCCTTCCCTCAGATGTAGTTTTAATAGTTTTAATATTATATTTTTCAGCTAAATCACCTATTCTCCGCAAAGTAGTAGAATCAACTATACTACCGGGAAAATAAGGAACTATAGCATAAGTTTCCATATCTCTCTGAACTGGAGCACCTTTTTCAGGTTATTTTGCTTCTTTGCTTTCATTAAATTCTCACCATCCCCAAAAAAAATAACAATTAAAACATAAATTTTAATTTTTTTATTAAATTACAGATTTTATAAAATAATTTATAAATTTCTTCTTTTTTAGATGGTTATTACTAAACCTTGGAGTTCGACTTTAATAGTGAATTTTTATAAATAATTATATAATACTTCTACTATATGCTCATTTTAATAGTCTCTTTTTTTGCCATAATTGTTAGGAAGCCTTGACTGGTAACATACCAGCCTTATATGTTTCATTCATTTTTCATTTATTTTCTTTAATGAATAGTTATTGTATGCTATGTCTTTAGGGATTTTCCACTTTGAAATATAGATTTTAGACCCATACACCGCTTGAGAATATCCGCCATCTGTTTATATGGATCTCGAGAAAAAACTTTTGAAGAAACATTTACTCTTAAAAACTCTCTCACGATAGGGTTCACCACCATAGCGTATTTTTTGACAGATTTAGCTGCATATACCGGATAATCTCGATAAATTCTTGGAGTATACTCGGTTCCTACATGACTATTAGAAGACCAGAACTCAACGAAAACAGATGCGTGAAATGCGGAGTATGCTACATCCAGTGCCCAAGAAGCTGGTGGCCAGCAGATCAAGTAAACAAGGATTTAGGATTATAGGAGGTTGTAAAAAATGGTATTAGGAACATACAAACAAATCACTATGAGAAGATCAACCGACAAACAGATCCAAAAAATTTCACAGGACGGTGGAATAGCATCTGCACTTTTAGCTTCGCTCTCGATGAGAAAATCATAGACGGTGCAGTAGCCGGACCCCTGATGAAATGTGGAAACCAGAGCCAACCGTAGTATTATCATCCGATGATATCCTAGCTGCAGCAGGTACTAAATACACACTATCCCCAAATAACATGATGCTTAAACAAGCAGTTAGACAGTATGGATTAGATAAAGTAGGTATAGTAACCATCCCCTGCCAGACTATGGATTAAGAAAAATGCAGTCTTACCCATTTGGTGTAAGATTCATGGCGGATAAGATCGCTCTTGATATTGGAATGTTCTGCACTAGAAAACTTCCCATTCGAATCACTGTGAACATTTATTTCAGCAAAAGCTGGAGTAAATTTCGATTTAGTGGAGAAAATGGACATTGGTAAAGGAAAATTCTGGGTGCACATCAGGATGACTTGATAAGCTTCCCAATCAAAGAAACACACGGATACGAGCAAAATGGATGTAAGATTTGCCTTGACCTGGTTTCAGAAATGTCAGACGTATCAACAGGATCAATAGGTGCGCCTGATAACTGGTCATCAGTTCTAGTGAGAACCGATTCTGGTGATACTATATTCAAACAAGCAACTGATGCCGGTGCTATTGAACTTAAACCAATGGATGAAGGTAAATTCGGTCTCGAAATGCACACCAAACTAGCTAAATCCAAAAAAGAGAAAGCAATGAAGGTCATCGATGAGCGAAAAGCCATGGGACAACCAGTTCCATACAAATCAAGCAGCGAGAAAGAAGACCCATTAACCAACGTGTAAAAGGATAAATAATTCCTAATCCTTTTTTTAAGGGAAGTGTAATTAGTGTAAAAATCTACAGATGTTTACAAGAAAAGCTGTATATGTTTATTTAATTTGTTGATTTCTATTTTGTAAAGCATTTTTTTGGCAATCGAAACATATTTTTTTGTCACTGTTTGTTTTGAAATTCTTTCCACAGTTCTCGCAGATGACTTGTTTAATTAATGATTCCTTTTTTATTTGAAACTTAGCCATCTTAACAGAACAATTATAATTATTAGATTGGATTGTTGATTTTGCATTCCTGTTTAAAGCTTCTTCTGCATATTTCCTGTTTAAAGCTTCTTTTTCATCTTCTTTCTGGTCTTTTTTCATCATTATAGCCATCCAAAAAATAACTATAATTTTTCATCAATTAGTTTTTTTGAAATTATTTCCACAGTTCTCAGGGTGACTTGTTTTTTGATTATAGTTCAATTTGATTTAAATCATCAAATGTGGTGTGCCGGAAGTTTACATTTTTCAGGATAACATTTTTCATTTCCACAGTTTTCTCTTGTTGCAGCCCACTGGATAAGGGGGATTATAGCTTTTCTAAGTTCTTTTCCATCTTCTTTTAATGAGTATTCAACGCGTGGAGGTATTTCTTTAAATATCTCCTTACTTATCAGGCCTTCAGCTTCAAGAACTTTTAGTGTATCAGACAGGGTCTTGGGGCTGATGCCTTCGAGTTCTTTCATTAACTCATTAAATCTTATCTTCTCATAGTTTCCAATACTATTTATTATAAGAAGCGTCCATTTCTTGCTTACAACATTTATTATCCCTTGTAACGGACAAAGACACAATTGCTGGCATTTTTTAGCCATTTATCTTTCACTTCCCTTTACCATAGCTACTATGTTAGTATAAACTTTGTACTTTAAATACTTCATTTATTATAGTAAATATAAAAATAGAAGGGAAGTGAATAAATTATGTGTAAAGACAGTTGTTCAATAGAACCTACCTCTTGCTGTTGCCATTCTCATTTCAGAAAGTTTTTGACTAAAGAAGAACAAATAAAACAATTAGAAGAATATGCAGATGAATTACAAAATGAATTAAAAGCCGTAAATGAACACATCAACGAATTAAAAAAGTAAATGGATACATTCCAAAAAAAGTTGAACTCATCAAAATATGATTGGGAATTTTTCTTTTCAATTTTTTTTATAAGACTATATTAAAATGGGACGGATGTTTTATGGAAAATGTGGTTGAAGTTCAAAATTTGACAAAAATTTATGATAGTCTGGTGGCAGTTGATCATATAAATTTTAATGTAGAAAAAGGAGAAATATTCGGGTTTTTAGGTCCTAACGGGGCAGGTAAAACAACCACTACAAGAATGTTAACTGGAATAATTAGACCAAACGAAGGAAACGCGAAAATCTTGGGCTATGACATCCAAAAAGAACCGTTGAAAGCAAAACAGAATATAGGAGTTGTGCCTGAAACATCTAATGCTTATGTTGATTTATCCGCTTGGCAAAATATGATGCTCATGGCTGAACTCTACGGAATCCCCAAAAAAGAAGCAGTAAAAAGAGCAGAAAAATTTTTAGAAAGATTAGGCCTTTATGAACGACAAAATAGTAAAGTTAAAGGGTTTTCCAAGGGTATGAAACAAAGACTGATTCTGTGCATGGCTTTAATAAATGATCCGATTCTTATTTTCTTGGATGAACCTACTTCAGGTTTGGATGTCCAGAGCAGCCGCGTGATAAGGGATATACTGCTTGAATTTCCTAAAGAGGGGAAAACAATTTTCTTAACCACCCATAACATGGATGAAGCCAACCATCTCTGTGACCGCGTGGCTATAATTAATCATGGCAAAATCGCAGCCATAGATCGTCCTGCAACACTCAAAAACATGATCAAAAGACTAAATTCTGTTGAAATAAGCTTCGACAGCATCATTAAAACTGAAACGTTATCTGAAATTCCTTATATTCGGAACATAACGAAAGAAGGAGATAAATTCATCATATCCACAGAAGATGTTGATAATTTAATTCATTCTTTAGCAGATTTTGCTGAATCCAGAAAATTAAAGATAATTAATCTGAATACCATGGCACCATCCTTGGAAGAGGTTTTCATCAAACTAACCAGAGAAACATAATTATGTATACTCAATTCTTAGATCAATTGAAACGTTCTCTTGGTGTTACGAAAAAGGATATTCGCATCTATTACTTTAAGGGACCGGTTATCAGCTTTGGATTATTGATGCCCTTGTTTTTATTCCTGGCTTTTTTAATTGGCAGCAGAAATTTATCGACAGACTTTCTAATATCTGGTCTAATAGGAATGACGTTATTTTTCACAGCTACAGCTGTTTCTCCCATTATTGCACCTTGGGAAGCTCAGCTTCAGACGCTAGAAAGGTTAATATCAGCTCCAATATCTGTAGCAACTCTCATTTTTGGAGACATGCTCGCATCTCTCATATTTGGGATAGGAATCTCCTTAGTACCATTAATCATAGGCCTATTTATAGGTATAAATGTAATCTATCCAATAATACTTATATCAGGGATAATTTTGGCGGGTGTTTGTTTTTCTTCCTTGGGCTTGTTGTTATCCACACCACCCACTAATGCCCCTTCTAATATCATGATGATATCATCTCTTGTGAGATTTCCTGTAGTCTTCATAAGTGGTATATTTATCCCTTTGGGTAATATGTCTTTTTGGGGCAAAATCGTTGCTTCATTATCTCCTTTAACCTATTTCGCGGATTTAACAAGATACTGCATCGGCGGGACTTCCTATTACTCGATTTTATTCGATTTCATGGCTTTGATAACATTTACAGTACTATTCTTTGTTCTGGCAGTAAAATTACATCAAAGAACCATTTACAAAAGACTATAAAAGGACTATCTCTGATTATTAGATTAATTCAAATTTAAAACTATCAAAATCCGATTATATTTGTTAGTTCTTTTTGGATTTTAATGAATAATTCATATTTAGCTATGATTACTATCCCAACAATTTTTATAAAAGATTCCAAATAACTGTGAATGTCATTTATTTTTAAAATAGTTAGTTCATGCGTCAATGGATAAAAATCCTAATAATTATTTATTTTTACTTGCAAACTTATTTTTTAAGCTAATTAGGAAAAATTATAATGATTAAAAATGGTAACTATTTGAAAGATTTTGAATCCTTAAAATTAAGAACTAATTATTAAAAAAAAATAATTATGTAATTTTTTTATAGTGTTTTGGCTATTTCGCTGAAGGGTTTGACTTCTCTGACTTCTACTTTCATGGGTCCGAAGAATTTTATTATGGTTTCTTCATCTGGAGCTTCTATTATGAAATATCCTTTATGATATGCGCCTTCATCATTCGGACAACTCATATATGCTCCGACAAGTTCTATACCTGCACTGCTAATATGTTCTTGTGAAAAAAGTTCTTTTATCATATCTTTTCCACCCGACGTATTCATGGGACATTCAGGGGCGGGATGGGTGTGCTCTGCTACAAATAACATATTTTTATCACCTATTTTATTATTTGTCTTTAATTGGCTATAAAATGTAACTTTACTAAAATCATGTTTAATTTTAATGATTTTATTTTATGGATATATTTAAATAATAATTATGAATATATATTCATTCTATGCCCCGGCCTCGAAGATTTAGAAAAATATTAAAAGAACCAGAAATACGTTGCTTTAAACCAGAAAACGAAAACAAAGACTCATTAGAGACTATTGAAATTAATATTGATGAGTATGAAGCAATTAGACTCAGAGATTATCATGACATTCAACAAAAAAAATCAGCAGAGATAATGGGAATATCACAACCCACATTTCACAGAACATTAACCTCAGCTCGAAAAAAAATATCTAAGGCCCTAATTGATGGTAAAATGCTAATGATCGTAGGAGAGGATTACATAACAAGCAAAAAAAGGTACAAATGTAACATTTGTGATTTTGAATGGATTAGCCCTGAAAAAGAGTATGAAAAATGCCCAGATTGTCAATCTAATGATATAATTATAATTTTAGAAAACGAAGAGTCTGAAGGAAAGGATCTTTCGCTGTTACAAAGAAGATCTTATGGTGGACCCGGGATAAGAGTAGGACCACCAAGAGTTTGTAAATGTCCAGAATGCGGTTATGAATCCCCTAAAACTAGAGCAGTGCCCTGTAGGAATACCAAGTGTCCGAAATGCGAAACACCACTCTGTGGCTCTGATTAAAAAAAAAGTTATAAAAAATTTGGTGAATAGGAAATGTCATTTATTGAAATAGAAAATGTGACTAAAACATTTAAAGGAGTCGCTGCATTAAAAAACTTGAATTTAACTATAAATGAAGGAAGTGTTTTAGGTATTCTAGGAAGAAGCGGCGTTGGAAAATCAGTTCTATTAAATATGCTGCGAGGAATGCAGGATTACAAACCAGATAATGGGAAAATTTATTACAACGTTGCTTTATGCCCCGATTGTAGGATGGTAGACGCACCCTCACGCGCCGGGAAAACTTGCAGTATCTGTGGATGTGAATTTGAACCATACAAAGTTGATTTCTGGAATTGTGACCGTTTACTCTTCTCAGCAATAAAAAGAAGAATATCCATAATGCTACAAAGAACCTTCGCCCTATATGAGGATGACACCGTAATTGACAACGTTATAAAATCTATCAACGGACATGATGAAGATGAAAGCACTTATATGGCTATAGATCTTATTGACTCAGTCCAGATGACTCATCGTATCACACACATCGCCCGTGACCTTAGTGGAGGGGAAAAACAAAGAGTAGTGCTAGCTAGACAAATGGCTAAAGAACCTATGATTTTTCTAGCAGATGAACCCACTGGCACATTAGACCCTAAAACAGCCGACCTAATACATAAAGCCCTTCAAGAAGGAGTAAAAGAAAAAGGCACAACCATGGTCATCACGTCTCACTGGCCCGAAGTAATGAAAAAACTATCTGACCATGTAATATGGCTTGAAAAAGGGGAAATCATAGAAGAAGGTAACCCTGAAGATGTAGTGGCAAGTTTCATGGAACAAGTCCCACTTCCTGAAATAAAAGATGAATTTGAAATTGGCGGACCTATAATCAAAATGGAAGGAGTCAAAAAATATTATTACTCCATTGATCGTGGAGTAGTGAAGGCTGTCGATAATATTAATCTCATTGTGGACGAGGGGGAGATTTTTAGTGTGGTAGGTCTCTCAGGAGCTGGTAAAACAACTTTATCCCGGATTTTATATGGTCTGACTGATTCTAGCAGCGGCAGTATCGAAGTTAAATTAGGTGATGATTGGATAGACATGACCGAGAAAGGATTCACTGGAAGAGGTAGAGTGAAGCCGTATTTAGGAATTCTTCATCAGGAATACAGTTTATATCCGCACCGTGACGTGTTAGGCAATCTCACCGATTCAATTAGCCTGGAATTACCTGCTGAATTTGCTAAGATGAAAGCTTTATATGTGTTGCATGCTGTGGGTTTTGATGATGAATATGCTGATAGTTTATTAACTAAATATCCTGATGAGCTCAGTGGCGGAGAACGTCATCGAGTAGCTTTAGCCCAAGTACTCATAAAAGAGCCGAATATTATTATTTTAGATGAGCCCACTGGAACTATGGATCCCATAACTCGAGTTCAAGTCACAGATTCTATAAGAAAAGCTCGTGAAGAGCTTAATCAAACTTTCCTTATTATAAGTCATGATATGGATTTCGTATTGGACGTTTGCGATCGAGCCGCGTTAATGCGTGGTGGTAGAATCCTTAAAACAGGACTTCCCAATTCTATCGTGGAAGATTTAACACCTAAAGAGAAAAACAAGATGCTCCAAGAATAAATATTCTTTAAATATTTATTTTAAATCTGAATTACTTTTTTATAAATTTTTTTGAATCATATAAATTTAATATTTGAATTCCTGAAAGGTAGGCGGTAATGTATAAGATAATCTTGGGAGTCATTGTTATTGTTGTGATTATAGTAATTATTATCAAAAATCCAACAAAGAAATATGATAAATAATTTGGGAAATTATTATAGTATATTACGATATGACCAATGCTCAGCTGGTTATCGTGCAATGCGACCCATGTTTCACTTGAACTGACCATTTCCTCCGAATAATCCAATCTGAAAACATTTTATATTATTATGATTTACAATAAAAAAATTAGAGTAAATTTGAATAGGAGACTATTTTCGTATGAATGAATCAAAATTAATGCCTGCAGACAGAATAGAAGTCACAGTACTGGTTGATAATTATATTGACATGTTTTTTGGTCAAAGCACCAAGATAGACAAGAGGCCAGAGTTCAATACTAAAGATCCTTTTATAGCGGAACATGGATTAGCATGTATTATAAAAGTTTTCGAAGGTTATCAAGAACATATAATACTTATGGATACAGGATTATCATCTCAATCTCTATTACACAATTCAAATGCGTTGAATATTGATTTAAAGGAAATAGAATCTGTTGTTTTAAGTCATGGGCACTTTGATCATATTGGTGGGCTTATAAATTTCATGAATAAGGTGAATGGTGCTCCATTACTACTTCATCCCGATGCTTTTCTTAAACGTCGTTTAAATAACCCAGATGTAATTCCAATTAACATACCTAAACTTGATGAAGAATCTTTAAAATCAGCCGGAGCGGAAGTTATTAAATCAGAAGGTTCATCATTAATAGCTTCTGATTTGATATTAGTGACGGGAAAAGTGGAAAGGAAAACTGATTTTGAAAAAGGTTTTCTTTGGGCTGAAGCTAAAATTAATGGTGAATGGATAATGGATCCTATTAATGATGATCAGAGTATTGTTATAAATCTCAAAAATAAAGGAATAGTTGTTATAAGTGGTTGTGCACATGCAGGAATAATCAATACAATAAAATATGCCCAAAAAATTACTCAAAATAATAATATTCACGCTGTTTTAGGCGGGTTTCATCTCACAGGACCATTATTTGAACCCATAATTCAACCCACTATAAAAGAAATGAAAAAAATTAACCCGAATTATGTAGTCCCTATGCACTGCACAGGATGGGATGCTATTAACCAATTTAAACGAGAAATGCCGAATCAAACTATTATTAACACTGTAGGAACAAAATATATCTTCGAATAAGTATTATAATAAAAATCAATATTTTTTAAAAAAATTATTTTCCAGATAGATTCGGTTAAAGTAGCATTATTATAAATTCAAAGTTCACAGAATCCAGTCATCCGGCCTCATTTAAAATGTTTAGGGATGATAAACCAGTGTTAAACCACTAAGAAGTGCTACAACATCAGCATGAGGTTCTGCTGGTTCAGATAACTGCTTCCTTGAGGAATTAATTCAAATTTTGTTACACTTTTAATATCGGTCATGTCACAAAAACAGATTCTTTATCCCTTATGCGGTAAGCGACAGGTAGTGCATAAGGTGTCATACACAGGAACTCCTACAACCGTTACTTTTCTTGCATCACCCATGGCTTCTTTGAATGCTAAAAGATTCCCAATAATATGGCTTAAATTCATTAAATAATTTCATAAAAAAATATTTCGCATTTATTTATTAATATTTCCACAAATAAGATCAATTTATCAAAACTTTAACTTACACCTATTACATTTTTTATAAACTTATTAACTCACTATTTTATTCAATTTATTTAGGGTATCCAGAACATAAAGAGGTTATTTCGTCTAATTTGCCTTCATTGAAGCGCTTCAAGTTTTTTTCAATATTTAATGAAGTAATTTTATAAACTTTGATTCCTGCATTTTTCAATAAGTGAAATGCAATAGGACCTAGTTTTCCCCCAATTACGGCTTTAATGTTACGATCTACCATAAATTGGGCTGCCACATTTCCTGCTGCTTTTTCATTTTTTGCAGGATTTTCAAGGGCCAATATATCTTTAATTGCACCATTTTCTAAATCAACTATTATAAAATAAGGGTTTCTTCCAAATAACAAGCTTGAATTAGAATTTATATTCTTCCCATTTGATGTAACAGCGACTTTCATATGATATCTCTCATTAATTAGAAAATTAAATTAATTAACAAAGTCTAGTAAAATAATAAATTTTTAAATATTTTTTTATTTAATTATTTTATAGAATATATATTCAAAACATATTTAATATTAATTACTGATAATTTAAATGATTAAAAATTTAATGATAATGAAAAAAAGTTAAAATTATGTAGAGGTAATTATTTAGACATGAATATGAATTAATTTTCAAAAAGTTTCTGTACTCTTAGTTTTTTTCTTTATATGAGATTAAAAAAATTCATTAACTAGCCCATCATACTAAATCTGTTAAAAAAAATATTTCAATTATATGACATAAAAAGTATTTTAGAATAGTGATATCATGATGATGAAAAATAATTATAAATATATTATAAGTTTACGTTAAGAGGTAAAGTATTTATGACACAGCAATGGCATCATGGATTCAAAAGGATTCTAAAAATCAATGGAAGAATCTGAAGAACATACTGTTTGCGGGTCCTGGCTCATGAAAATCTAGTTCATTTAATATCCCATTTTTTTGTAAGTCGCCCTTCATCATCAACCAATTATAATATTAATTCTTTTTTTATTTAAGTGGCATAGTAACGTTTTTGGAAATATTTAGCTACATTTACTAGGCTAATTAATACTGGTACTTCAATTAAGGGTCCGATTACGGTTGCAAACGCAACTGCAGATCCTATTCCAAAAACCGCAATCGCTACTGCAATTGCTAATTCAAAATTATTACTCGCAGCAGTAAATGACAATGCCGAGGTTTTAGAGTAATCCGCACCCAATTTATAACCCAATAGGAATGTGGTGAAGAACATTATCACGAAATATAATAATAATGGAATAGCAATTATAACCACATAATACGGTATCTGAACTATATAACTCCCTTTTAAACTGAACATCACTATAATAGTAAAAAGCAATGCCACCAACGTTATAGGACTAATTTTAGGAATAAATTTTTCATCATACCATTCTTCACCTTTATGCTTCACCAACACGTATCTAGTCAATATTCCCGCGATGAATGGAATTCCCAGATATATAAAAACACTTTCAGCTATTTGCAGTATACTAATGTTTACAACACTACCTTGTATCCCTAATAATGGTGGTAAAACCGTTATAAATACCCAGGCATACACACTATAAAAAAATACTTGAAAAACACTATTAAAAGCCACTAAACCAGCCGCATATTCACTGTCTCCTTTGGCAAGCTCGTTCCAAACAAGTACCATAGCAATACAACGCGCCAAACCAATTAAAATCAAACCAACCATGAATTCAGGATAATTCCGTAAAAAAACAACTGCAAGAATGAACATGAGTATAGGTCCCACAATCCAGTTCTGGAATAATGATAAACCTAATATTCG
>Ga0182014_10003683_pt1 | contig 18162 bp, 11 predicted proteins | sample 612S2DmetaG_FD_120489 | JGI IMG/M metagenome (GOLD analysis project Ga0182014, IMG submission 120489) | Permafrost microbial communities from Stordalen Mire, Sweden - 612S2D metaG | ecosystem: Environmental > Terrestrial > Soil > Wetlands > Permafrost | place: Sweden: Stordalen | collected... | reverse complement strand
TGGCTACGGCGGGCTGACCAGACTGGTTCACTTGGCAGATACTTCAATCCGCCGCTGACGCCTGAGGAGCGAGAAGTCGCTGCTGTTGAGGGGTGGATATTGGGAGTGCTGTGAACCGGTGATCCGCGGAGGCCCATCGACACAGGGCATGTAACCTATCGAACCGCCGTATGCGGACCCGCTTGTACAGTGGCGTGGGAGGGGAGGAGAGGTCAACTCTCTCCCCTATCCCGATTGATCAGGACAGCTAGGCAGACCCCGGTAGTCTAAAGTGACCTCTGTCTTGCTCATTTTGAAAGAGTTCCTTGACGCCTGAAGCGGACATTTAAATGGAAACCGGCGCCAAGTTCTGGGCTTCTTACTGGAGGACAATACCGGCCATTCGGAATAGACATGTAGCAAAGCCTCAAGCGGCCTGGCGAAATATTGGAAAAGCGGCCATCGCAGAAAGCGGCGCCTGCAGCGTTGCCGAGGGCGATGCATTTGCTCAGATGCCCAATGAGATCGGGTTGCCTGGGATGAGCCAATGATCATGAATGCGAGACGTAGCGCCAAGGAGGGAAGAACAGCGCCTCCTGAATCCATCCAATAAACACAATTGAATCAATGGCATGGGATTCCATGGCCAGTGCCACAAAAGGTATTCTGACGCGAATCCGGCTCTTGGCTGTTGGCGAAGACAAGAAAGTCCTGGCGTTTCGCCCAAGATCAAAATCAGTTGCCCTGCCAAACGCGCTAAACTTTGGGGGCACACTCATTTAGATCACCGGGACGTGCAGAATGGCACAAGACTCAAGGCAGCAGGGTGGCGACCTTTTCATCGTAGATAACAGCGACCAGGACTGGAAGGTTCGTCGATACCTCCACGATTGGGCCGATCTCGCCCACAGTTTCGATATCGCCACGGGGTATTTTGAGGTCGGTGCGTTGCTCGCGCTAGATGGCCAATGGCAGAAGTTGGACAAGATCCGCATTCTCATGGGAGATGAAGTCTCAAAGCGCACGAAAAAGGCGCTCCTCGCTGGCGTGGAGAACATAAAGCGAAAGCTGGACTCGAGCATTGAAAGAGAAAAGGAGCAGAATGATTTCCTCTCGGGCGTCCCTGGCATCGTTGACGCGCTTCGGGCTGGCAAGATCATCTGCCGCGTGTACAACAAAGACAAGTTCCACGCCAAGGCATACATCACACACGCAAAGCAGGCAGTTGTCGGGTCATCCGCGCTCGTCGGCTCCAGCAACTTCACTGTTCCCGGCTTGACCGACAACGTCGAGCTCAATGTACAGCTGCGCCGAGAAGTTGAAGTCCTGCAGGAATGGTTCGAGCGCCATTGGGAAAAGGCGGAGGAAATCACCCCAGACATCCTCCAAGTAATTGAGCGCCAAACGGCCCTCTATATGCCGTTCTACGTCTATGCGAGAGCCCTTCACGAGTTCTTCCGCCGGCACGAAATGACCGATTATGAATGGCTCACCTCCGGTCCGGAAAACGGAGGGTCGAGGATATACACGATCCTCGACTACTACCAGCAGGAGGGCTACCAAGAGCTGGTAGGCATTGCCAAGCAGTACCATGGCGCATTCCTGTGCGATGGCGTGGGCCTGGGTAAAACGTTCATTGGTTTGATGCTCATTGAGTCCCTCATCAAGCGGCAGCGCAAGCGGGTAGCGCTCTTTGTCCCGAAGGCTGCTCGCAAACCGGTTTGGGAAAGCAAGCTGCGGCAGTATCTGCCCGAGCTGTTCGGCGAATACAGCAATCTGGCGATATACAACCACACAGACTTGCTGCGTGGCGGAGAGTTCCATGATCGGCTTAGCCGGATTAAGGAACTCGCCGATGTCATCATCGTGGATGAAGCCCATCACTTCCGGAATCCAGGCATCAAGGGTGAAGACCCGACCCAGCCGCTGTCGCATTACTGGGCAATGTCGAACATCTGCGAAGGGAAGGACGTCTACCTCCTCACCGCGACTCCCGTCAACAATCGACTTCTCGACCTGCAGCACATGATTGAGCTGTTTTCTCAGCGGAAGTCCGACTACTTCAAGGCCGCGCCCCTTGGCATTCATTCGCTTCCTGGGCATTTCCGTAAGATGGAAAAGGAGCTTGAGAAGCAATTGGCTCGCCAAGGGATAGCCAAGCAGGAGGTTGAGACAAACCAGGTCGAGGCTAGCGAAGTTCTGGCGAGCGATGCCCTCTTTCGCGCTCTCGTTGTGCAGAGAAGTCGCGCCTACGTGAAGAAGAGCCAGGAGCAGCACGCAAGTTCGGCAAAAGCCCTTTTCCCCATGCGTGAACCACCAAGGGTTATCGAGTTCAATCTGAAGAAGACTTATGGTCGCTTGCTCCAAATGATTGAGCAGGCTTTCAATAAAGAAAAGCCTCTGTTTGCCTTGGCGATCTATTATCCGCTTGCCTATTACAAGGGACCCGACACGACCATCGATCCATTGACGCAGGGGCGCCAAAAGGAAGTGGTCAGCCTCATCCGCATTCAGTTTCTAAAGCGTTTTGAGAGCTCAGCACGTGCGTTTGAGCTCTCTTGTGCCGCGCTCATGGAGAAGTTACTGGCCTGGCTGATCAAGCACTGCCAGACCGACCATGAAAAACACCGGCTCGAACGCTGGAAGAATAAATACAGCGCCCTTATCGGCTACTGCCGCGACCGTCAGCTTGAGTTGTTCGGCGGCGACCCGAGCGATGAAGAAGACGAGGACATCGTGTCAGAGGAGATGCTTGATGCCGTTGAAGAGCTGAGCCGTGAGGAATACCGTGTCGGCGATATGATCGACGAGACGATTGACGATCTGGTCACTATTGCCGACTTCCTCCACGAGCTACAGCAGTTCCGTGTAGAACACGACGACAAACTCAAGGCATTGCTGAAACTGCTCAAGACCGATTCCGTCCTCAAGAAGCACAAGGTGCTGATTTTTACCGAATACATGGCCACCGCTCGCTATCTCAAGCAGCAGCTTTCGCTCGCAGGCTTAAAGGACGTTGATGAGGTTGACAGCGCCGTGGATCGCGACCGGGGCGAGATCATCAATCAGTTCGCTCCCTACTACAACGGCATGAGTACAGCAAAGCTGGCGGCAAAAGGTCTCAAGGAGACTCGCATTCTGATCTCAACGGATGTGCTTTCGGAAGGCTTGAACCTGCAGGATGCGACCCGGTTAATCAACTATGACTTGCACTGGAATCCAGTGCGCCTTATGCAGCGCATCGGCCGCGTTGACCGCCGCATGGATCCCGGAGTGGAAGATGCGATCGCGGCTGACCATCCTGATCGCGCAACGATCCGCGGATTGGTGATTTACTGGAACTTCCTGCCGCCTGACGAGCTGGACGAACTGCTAAAGCTATATTCACGCGTCTCGCATAAGGTCCTACGCATCTCTCGCACGTTTGGTATCGAGGGCAAGAAACTCCTTAAACCCGAAGACGATTATGAGGCATTGAAAGATTTCACCCACGCATATGAGGGCACCACGTCGCCGCTTGAGGAGATGAATCTCGAATACCAGAAACTCTTGCAGCAACACCCTGGCCTTGCCCAGACTCTCGACGCCCTTCCCGGGAGGCTGTTCAGCGGCAAAGAGCACCCGACGCCGGGCGCTCGCGCAGTCTTCTTCTGCTATGCAATGCCTGCCCCGCCTCCTCTGCTTCACGACGGCACGCTTCCAGAGGATCAACCGTGGACTACCGATGGCGGGGCCGCGCAGTGGTATCTGTTCGATATCGAGACGGAAGCGATTGAAAGCGACCCTCCGAAAATCATCGACTTGATTCGCAGCACGCCGGATACACCACGGAAGCACGACATCTCAGAGAGCACGTTGTCAGAGATCCGCGTCAAAGTCGAAAAACACATCAAGAACACCTACCTGAAGCAGGTGCAGGCGCCCATTGGGGTTAAGCCGGCGCTGAAAGCCTGGATGGAGCTGAGCTGACCATGAGTGCTGAAAAGAATCCTCTGCATCTGATTCGGACGTTTAACCAGCTCGTGAAGTATCTGAAGGACGAGCTTGACTGGCCAATCGACTCCGACGACTTCGAACAATTGACTTTCGACTATGCTCCAGAAGAACTTGGGCTGGATGCTGAAACGGCGGTAAAGATCAAGGAGATTAAGCAATTACGCCCGCTTTCAAGCAAACAACCCTGGGGCATCTTCTTCGTCAACTTCGCGCCGAAGCAGTTGCCAGTTGTTGCTCTTCGTCGCATCCTAAGCACCCTTGTGATCAAGAAGAGACAGTCGGCCAACAAATCACAGCAGGCAGCGTGGCGGCTACACGATCTCCTGTTCATCTCCTCCTACGGCGAGACTGAGCACCGCGACATCACATTCGCCCACTTTGCGGAGGAGCAAGGAACCAGCGACCTGCCCACCTTGCGGCTGCTCGGCTGGGATGATGAAGACACAAAGTTGAAGCTTGATTTCGTTGAACGAGAGCTTAGAACCAAGCTGCGGTGGCCGGACGATGAGAGCAATGTTGCCGACTGGCGAGTTAAGTGGTCCGCGGCCTTCCGACTTCGCCCTCGTGAAGTTATCAAGACTTCGCAACAACTTGCCATCCAGCTGGCCGATTTGGCTCGCGGCATTCGCAAACGTGCCAACAACGTCCTGGCGGTTGAGTCAGCCAAGGGGCCGTTGCGGAAGATGCATGCTGCATTTAAGGAAGCCCTGATTCACGATCTCACTGCCGACGATTTCGCCGACATGTACGCTCAGACCATCGCATATGGACTGTTAACAGCGCGCATCTCGCGGCCGGCGGGGCTTGTAGCCGATAACTTGGCAGAAATGGTGCCGGTTACTAACCCTTTCCTTAAGGAGCTTCTTGAGACTTTCCTGACTATTGGAGGCCGAAAAGCAAAGATTGACTTCGATGAGCTTGGGATCAACGACGTCGTCCAACTCTTGCGGGATGCCGACATGGAGGCTGTGCTTCGCGACTTTGGTGACCGGAATCCGCAGGAAGATCCCGTAATTCACTTCTATGAACTGTTCTTGAAGGAGTACGACGCCAAGAAGCGTATGGAGCGCGGTGTCTTCTACACTCCGCGACCGGTTGTCGCGTATATCGTGCATAGTGTTCATGAGCTCCTTCAAACAGAGCTCGGCCTGCAAGATGGCCTTGCCGACATAACAACTTGGGGTGAGATGTCGAAGCGGAACAAGAATCTAGAGATTCCGCATGGCGTGAGACCTGATGAACCTTTTGTGCAAGTTCTTGACCCGGCTACCGGCACGGGAACCTTCCTGGTGGAGGCCATCGACGTTATTCGCAGAGCCATGGAAAACCGATGGCATAAACAGGGCCATATGGCTCTGGAGTTTCAGAATCTGTGGAACGAATACGTTCCCAAACACCTACTGCCTCGCATCCATGGATACGAATTGCTGATGGCTCCATACGCTATTGCTCACATGAAGATTGGCCTAAAGCTCTTTGAAACCGGCTATCGTTTCGAATCGGATGCACGGGCCCGTGTTTACCTCACCAATTCTCTTGAACCCGCGGATGGTGACGCCGAGCAAATATCGTTTGCTGAATTGGTGCCAGCCCTTGCGCATGAGGCAAAGGCCGTCAGCACAATCAAGCGCCACCAACGCTTTACAGTTGTCATCGGAAACCCCCCATATTCGGGGATCTCAGCCAACATGACTGAAGAGGCGCAGGAACTCATTTCTGCATACAGGATAGTGGATGGTCAGGCCCTTAACGAGAAGAAGCTATGGCTTCAAGACGACTATGTGAAGTTCCTCCGACTGGGTCAAACAACGATAGAAAGAGCCGGAATCGGAGTATTAGGCTTTATCACCAACCATGGATACATTGACAATCCTACGTTTCGCGGGATGCGCCAAAGCCTAATGCATACCTTTCAATTCCTCTCCGTTCTGGATTTGCATGGTAATGCGAATAAGAAGGAGAAGTCCGTTGACGGCTCTGAAGACAAGAACGTATTCGACATTCGGCAAGGAGTTGCCATTTGCTTGTCTGTCAGAGGAGGAATGCGCGAAACCGTGCGACACAGCGACTTGTGGGGCTCACGGGATACGAAGTACTCATGGCTGACAAATCACCGCGTCGGTAATACTGCATTTACAAGTCTCGCGCCCGATTCACCGTACTACTTTTTCCAGGCTCAGAACACGGATCGTCGAGATGAGTACGACAGCGGTTGGAAAATCAACGAAGTCATGCCCGTCTATAGCGCGGGTTTCATCACAGCGCGCGATCACTTCGTCGTGGATTTTGATCGCGATAGTCTCTTGGAACGAATTGCTGACTTTGCGGACCCCAAGCTTTCGGACGAGAAGATCCGCACTAAATACTTTGCAGGATGTGGTTCGAACAAGTACCCCGATGGTGATACGCGTGGATGGAAGGTTCCTGAAGCTCGCAAGCGAGTTCGGGCCGACAAGAACTGGAGAGAACGTGTCAGGCGTTGTCTATACCGACCATTCGACGTGCGGGAGGTTTATTGGACGGAATGGATGGTGGATTGGCCGAGGCCGGAACTGACCCGGCATCTCGACCTTTCGAAGAGTCCGGCCCTGATCACGACGCGCATCACGAAAGACATATTCTCAGTATTTGTGACTGCGCTGCCGCCTGGCCATAAGAGCGTTGGTGCATATGACGTGAACTATGTCTTCCCACTGAAGACCGCACCGAGCGGTGAGCCGGGAAGTCGGTTGCTACTGGACAACCGAAAACCACAACCAAATCTTGCACCGGCTTTTCTAGACGGACTAGTCGCTGCGCTTCATTCGAATCAGAACAGTCATCCTAGCCGCGATGAGGGTCCAACTGCCGAGGACGTGTTCTTCTATGTGTATGCGGTGCTCCACAGCCCTGGCTATCGTACCCGCTATGCGGAGTTTCTCAAGATCGATTTTCCACGCCTGCCACTGACTGGCAATCGTGAGCTTTTCCGGGCGTTGGTCCGTTTAGGTGAAGAACTCGTTGATCTCCATCTCCTGAAGGCACTTCGACTCGACACGGCGATAAGTGACTACATCGGACCGAAGAGTCCCGAAGTTGAGAAAATCTCCTACGCCCGCCACGCCGTGTGGGTTGATAAGGAGCAAACGTGTGGGTTCAAGGGCGTGCCCGAGGCCGTATGGGATTTCCACATCGGTGGCTATCAGGTTTGCGAGAAATGGCTGAAGGATCGCAAGGGTCGCAAGCTCTCAAAAGGCGATGTCACCCACTACAACAAGATTGTCGTCGCTCTGAGCGAAACCATTCGCCTGATGAAGAAGATCGACGATGTCATCGACGAGCATGGCGGCTGGCCGGGCGCGTTCGTGACGAACCTGCAGATTGCCAGTAAGCAGTGATAATCCAGAGGGCCTATGAGCGAACAGGTCGGGAAAGAGAAGATCTACAGTTGCCAAGTGAAGAAGCTTTTTGTGCGCGATGGCGAGAAAGTATGGGATTGGGTGATCGCCGACGTTGCCGACGCCATTCGCGACGAGGCTACCCAGTTTCGCTGTAAGGACTGCTTTGGGGCGGTCAGGTTGCATAGGAAGCACGTGGAGAATGGGCCGGCGCCGCACGTTGAGCACAAGTCGCGGCAGGATTCGGAGTACTGCCCAGCGGGAATGTATTTCCGGCGGCACCCGGGTCGCGTGCCAAGACTCTCCAGCATTCCGGTAAAGTAGTGCGAGTTGCGATTCCCGAAGGATTGTGGGTCACGGTGGAACCGCCCGCGAACTGAAATGAGGAAGTTGGCCACAAATGAACACGACCTCATCAAAATATTCACTCCGCCATGTCTCTATCCGGGTTCCCTGGCATGACACAGCTTGGGACGGGCGGGTTTGCGCAAATCCACGACTGAATGGCTCCTGCCTGAAACTGAAGAACATTGGGCAGAACCGCGATGATGATGCCGAGGAAGCTGTCCGGAGCCAATCGCTTAAGGACTTGCCAGAAGACAAGTGGCCGTGTTGCGTAGCCGAGCGGGTCGGATTTATGTCCCCGTTCGAGTACACCCGCCATGCGAAACACCCATACAATCGGGACTCGGAGTGCGCGCATAGCCACTTCGATCGAACACCGCTCCGCCATCCTCCGTACTCGGCAGCGGCTGTACCTTTCGCGTGGCTGCTTTCCAATGACATGCAGAGACTGGGCGAGGAGTATGCGCTGGATGTGCAACCCGAGCGCGAGCCCAAACTGGGCTTCGGCGAAGGGTGGGTTCAGAATCATGAAAATCAGAAGGCGTTGCTCGACTGCTTCGCTGGTCACCTTCGCCCTAAACAGTCGTTGTGCTTCTTTTATGCGAAGAAAGTGCCGTTCGTTGAGGACTCGGGAGGAGGCCGAATCATTATCGGCGTCGGTCGTGTTCAGCATGTCGGGCCGTGCACAGAGTACAACTACACCACAAAGAATCTAAAGGGAAAATTACGCTCCATGCTGTGGGAACTCATGGTGCAGCACTCGATTCGCCCCGGCTTCAAGGATGGTTTTATCCTTCCCTACCATGCCGCACTGCTGAAGGCGGCAGGGGATCCAGAATACGACCCAGCCGAGATCGCTGCGTTCACGCCGGATGACCGTCTTCTAGAGTTCTCTCATGTTTCACAGCTGGTCACACACGATGGCGCTATTGCCGGCCTACTTGCGTGTGCCGAATCGCTGCGAAAGGCCAAGGTGTCTCTTCCTGGCCCCTGGGATCAATGCCTCGAATGGATAGACAGCCGTCTCGGTGAACTTTGGAAAGCGCGTGGTCCGTGTCCGGGGCTTGGTTCTGCGCTCTCCGCATTCGGGCTTGAGTTGGGAACATTTGTTGCCTCTGCCATTGCGGAGAAGGTGGGAGACAACGCGGACCCCTGGCCCTTTGTTGATCAGGTTTTCACCGACCCAAAGAAGCACTTGCCAGTGCATCTCGCTGAAAGTTTCGGGAAAGCGCTCCAGGAGAAGTGGAACCGCTTGCCGGGTGAGCGCCGCAGTCTTCTCAAGCTGATTAGCAGATTCGAGGTCAGCCGAGACCAGGCAACCTGCCTTTATGTCAAGGAGGAGCGTGCGAAGGCCGGCATCGACGCCGGCGATGGGGATATTCTTGCCAATCCATACCTGCTGTACGAGGTCACCCGGCTGCAGAGCGATCCGGTCAGCGTCTGGACCGTGGACCGCGGCGCGTTCCCAGAAGAGATGATTCGGAAAAAGCATCCGCTGCCGGAGCCCACGGCGCTCGACTCTGGTGCCGATGTCCGGCGCATTCGCGCACTTTCAATAAAGGTATTGGAGGATGCTGCGGCGAATGGAAGCACGCTGTTGCCGCAGGATCAAGTGGTTCTCACTATTCGCGACCTTGCGCTCAAACCATCGTGCAACGTGGACGGGGACCTGATGAATATAGCCAAGGACGAGTTCAACGGTTTGATCGTTGAAGTTCCGCTGGCTTCCAAAGCCCCAGCGCTGCAACTTGGGCGCTTGGCGGAAATGGGCGAGATAATCCGTGTGGCAATTACGAAACGGGTTCAGGGTGCGCGGCTTCCTGTCCAGGCAGACTGGAGAAAACTTCTTGATGATCATCTGGCAGCTGCCGGGGCCCCTGCTGGCGGCGAGTTAGAGGAAAGGGCTAGGGAGGAGAAAACGACCGCGCTGAAGGAACTGGCCGAGTCCCGGTTTTCTGTACTCATCGGTCCGGCAGGAACGGGGAAGACGACGCTGCTGTCTGTGCTTTGCTCACAACCGAAGATTGCCGAAGGCGGCGTCCTGCTTCTAGCGCCAACGGGTAAAGCGCGCGTACGGATGGAACAATCGACGAGCCATCTCAGTCTGAAGGGTTACACGATTGCCCAGTTCCTCCGTCCGCATCGCTACGATACATCCACGGGGCGCTACCGACTTTCCGACAAGCCAGTCGATGTGGGCGCGCGAACGGTCATCATTGACGAAGCATCCATGCTCACGGAGGAAATGTTGGGTGCATTAATCCAGGCTCTCAAGGGGGTGCATCGCCTGATTCTCATTGGTGATCCACGGCAGTTGCCGCCCATTGGCGCTGGGCGACCGTTCAAAGACATCGTCAAGCATCTGTCCCCTGAAGGCATTACAGAGCAGTTCCCGCGAGTTGGTCCTGGCTACGCGGAGTTGACCATTTTCATGAGGCAATTAGGTGAAGACCGCGAGGACCTACAGCTTGCCGAATGGTTCAGCGGCTCGGCGATTGCCCCTGGCGAAGATGAGGTCTTCGACACAGTTGTCCGAACGGGCGAAAGCAAGCACGTCCGTTTTGTTCAGTGGAATTCTCCCGATGATCTGCGCTCCAGCCTCATCGAGGTGCTGGTAGAAGAACTGAATCTAAACGGGCCGGACGATATCGCCGGTTTTGACGCGACGCTGGGCGGCACTGACTGGAATGGCATGCGATTTTTCAACTGCGGTGCCGCACAAAAGGCCGAAAGCTGGCAGATACTATCGCCTGTTCGTGCCGGCGTGCACGGTGTTCCAGATGTGAATCGTCTGATCCACAAGCGGTTCCGGCAGGAGATGATTGACGCCTCGCGCAAGCCGTACCGAAAATACCCCACGCCCATGGGGCCCGAGGAGATCGTGTACGGTGACAAGGTCATCAACTTGGAGAATACCGATCCCAGCCTTTTCTGGAATCGCCATCGTAAGGTTTACCCCGCGAAGGAGAATCCGTATATCGCTAACGGAGAGATTGGCATGGCCATTGGTTTCTTCTGGCGGAAAGGTCTGCCCGATCTACGCTACAAATTAGAGGTCGAATTCTCTTCCCAGCCAAACTTCAAATATGACTTCCTGGACCGGGATTTTTCCGAAGAAGCCAACCCGGCCTTGGAACTTGCATACGCGCTGACTGTACACAAGTCGCAGGGCAGCGAGTTTGGCCGGGTCTTCCTTGTCTTGCCGAGCCCATGCCGACTGCTCTCACGCGAACTTCTGTACACTGCATTAACCCGCCAGAAGGATCGAATCGTAATTTTGCATCAGGGACCGCGCGGGGATCTCCGGAAGTATTCTTCCGATAATCAGTCTGAAACTGCCAGACGTCTGACCAATTTGTTCGCGCTGCCGTCGCCAGTCACCATCAGTGCCCGCGTATTTGAGGAAAACCTTATCCACAGGACCAATCGGGAAGAAATGGTGCGCTCGAAGTCTGAGGTGATCATTGCCAACGAACTAGCAAATCGGGGAATCGTGTACAGCTACGAACAGCCCCTAGTCCTTGATGGCGTGACAAAGTACCCCGATTTCACCATCGAAGATGAGGAGTCGGGTCGCAACTTTTACTGGGAACACTGTGGCATGCTGCATGTTCCCAGCTATCGTCGCCGTTGGGAAGAGAAGCTTGCGTGGTTCAAGGTTCACGGCATCTTGCCATATGAGCAAGGCGGGGGGCCTAACGGTACATTGATCGTCAGCCGCGATGAGGCTAACGGAAGCATTGATTCCGCAAAGATTAATCAAGTGCTAGAGGCTGTTCTCAATCTGTAAGGATCAAGTTGCTATACCGGAAAACCAGAGGGGCTATGAACGGACAGGTCGGCAAACAAAGGTTTGAGAAGCATCTCAGGATTGGTGTTCGTTTCGATGGCACTCGCTTCGTTCTGCAGAATGGGAGCCCGCTACCGGCACTGGCAAAGGATTCAGTCGCGGAGTTGGTTCTGGTGCCTGACTGTATTCAAGACGAGAACGTCCGCGCCAGTTTCACAGGTGAGAAGAGCGTACTGCTTCTGAAAGAGGGATCGTTCGTCATGGTCGGCGTGAGCCCTACCATGATTGAAAGCCCTTCCCCCAAAGGCCTAATTCTGGCCAACAAAATTCCGATCATCTCCCCGTACTTGTTCGTCGAAGTCAGGCTCGACGCCGACCTATGGCTCCAGGTACGCGGCGATCAGGAGCCAAGATTATCCGCGTGTCTTTGCACGATTCCTGCATTGGGACAGGGGGCCGAGAGTCTCAACCACGCTTTCACGCTCATCTCTGGAGCGTATGAGACGAAGCGCCTGTCCCACTCTGGGAATGTGTTCGAGCGTGCGCATACCCATGTGGGTTCAGGCAAGTGGAAGAGCCTCGATGAGCTCAGGTTGGACGCGATTCAAAGGATGCTGTCGGGAGCGACAGATAAGCCAGTTGATGCAGGGTGAGGCGATAGTGGCGGGATGTGATGGCGTTTTGGGAGCAGAGTGTTCATCACTCGCTCTAAATCGTCTGAAACCCGTTGGAGGAATAGGTGAAAGACATTCTGGAAGCCATGAATGAGGAGTCTCTGGCGAGACCAACAGAACCACTCCGGGTGATCGGCATCGACCTCGGCACAACGAACTCAACGGTCTGTGAGATCGTGTGGGAGCCGGACAAGGACAAGCCCGGCCCTCCGCGGTGCCTAAATATCGATCAAGCTACCACCCAAGGTCGCTACTCGCACGTGCTCGTTCCGTCTGTGGTGGCTTTGCATGGCAATGAGACCTGGGTAGGCGAAGGTGCTAAACGGTTGCGCGCATTGCAGGGCGCCGGTCTTGAAGAGTACAAATCCTGGTTTGCCGAAACGAAGAATGATATGGGTGTGCGGCGAACGTATCACCGCGCGCCGGCCGAGTTCAGGTCCGCCCGCGCCGTGGCCGCCGAGATCTTGAGGTTTCTCCACCAGGCGGCATTGGCCGAGAGCGACATCCCGGTCTCCCGTACCGTGGTCACCGTTCCGGCCAGCTTCCAGGCGGCGCAGCGACACGACACCGTTGCAGCCGCGCAACGCGCCGGAATTACCCTGGCCGATGGTGAGCTGCTGGATGAGCCGATTGCCGCATTCCTGGATTATCTGGTCGCAGGCGCGAAGGATGGCGACGATTATCTTCCGAAGGGCGATGCCACCAAGAATCTGGTTGTCTTCGACTTCGGTGGTGGAACGTGCGACGTGGCCGTTCTCCGGTTGGGCCGGCTACCAAAAGGGCGTCTGACGGTAACCCCGATTAACGTCTCGCGCTACCATCGGCTGGGCGGTGGCGATATTGACCGCGCCATCATTCATGAGGTGCTGCTACCGCAGTTGCTTGAACAGAACGGGTTGGATCAACACGCTTTGGGGTTCGAGGAGAAGCGGCAGCGTGTCCAACCGGCTTTGCTGGCCGTAGCCGAGGCACTGAAGCAGAAACTGTCGATCGAGATCGTCAGGCTGAAGAAGTTTGGACGTTGGAATGGGTCCGATAAGGCTACGCTGGTTCAAACGCAGCCGGGTGCATATCCGGTGGAATTGAAAGATCGGACGTTGACGCTTCAATCGCCTAAGCTCTCCGCACTCGACTTCGAGAAAGTTCTCGCCCCTTTCTTTGATCGCGATCTGTTGATGCCGAGGGAGGACGAGTACCGGGTGAGTTGTTCGATCTTCGCACCTCTGGAAGATGCGCTTACGCGGGGCCGTCTTGATCGGGATGAGATTGACATTTGCCTGCTGGCTGGAGGAAGTACTTTGATTCCGCAGGTCGCAGAAGCCGTTGGCGAATACTTTAATGACGCTCGTATTTTGACTTTTCCAAGCCGCGATGACACGCAGACTGCAATTGCAAAGGGCGCCGCACTCCATGCTCTCAGCCTGGCGCTGACGGAAAGAGCGATGTTCCAGTCGGTCTGTCACGACGACATCTTCTTCCAGACGAGCCGTGGTCCCGTCCCCCTGGTCGCGCGTGGAGTTGAATTGCCTTACCCACACGGCGGCGGATTCGAACAGCGCATGGATTTCAAAGCACCGCAAGCGGTCAAAGCCGGAGCCGAAGGTGAGATTCGAGTTCAAATCCTGGCCGGCGATGAGCATCGATCATTGTTTGAAGAGATATGGAAGATCAAGGGACCTGTGAAGAAAGGCGCGCCGCTACTGCTTGAATTCCGGTTCAACGAGAACCAAGTGCTGGAGTTGCGGATGGGGATGCCTGGAGTTGACGGCGCATTTGAAGCAACGCTCGAAAATCCGCTGACCCATGTGGTGAATCCCAATGCGGACAGATCGAAGATCGAAGATATGGAAGAGGCGCTTCGAAGTGGCAAAGTAACTCGTGAGGAAATGCCGGATACATTTGAAGAACTGGCGGAACTTTACCGTAAACTCAGGCAAAATGAGAAAGCATTGACTTTCTACGGCCGAGCGGTCCAGCTTCGAGTGTCCCCTTCAGCCCATTTACTGAATCGCATGGCTTTCTGCGCGCGTGATCTGGGGGACCGGGAGCGAGCTGAACGCTTCTTTCTGGAAGCTGACCGTGTTGCGCCGTGGTCTGGCACATGGTTTAACTGGGCACTGGCCAAGGAACAATGGGGCAGTCCAGCAGAGGCACTCACATTGGTGGAAAAGGCGATCGCTCTTGAGGATGATCCACCCTATTCAGTCTTACAGGCGCGCCTGATACAGAAAAGTGGCGATGCTGAAAGGGGTATTCGGTTGGCCGACGATGCGCTGAAGCGCTTCGCGCCCCTCTCTACCCAGGACGAATTTGAACTGCACTGGTTCCGAATCGCCGCGCGAATTACGGGTGACGACGCACTGTTGCGAGAAGCTGACGCGATGGCTCGCAAGCTAACGACACGATCAGACAAGCGCACTCTCGATACAGGAGAGTTTCCCGACTTGGAGCGGATGCCCAGTGAGGACGACGAATGAGCTGGCTCATCCCACGCGACGAATTGACGGCGGAGCAGATTCGTGCCGTGGAACTCAGCCCGAACGAGCACCGCGTCATTCTTGGCGCACCTGGGTCAGGAAAAACGCAGATACTCCTGCATCGGGCACGATACCTCAGCGATGAGCTCGGGGTTCTGCCGGCGCGCCTTCGGGTCTTCGTTTTCACGAATGTTCTGAAGCAATACATCCGAAGCGCTTTGATCGATTTGAATCTACCGGAAGACTGCGTTACCACGTTGGATGATTGGTGCGCACAGATATACAAAAGGCAGGTACGCCCAAGCCTGCCCTGGGATGCTGTGAACCGCTGTCCAGACTATTCCACAGTTCGAAAGGAGGTCCACCAGCGCATCAAGGGTCAGAAGCCGTTCGACTTCGTGCTCGTCGATGAAGGGCAAGATCTGGATGGCGACGCCTTCGCACTTCTTAACGATCTTGCGCCGCACGTAACCGTGGCAATGGACCACAAGCAGCAGATATATGACGAGGGATGTGGCGAGACGGAGATCATTCGCGCTTTGGGCCTGCGCCGCAGCAATCTGACATTGCTAGACGCATTTCGCTGCTGCCCGTATATTGTCAGGGTCGCATCGGAGTTGATTGAAGATGCTCGTGATCGGGCGGCGTTCCTCAACCAAAGCCGCACATCCCAAACGGAGATCCAAACACCTTTACTGTATGAAGCGGACGGCTTTGAGGACGAACGTGCCCGGCTCATTGAAGTCCTGCGGGAGAGGCAGATCGTCGATCGTACGATCGCCATCTTGTTCGCTCAAAATCGCCAAGTGGAGGGCTTTGCCAAGGGACTGCGGGAGGAAGGGATACCCGTTGAGACTAGGAAGAGCGGATTGAATTTCGCGAACCAGCTTCCGAAGGTCCTTACCATCCATAGCGCCAAGGGGCTGACTTTTGATTCAGTTTTGCTGCCGCGGCTCGTGTCTGCGAGCTTCTCCGGCCGGCTGGATGGAATGGCAGATCGCCTTTTATACGTTGGGATTACGAGAGCAACGAAGTGGCTCTACCTGAGCACGGTGACGGGCAAGTCGGTCTCGACACTGAGCCGGATTCGAAAACTTGCGGAACAGAAGCCACCGGTTGTGACTCTGGGCCAGCGAACAGCATTACAGATTGGCAAGTCCAATCTTAGCAATCAGTTAAAGGGAGACGACCCGCTGGATATCCTGTGATCGTTCTACTACCATTGGTGGGACTGGCTGGAAGCGCTGGGGTGCAGCAATCCGCTTGTACCCATAAGGATCGCCTCAGATGGAAGGTACTGGTGCCCCTCGCCACACAACTGGCAGGTGACCGCGGTTGACATAAAGGGGAGCCCAATCAAACGCGGCATCGGCGGAGCATACCACTCCGTCAGCCGCAAGAACCTTCAGCCCTACTTGCACGAATACAGTTTCCGCTACAACCGGCGCTTAGATGAACAGCCAATGTTCATTTCTTTTCTGAATCAGATTGAGAAGGCTGAACCCGGCGAGACGCCATCCGTAGAGCTTGCTCAAAGTCAGATTGCGTAAGAGGCTCCGAATCATCGGAGCCCGGTTTTGCTTGAGTCAAGGGCGATGGAACTTTCCTCTTCCGTTTGTCTGGGCTGCTTGGACATGATTTTCTCTTCCTCCTCAGTACGCAACCGCACAATGTCGGGGCGGTTCAACAATGCCATCAACCTCCATGCTGGAACCACAATCGACATCGCGGTGTTGGCTTCGTAATACTTTTCGTTGGGGTCTTCTATGTACTTTCCCTTGTTTGACTTCTTCAAGACCCGCTTGTGTTCGTGAATGTGTCCTAAATCAATACCAAGCAAACGAGGACTCTGACTCCATAGGTGTAGCAATCGCGCTTTATCCCACAAATGAAATGGCGGCTCACACAGGAAGACTGGTGACCCGCTGTATCCGCCAACAGAACGAAACTCCACCAAGAAAGCCTCTTCCAGATCCTCATCTGGCGATGGCCTCTTGAACGGTTCTCCTGGCATCATTGAGATGTTTCCGAAGCGTACAGTTGGCGTATTCTTGGCCTTGCCTTCGTGGTGGACAAAACGCCCCGTCACGAATACCTCGTTACCTGGGCCAATGCTGTGCTGCTCGATCATCTCTTTGGTAAGAAATGCTTCTACGGGTATTACCCCAACATTCAACCCCTTGCTTTGAAATTCCGCCGGCATAATCGCCAGATCGTCCTTCTCCCCGATGAACCACGATTCGTGACTAGTCCTAATCAGTTGAAATCCGCCATCATCGGCATTGATCCTGACCACGGGTCCTTCGCCAACGGTGTCATCCTTCATAATGTGGGCAGCGGTAACGACGTAACATTGAAACCATCCCTCTTCCTTAAGCGGAATTTGGATTACAAACGCTGTTCCGCCACCCGCTTTTCCCGAAGATGCTTCGAATTCGTTCCCATAGAGATAAACGGCGCAATTCAGGTATACTTGCGGAACTTCAGCCATGGGTCTCTCCAACACGCGATACGGTAATCCCGCTTGGTCAAGAATACCGCGTCACCCAGACTAAATCCTCGACATTTACATGCGTTCTGCGCTTTCGTTTTATGCAAAATCAGATAACGTACGATTCGTTTCGCACTTTTGATTTGAACTGGAGTCGGGTTGGCTGGTACAAGCAGGAGGAGTGAGACCTCCGAGGCGTGTGCGATGGAGCCAAGTAAAGACGCAGGATCTGAAGGAGTTATCGGGAAGATGCCGGGGTTAGGCCCCGTCGTTCAGATTGATGAAGGACGGATTCAGGCGCATCTGGATGAGGTTGTTCGGGCCACGGTCGAGGAGACGTTGAACGCGCTGCTTGATGCCGAAGCGGACGAACTGTGCGGCGCCAGGAAGTACGAGCGCACGGAGAGCCGCAAGGACACTCGGGCGGGCAGCTATGACCGGCAGTTGCATACCAAGGCCGGCGAAGTGACGTTGACCGTGCCTAAATTGCGCACACTCCCTTTCGAGACAGCGATCATTGAGCGCTACAAGCGCCGTGAGTCTTCGGTCGAGGAGGCTCTGATTGAGATGTATCTGGCAGGAGTGAGTGTTCGGCGGGTTGAAGACATCACGCAGGCACTGTGGGGTACGCGGGTCTCGGCGAGCACGGTCAGCGATCTTAACCAGAAGATCTACGGCAAGATTGACGAGTGGCGGGAACGGCCCCTGGTGGGCGACTTTCCGTATGTTTTCCTCGATGGATTGTGGTTGAAGCGGAGCTGGGGTGGCGAGGTTAAGAACGTCTCCGTTCTGGTAGCGATCGGCGTTGCGCAGAGCGGCTACCGGGAGATCCTGGCTGTGAGTGAAGGAGCCAAGGAAGACAAGGCCAGTTGGACTCAGTTCCTTCGCGAGTTAAAGGATCGCGGTTTGAATGAGTTCGCTACTCTGAATTGGCCCCTTTTGCGCGTCTGAATTGGCCCCACCTGTAACCCTCAGGCCGTATATCTTGATTCGGGCATTCGCGCCCGGAAGGATGGACGGATTGGAGAACAGG
>Ga0182014_10003680_pt1 | contig 18177 bp, 14 predicted proteins | sample 612S2DmetaG_FD_120489 | JGI IMG/M metagenome (GOLD analysis project Ga0182014, IMG submission 120489) | Permafrost microbial communities from Stordalen Mire, Sweden - 612S2D metaG | ecosystem: Environmental > Terrestrial > Soil > Wetlands > Permafrost | place: Sweden: Stordalen | collected... | reverse complement strand
GCACTGGAACGACGACCCCACACCCTTCGTCTGGAAGAAGCCCGTCGACGAGATCATCGCCAAGGTCAAGCGGGGCCGGGCGACGTTGGCTTCAGTCAAATCCGCGACGCACCACTAGTGTCCGGCCATGCCCTCCGAGTCCCGCGAGTTCGACATCGTCCTCCTCGGGGCCACGGGTTTCACCGGCGGCCTGATCGCGGACTACCTGGCCACCAACGCCACGTCAGCGGTGTCCATCGCGCTGGCCGGCAGGAATCCGGCCAAGCTCGAGGCGGTCCGGGCGCGCAGCGGCGCCGACCTCGACGTGGTGACCGTCGACGCCACCGACGACGCGGCACTGCGCGACCTGACCAGCCGCTGTCGGGTGCTCATCACCACCGTGGGTCCCTACCTCGTCCATGGCGACCCGGTGGTGGCGGCCTGTGCCGATACCGGCACCGACTATCTCGACCTGACCGGCGAACCGGAGTTCGCCGACCTCACATACCTGAAGCACCACGCCCGTGCCGAGGCCACCGGTGCCCGCCTCATCCATGCGTGCGGCTTCGACTCGGTCCCTCACGACCTCGGGGCCCAGTTCACGGTGGACCAGTTGCCCGAAGGGGTTCCGCTGACCGTCCGCGGCTACGTCCGCCTGCAGGGGACGTTCTCGGGCGGGACGGTCGCCTCCGCGCTCGAGGTGATGAGCCGGATGCGCCAGGGCCGCGCCACCCACGACATCCGGACCCAGGTCGAGCCGCAGCCCGACGGGCGGGCGGTCAGTATCGCCACGGGCCGGGTGGGTCGTGATGCGTCGACCGGGTGGTGGGTCATCCCCATGCCCACCATCGATCCGCTCATCGTCGCCCAGTCGGCCCGGCAGCTCCCCCGGTACGGACCGGACTTCACCTATTCGCACTTTCTGGCCACCGAGGGCCCGCTGGCCGCGGCCGCCACGCTCGGCGGGATCGGCACCCTGGCGGCTGTCGCACAGGTCGCCCCGGCGCGCCGGGCACTGGCGAGGTTGCGGCCCTCGGGCAGTGGGCCGACACCCGCCCAGCGCGACAAGGCGTGGTTCACGGTCCGCTTCGTCGGCGAAGGCGGTGGCACGTCGGTCGTGACCGAGGTCGCCGGGGGCGATCCGGGCTACACCGAGACGTCGGCCATGATCAGCGAAGCGGCCCTCTGCCTGGCCGTCGACGACCTACCCGTGACCGCGGGCCAGGTCACGACGGCCTCGGCACTCGGACCGGCACTCCGCACCCGACTTCTGGCGGCCGGCATCTCGTTCACCCTCGTCGACTGACCGTCCGCGCGTACAGGGCGAAGTCGGTAACACGGGTTGCCGACGTTCGACCCCGGGGGTAGCGGAACGCTCGGCGTACATGGAATGCTGCAGGTCGGCCGGCTATCTCACCCTGGGATGCCTGACGCAGGGGGTGCTGACAGCATGGCAACGGGACGTGGGGGCAGGAACGGCCGTGCGCTGGCGCGCCTCGTCGTGGCATCGGCGGCGCTCGCCGCGCTGGTGACCGGATCGGTCGGCACCGCAGCGGCCGCCGCGTCCCCGTCAGAGGCCGTGCACGCGGCCACCGTGACGTCGGCAGCCACCGACACGGGCCACGCCAAGCTCCACCTCCTCCACGGCCACCTGCCAGGCCGGGGCGTCAACCCGCACTCCGCCTCGGTGCGGAACAACTACGCGCTCTCGACCAACTGGTCGGGCCAGGTCGCCACCGGCGGGACATACGACAGCGTCGGCGGCAGCTGGACCGTCCCCACGGTGTCGGGTGGAAGCTCCGTCGATGAGTCCGCCACCTGGATCGGGATCGACGGGACGTCGTCGCAGACCCTGATTCAGACCGGCACGTCCCAGCAGGCGGGCTCCTACCAAGCCTGGTGGGAGGTCCTACCGAACGCAGAGACCACGATCAGCGAGTATGTGGCCCCCGGCGACGCCATCAGCGCCACCGTCGCCCAGGTGGCCACGAACCTCTGGAGGATCACGATCTCGGACACCACCGAGAACTGGACGTTCACCCACCAACTCACCTATGTCACGCCGAGGGCCTCGGCCGAGTGGATCGAGGAGGCCCCGACCCTCGACGGCCTCCAGACGACGATCAACGACTACGGCTCCGCCACGTTCACCGGCATGACGGTCACGGGCCCCGGCACCGCCACGTCGGCCTACTCCCCTGTGTACCTGGCGAGCACGGACCAGAGCGGCGACTTCACCGGCATCTCCTCCTGGCCGGACACCTACACCGGCAGTGGCTCCTTCACGGTGCAGTACGGCTCGCCCACCCCGGTCGTCACCTCGGTGACACCGGCGACCGGCACCAGCTCGGGTGGTTCGGTCGTGACCGTCTCCGGCCAGTACATCTTTGCTGCTGCGAAGGCCTACTTCGGCGTCAACCTCGCCGATGCGTTCTACCTCGATGCGAACGGTTCCCTGACGGTGTCGTCGCCGTCGGGCGTCGGAACGGTGGACATCCTCCTGACGAGTGACGACACCAGCAGCTCGGCGGTCCCTGCGGACCACTTCACCTACTCGTCCAGCGCGCCCAGACCGAGCCACGGGTACTGGCTGGTAGGCGCCGACGGCGGCATCTTCAGCTTCGGCTCCGCCGGCTTCCACGGCTCGACCGGCAACCTCGTACTGCAGCGACCGGTCGTCGGCATCACGCCGACGGCCGACCGCAACGGCTACTGGCTCGTGGCCACCGACGGCGGGGTCTTCGCCTTCGGCGACGCCGGCTTCTACGGCTCCATCCCCGGCCTCGGGATCGCACCGGCGGGATCGGGAGCGGCCCAGGAACTCAACGCGCCGATCGTGGGGATGGTCCCCTCGACGGACGACCGCGGCTACTTCATGGTGGCGGCCGACGGCGGGGTGTTCGCGTTCGGCGACGCCCAGTTCGAGGGGTCCTGCCCCGGGATCGGCGGCTGCTCCGGCAGCGCTGTGTCGGTCATGCCCGACGCCACCGGGCACGGTTATTGGCTGGTGACCGACACGGGCTTCGTGTACACCTTCGGCGACGCGGCGAGCGACGGACAGCCGGTCGACTACAACAACGGGCAACCACTCCCTTCGGGGGCGATCACGTCCGCTGTCCGGACCCCGGACGGCCTTGGCTACTGGGTTCTCATCGCGGATGGATTCGTCCTGCCGTTCGGTGATGCCAACCTCTACCAGCCGACCCATGGCGACGCGTATGGCGCTGTGACCCAGACCAACCCGGCAACGGCGATCTTCGCCACCGGCGACAAGCTCGGCTACTGGGTCGCCTCGGCCGATGGCTCGGTCTTCGACTACGGCGACGCACCCGCCGACGGCAGCATGGCCGGCAAGCAGCTCAACGCTCCGATCATCGCTGCCACCGGGTGGTAGTAACTGGTACATGACCGACGCGCCGTCACCCGGGCCGGGGGCCGCTCCCCCGCCGGAGCCGCGTCAGACTCGTGACGACCGGGCGGCCTGGGGGGAGGTGTCGACCGGCGAGTCCCGGTGGCCACCTCTGCTGGCCGTGGTCGTGGCCATCGCCCTGCAGGTGGTGCTGCCCCCGACGGTGATCCAGGGCCTCGGACCGAGGTGGCTGATCCCGGCGGTAGAGGGGGTGCTGTTGGTGGCGCTGTTCGTCACCAACCCCCACCAGGTGGACCGGGCCGAGTCGAACCTCCGCATGCTGTCGTTGGCCATGATCGCCGTCATCACCGTGGTGAACGTGGTGGCACTGGGCGAGCTGATCCGGGCACTGCTCGACAACTCGTCGGCGGCCGGTCGGGCCCTGGTGTTCGCGTCGGTGCCCATCTGGCTCACCAATGTGATCGCCTTCGGGCTCTGGTACTGGGAGATCGACCGGGGCGGGGTGACGGCGCGGATGCTGTCCGGGCACCGCGAGCCGGATTTCCTCTTCCCCCAGATGTCGACGCCCGCCGCGTCACCGGGGTGGGCACCGCAGTTCATCGACTACCTCTACACCTCGTTCACCAACGCCACCGCGTTCAGCCCGACGGACACCATGCCCCTGACGTCGCGCGCCAAGCTCCTGATGATGGTGCAGTCCCTGGCGTCGCTGCTTACCGTCGCCCTGGTGATCTCCCGGGCCGTCAACATCCTCAAGTAGCCCGTCGGGCGTCAGGCGCTGCGGGGCTGCTGGCCCTGCAGCTCCTCCAGGATCCACGCCGGGTAGGGCGAGTCGTAGGGGGTGACACCGAGCTGCCCGCGGATGACCGGGATGGGCCGATCCCACACGGTCTCCCACTCCACGCCCAGCAGCGGCGGCGTCTCGCGACCGTGGCGGTAGCCCGTCAGGATCGTGTCCAGGGTGAACGCCACTGCATCGGGCTGGGTGAAGGCCACCTTGGCGAGGACCATGCCGAGGAACATCGACGAGTACTGGTGCCCGAACTGGGCCATCTGGAACCCCGACACCGAGACCTCGTGCAGCCCCGAGGTCTTGTGGTCGGCGACTAGGTGCCAGATGTCGTGGCACTGAAGGATCCGGACGTTCAGGTAGTCGAGCGGGTACGGCAGGTCGGTCAACCCGAGCGCGTCCCGGTCGAGGACCTCGAGCTCGAAGCCGTTGTCGACGACGAACGAATGCATCGAGCCACCGAGTGAGTCCCTCGGGCAGTCGGCCAGGTCCTCCAGGGTGAACCGGGCAGGGACGCCGGTGGCAGCCGCCTCGGTGACACCCGGATAATGCAGTGCCATGGCTGCCACACGGTCGTGGAACCCGGGTGACAGTGCGTCCGTCAGTGCCGCCGTCCGCACGGTGATGTCGGCCGGGTCACGGCCGGCGTCCGGATCGAACACGAGCTCGCGGAGCCCCGACCACAACGCGTCGGACACGCTGCCGGGCGCAGGCGGTGCGGCGACGTCGGGCCCGTCGGGGGCGGCACCGAGCCAACCCTCGCAGAGCCCGTCGTAGACGGCCACGAGCGGCTCGGGCGAGACGATCGCCACGTGCAGGGCGAGTGCGGCAACCTCGAATGCCGCCCCCGGCACCCCGGCACGCAACGCACGCCCGGCGGCAACCGCGTCGTCCCGTCCCCCACCTTCCAGGACCTGGTCATGGAAGGCCTCCCACGTCATGTCGGCGGTCGTCATCGCATCCCCCTGGATCGGCCGGCCCTCCGTCAGAACGTACACCTGCCGGTGCCCGGATCGCAGGGTCACAGGGTCACAGGGTCACAGGGTCACAGGAGGTGTCGTCGGCCCGGGGCGTGCACCGGGCGGCGGTGGGCCCCCCGTGGGAGCCTGAACCGATGGACGAGCCCGGACGCGACCTCGACCCCGCCGACTGGGACCCCCGGGACCCCGTCTTCCGCCATGACCCGATCCCCTGGTACGGGGCACTCCGCCGCAAGGCACCTGTCTTCGGCCACCAGGACATCGGCATCGTGCTGTCCCGCTACGAGGACATCGACCGCGTCCTGCGGGACCGCCGGTTCGGGGTGGCCACGCCGTCACCCTGGCGCGAGGTCCTGGCCGCCGGTGCGCCACCGTCGATGGTCCTGCTGTCCGAGCACTCGCTCCTGTTCATCGACCCGCCCGCGCACACCCGCGTCCGGGGTCTCGTGGCACAGGCCTTCACCCCCCGCCGGATCGAGGGGCTCCGGCCACGCGTCGAGGCGATGATCGACACGATCCTCGCCGGCATCGAGGACCGGCCCGGCTTCGACGTCCTCGAGGAGATCGCCTGGCCGGTCCCGATCCTCGCCGTCACGGACCTGCTCGACGTGCCGGCCACCGACCAGTGGCTGCTCCACGAGTGGACGCACGCCATCACCGCGGTGGACGAGCTCCCCCTCGAGCTCGACCTCCTGCCCGCAGCCGGCATAGCCGCCGACGAGTTCCTGGCCTATGCGGGTGACCTCGTCGACGAGCGGCGGCGCACTCCCGGCGACGACCTCATCTCGGGCCTGCTGGTCGCCGAGGAGGACGGCGAGCAGCTCACGCGGGACGAACTCCTCGCCATGATCGTGCTCATCCTGCTGGCGGGGCACGACACCACCGCGAGCCTCATCTCGACCGCCCTGTGGCTGCTGCTGTCCCATCCGGACCAGGCGGCCGAGGTGCGGCGCGACCCGTCCGTCGTCCCCAACGCGGTCGAAGAGGTCCTCCGCTACCTCGGCCCGCTCCAGGTGGCGTCAGGCGGCGGCCGGTGGCCGTCGGAGCCCGTCTCCATCGAGGGCACCGTGATCGAGCCCGGTACGCCGGTCCGGCTGCTGCTCGGCTCGGCCAACCGGGACCCCGACCAGTACCAGGACCCGGACCGCTTCGACATCCACCGGACGCCCATCCGCCACCTCGCCTTCGGTCGCGGCCTCCATGTCTGCCTCGGCTCCGCGTTGGGGCGCCTCGAGGCGCAGGTAGTGGTGCCGGCCGTGCTCCGGCGGTTCCCCGATCCCGCGCTGGTCGACGACGGACCCACGTGGCGTCCCTCGTTCGTCGTCCGTCAGCTCGCGACGCTCCCGGTGGCCACCGGGCGCGCCTGATCCGCCGAGGCACCGGCCCGATCTGCCAGCGCGCGTCGGTCAGGCGACCGTGGTCGTCGGGGCGAGCCGCCGGGAGCGACGGACCTTCGGGCACCCGGCGGCATGACCGGACCCACTGGCCTCGGATGCACAGGACCGGCACTCCCACCCGCCTCCGGGACTCCGCCACAGCACCGAGCCGCAGGCCGGGCACAGGTCACGCCCCTCGCTGCACTCGACACCCTCATAGCGGTGCGACGACAGCGGGCACCCGCGTCCATGGCACACCGCCCAGTCGGGGTCAGCCACCAATCCGTCGACGGGGCAGACCTCCAGGCACTGCCGACAGTCGTTGCACAACAGCGGGTCCACCTCGTAGGCCACCGGGAAGCCCGTGCCCTGGGTGACCGCACCCGGCGGGCAGGCGGACTCGCAGGCCCCGCAGCCGAGACACTCCGCGTCGTCGATCTCGAACGCCACCGTCAGGCCCGAGCTGCAGCGGGGGCCGGCGCGCCGGCCGCGTCGAACACGGCCTGGATCGTGCCCATGAACCGGTAGAACTTGTCGCTGCCCATGGCGTCGTCCGACCTCGCCACGAGGGGGATGCCGGCGATGGTCAGGCCGTTGAGCGAGTGGGCGCTGTCGGCCGGCCCGTGCTCCTCGATCCAGTCCACCATGTCCTGCCAGGCGGCGAGCGGTCCGGACACGACCACGTCGGACCCGAAGGACTCCGCGGTCGTGGGGCCCACCACGTTGATATCGAAGCCGTCGAGCACGAGTCCGAAGAATTCCTCGGCCCCGCCCGGCAGCAGCACCTCCACACCGAACCGGAGGTCGGCGATCCCGAGGTGCTCGAGCTCGGCCGGATCGGCGGTGGCCCGCGCCACCAGTTCCACGAACCATGCGGACGAAGGGAAGGGTGCCTCGATGGCGCCCATCAGACCGCCGCCTCCACCCGTGCACCGGGCACGCCGTCGATGAGCGCGTCGGGCAGGTGGAGTCGCCCCCGTCGGTCCAACCCGGCGTGGGCGCACCGCTTCAGGTAGTCGCCGATGATCTGGTGGCGGAGCACGTCGCCCGCCGCAGTACCGAGCTCACAGGCCTGCTCGAGTCCGCCGGCGGCCAGGATGGCCGTGGGCTCGACGATCTCGGGGGTCGCGAAGATCATCGAGATGATCTCCTCACCCTGGTCGAGGTAGGCGTGGAAGTCCTCGGCGACGGAAGGGTCGGATGCCAGCCGGTAGCGCAGGTGCATGGTGCCGTAGGCCACGTGACGGGCCTCGTCTTGCATGCACAACCGGAAGATCTTCTGCTCGACCGGGGACGGGGCGAGCGCGGCGCCCGCCCGGAACAGCGAGAGCACGATTCCCTCGCCGAGCAGGTGCATGAGGGCCGACCCCTCGTCGTAGGACTCGGCGTCGAGGATCAGCTGGAGGAAGCGCTCGACCACCGCGGTGGCCTTACCCAGCCCGCCCCCGTTGGCGAGGGCACGCTTGCGGAACACCTCGGTGTGGCGGGCCTCGTCCATGACCTGGGTGCAGAGGAACATCTTGGCCTCGACGAAGTCATGGTTGATCCGCCAGAGCCACTTGGCCGGGAAGTCGGCCGCCACCATCTCGACTTCGGACAGGACGGTGGCGAGCTGGCACATGGCGTGCTCGACGTCAGGGTCGAGCGGGGCGAGATCGGCCCACGGGATGTCCCGGGTGGCACTCCACTGGCGGCTGACCGCCTCTTCGTAGAGGTCGAGGACGTTGTCGGCCCACACTTCGGCCCGGTCGTTGATCGTGTACCCCATGTCCGGCACACCGGGTTCCACGTCGGACCCACGGGGCGCCATGGTGCGCAGCGGGGCATGATCGGGGACCTCTCCGTAGGAGCCGATGGCGATGTCCCGGAGTGTGAGACCGGTCTTGGACGGCACGGCACGCACTCCCCACTCGGACCCCGTGTCGCGCAGCCAACCGAGGTCGAACTCCCCCCGTGCCGAGCGCTCGAGGTAGTCCAGGTCGAGTCCCAACGTCATGCCGTTCCCCCTTCGTCCGCGACGCACTGAGACACGTCGTGCCTTCATGTATCAACCTTTGAAGGATGCGGGTCGCGGACCACGGGAACTAGGGCCGAAAGTCCCATGGCCGCCGGGACGGAGTCAGGCGGAGGCGCGGACGGCGTAGCTCAGGCCGTGGGCGGGCGGCGGAGCGGCGGAGCGGCGGAGCTGGAGGATCTCGTCGTGGTCGGGCAGGGCGGGTCCGTGGGTCACGTCGGTCGGGGCGCACGCCTGTCGACACTGCCCGCTGATCCGCCACGGCGCTCCTCCGCTCCTGCTCCTCAGTTCCGCGTCCGTCGCCCGGGGGAACCCGATCACCGAGTCGAGGTGAGCGGCCCACGATCGCGGCAGTGGAGCGTGACCGGTTCGGTCTTCACAGTGCGACCCGGAGCGGACACTACGCTTTTCGGCGTATTCGCGGACCTGATCCCGTCAGCTGTCCACGAGGTGGAGCACGAAGGCGGTCAGCTGCCCGCGGCTGCGAACACCCAATTTTCCATAGATGTTGTCCAGATGCTTCTTGACCGTGCCCGGAGCCACGTGCAGTTGGTCGACGATGGCGGCATTGGTGGCGCCGAGCACCACCAGTTCGGTGATCTCCGCCTCCCGTGGGCTCAACCCGAGCGACTCGTAGTCCCGTCGTCGCACAGGTCGGCGTTCCTCGTCGACGATGATGGCCCCCGGGTGAGCACCCTGGGCGGGCAGGTAACGGAGCACGATCCGCTGTCCGTCCAGCAGCGCGGTCAGTGGAGGGGTCAGCCTCAGTTCCTCGTGTTCGACGAGGTGGGCCTGCTGTGAGGCGACCCACCGCTCCACCCTCGGCGGCAACGGTGAGGTGCGGGACGGACGTCCGAAGAACCGGTAGAGCGTGACCAGCGCTCCCGGCGTCAACTCCTCGGGAGGGTCCCACAGCACGATGACGTTCCATCCACGCCCGGTCATGGCGTCGTTGACGGCGTCCGCCAGGCCCCGCAGGCGCTCCTGGTTCCTGACGTTGCGCCAGGCCTGGGCCAGATGGGGGCGGAGCACGTTCAGGACGTCCCGATCGCGATCACTGAAGTCCTGATCCGCCCGGCTGACGACCACCCCGAAGACAACTGGTGACGCGGCCGGAAGGGTGGCCGACATCTGGTACTCGATGCCCATGGGGCCGTAGAGGTCTCGGTACAGCCGGCTCGCGTGGAACATGTCCGGTGACCAGAAGTCGCTGATCCGCCAGGCCGAACCGTCACCCGTGACGGTTGCATGGCCGATCAACGGATGCTCTCCGGCCAGTTCGGTCAGCAACTCGCCGGCGCGGTCGGGCACCGCGAACGACGCAGGCTCCATCCAGTAGGTCAGGCGACCGGCGACCGGATCGACCTCGTTGGCTGTGGCGACCAGACACGGCACAAGGGCCACCACGCCTTCGAGCGTCGATCGGAGGAAGGTGTCCCGGTCCTTCGCCTCACTGACGACCCGGACAACGTCGAGTACCTGCGAGAGGTCCCTCGCGTCGAGCCGCACGGCACGCACTCTATCCCCGGGTGCTGGTCCGGGCCCGAATCCCGCAATGGCGCAGCGATGGAGCACGGCGCAACCTCGCGGGATCAGGTTGGGAGGTCAGCACCCGCCGAAGGTCTGGCTGGTGTCGACCCGCTTCCCCGCGCTCGTCCTGCGGCCGTGAACCTACCGCTCTGACGGCCACTAGCAAGAGTGTGCGCCTGTTCGCCTGTGCGGCGAGGCGATAAGGGTGCTCGATATCGCAGTCGGCCCTGATCTGAGCCCGAGAGGGAGCGATGTGTTGCCGGCGAGCCGAGGACCCGAGTTTGCCGGACTATTTCTCCAGTCGTAGAGTTCTACAGGTGTTGAAATAGGAGGTTTCCATGCGGGCGATGGTCATCAAGGAGTTCCGACAGCTGCTGCGGGACAAGCGGACCCTCGGGCTGCTTGTCGGGTTGCCGGTCATTCTGCTGGTCGTGTTCGGCTACGCCGCGAACTTCAACGTGTCGAAGATCCCGACCGTCGTGGTGGGTCCCGAGGCAGCAGAGTCCGCAGCCCAGCTCCATGCGCCTTTCGACGTGACGGAGGTGGACCCGGTGGGTAACCGGGCGACAGTCGAGAGCAGACTCCAGGACGGGAAGGCAGCGGTTGGGATCGTCACCGGCCAGAACCCGGTGACGGCCTTGATGGACGGGACCCAACTGTTCGCGGTCCAGGCGGCCAAGGGAGCCTTCGCCCGAATGGCCCAAGCGGACGTTGCCACCGGGGGGAAGATTCCGGTCATCGCCCCTGAGGTGCTCTACAACCCGGACCTCAAGACCTCGTGGATCATGATCCCGGGGTTGACCGGTTTGATCTTGCTGTTCATCGGTACCCTGATCACCAGCCTCGGGATCGTCCGGGAGCGGCAGGCCGGCACCATCGAACAGCTGGCGGTGATGCCATTCCGCCCCTGGGACGTCATCTTCGGCAAGATCCTGCCCTATCTCCTCCTGGCGTCGCTCGACCTCATCGCCATCGTTCTGCTGGGCATGGGGCTCTTCGGGGTGCCGTTCGTGGGCAGCGTGGTCACCTTCGGCATCGGGGCACTGCTGTTCCTCCTCGTGACGCTGGGCATGGGTGTGCTCATCTCGACGGTCTCACAGAACCAGGGCCAAGCGATCCAGCTGGCCATCATGTTCGTCGTTCCCCAGATCCTCCTCTCCGGGCTCATCTTCCCGGTCGGTGCCATGGCCGCGGGTGTCCGCTGGATCGCCTACGTCCTCCCGCTCACCTACTTCGTGGACATCAGCCGAGGTGTGATGCTCAAGGCCGAACCGATCGCCGGGCTCTGGGTCCCGCTCGTCGTCCTGCTCGGCATGGCCGGGGCGGTGCTCGGTCTGGCCGTGCTCCGGTTCCGCCGCGACCTCGCCCCGAGCGCGCGGCACCGCGGTGAGGACGATTTCGAGCCTGTGGCAGCGGCAGCATGACCTGGGGCCTCGAAGGCGGCACGGTCACGTTCGGTGCAAAGACAGCAGTCGACGATGTGACGCTCCAGGTCACCCCGGGTTCGGTCACAGTCGTCGTCGGCGGTGATGGCGCCGGCAAGTCGACACTGCTGCGGGCACTCGTCGGGTTGGTTCGCTTGTCTGGAGGGCGTGCGCAGCGACCCGGAAAGCAGGCCATCGGCTACATCCCGGCTACGGCTGGCCTGTACGTCGACCTCACCGTCGAGGAGAACCTGGCCTTCGTGGCCCGCGCCTACGGGGTCTCAGGCTCGGACTGTCGCACCCGGTCCGAGGAGCTCCTGGAGCGCATCGGCCTCACCGAAACCCGGTCCCGGCTCGGTGGCCAACTGTCCGGCGGCATGCAGCGAAAGCTGGCCGTGGCGATGGCCCTGCTGCACCGACCAGAGCTCCTGGTCCTCGACGAGCCGACGACCGGTGTCGACCCGGTCAGCCGGGCAGAGCTGTGGCGGCTCCTGTCCGGTGCCGCGGCGGAGGGCACCGGAGTGGTCGTTGCCACCACCTACGTGGACGAGGCCAACCGTGGATCAACAGTGCTCCTCATGGACCAGGGGAAGACCATCGCCGCCGGCTCGCCGTCTGACATCATCGGCGCCGTACCAGGCACGATGGGTGTGGTCCGGGGTTCGGATCGACCACCGGGCCAGTCGTGGCGATGGGGTACCTCCTGGCGGGTGTGGGCACCCGCCGACGACCTACCCGACGGCGCGGAACCGGTGGCGCCCACGTTCGCAGACGCGGTGATGGTCGCAGCGCTAGCAAGCCAGCAGGTGGTGTAGCCGTGCAGTATCTCGTCGGAGCACGATCAGCCACCATTCGATTCGGGGACTTCACGGCCGTTGACCGTGTCGACCTCGAAGTCGGCTCGGGAGAGGTCGTCGGGCTGCTCGGTGCAAACGGGGCGGGCAAGACCACCCTGATCAGGATGCTCCTCGGTCTCCTCATTCCCACTCGTGGGTCCGTCTCGCTCTTCGGAGGACGACCGTCACGGGCCACCCGTCGTCGGTTGGGCTACGTGCCGCAGAGCCTCGGACTCTACGACGACCTGACCGTCGGGGAGAACTGGGCATTCACGACCGCTGCCTTCGGAATCGCTGAGTCCACTCTGCCCGAGAGCGTCGCCGGATACCGCCACGAGCTCGTCGGCGACTTGTCACTCGGCCTCAAGCGACGGCTGGCGTTCGCCGTGGCCTTCTCCCACGACCCAGGGCTCCTGGTCCTCGACGAGCCGACATCGGGGGTCGGTCCGCTGAGCAGCTCCCACCTGTGGGAGGACATCCGGGCCAGTGCCGAGCGCGGAACCGGGGTCCTGGTCACCACGCACAACATGGAGGAGGCGGAGCAGTGCGACCGATTGGTCGTGATGGCGGAGGGACGAGTGGTCGCCGCCGGCACGCTCGGCCAGGTCATCGGTGACCGACACGTGGTCCAGGTGGACTGTGCCGACTGGCGGGGTGTGTTCGCCGCATTGGACGGCGACGGCCTCATCGTCCAGGTCCACGGCTCGCGTCTCCGAGTGCCCGGCACACCGGAGCACGTCGCGGGGCTCCTGCACCGCCACGACCTTGGGGGTGACGTCTCTGCCGTACCGGCCAATCTCGAAGAGGCCTTCGTCGACATCGTCACCAAGGCTTCACCCCGATGACGCGCTCGGGCCGGCGGCCAGGGGCACCAGGGACTCGGGAGCACATCGTGGCGGTGGCTCGCCGAGCGTTCGGGGCCCGGGGGTATGACGCCACGTCGCTGCGGAGCATCGCTGCAGAGGCTGAGGTCGATCCGGGCCTTCTGATCCACTACTTCGGCACCAAGGAAGGTGTCTTCCGTGCCGCCCTCGAGATCACCGGCCAGCCCGACCAGCTGTTCGCCGGCCTCGAGGATCTGGGAAGTCGGGAGGTGGCCGAGCACATCGTCCGGCGCTACCTGGCGATGCTGGACCGGGCCGAGGCGCGTGACGTCGTCATGGGCCTGGTCCGCTCGGCCGTATCCAACGAACATGCCGCGGACATGCTGCGCGACCTGCTCATTCAGGGGGTGCTCACGTCGCTCTCACCCCTGATCGCAACACCGGACGCCCCGCTCCGTGCCTCGTTGATCGTGGCCCAGCTCATCGGGATCGCCATGCTCAGGCACGTGGCCCGAGCCGAGCAAGTGGTCCGAGCCACGGATGAGGAGCTGGTGGAACTGGTCGGCCCGGCGATCGAGCAGTACCTGCACTAGGGCTGGCGTGCCGGGCGCGCGGCAGCAACACCATGGGCCATCCTCTGCCACCATCCCCACGGCCTCAGGTCCGTCGGCATCCGGTTACCCCAGGGCTCCGGATCGGATCCGAATCATCGCTTCAGGTCGTGAACTCCCAGCTCAGGGTACCGAACGGCCAACTCTGCTCCCGACTCCCCGAGAGTTCTGGCCTGGCCCTGGGCCCAATGCATGGGTAACCGGCCGTCTGTCATCTGGATGACGCAGTGACCGATGCTCCGGACTTGCCTGCGGGAACACCCAAGAGTCGATCGACATCGTCGACGCTCAAGGGTCGAGCGAAGAGGAAGCCCTGGCCGGTGTCGACCTGCTCATCCGCAAGACGGATTCGCTGGTCATCGGTCTCGATGCCCTCGGCGATCGTTTCGAGCCCGAGAACCTTGCCCAGCTGGACCAGGGTGTGCACAAGAGCCGCAGACTCGGTCGTGTCGGAGATTCCCGAAACGAAGGAACGGTCGATCTTCAGAACATCGATCGGGAACTGGCGCAGGTAGGCCAGCGACGAGTATCCAGTACCGAAATCGTCAATCGCGATTCGCACGCCAAGAGCCTTCAGTAACCCGAGTCGGGTGACGGTTTGCTCGACATCGTGCATAAGGGCGGTCTCGGTGAGCTCCAGGATCAGCGAGCCGGGATCGAATCCACTCGTCTTGAGGGCGTCGTGGACATCATCGATGATCCGGTCCCGCTCGAGCTGTCTTGCCGAGACGTTGACAGAGACAGTGAATCGATAACCCTGCTCATGCCACCGAGCACCCTGTCGACAGGCCTCCTGAAGTACCCAGGTACCTACCGGGACGATGATGCCGGTCGATTCGAGTGCCGGGATGAAATCGTCAGGCTGTACGACGCCCCGTTCGGGACGGCGCCAGCGGATGAGTGCCTCGACGCCGGTGAACACGCCTGTGGAGAGATCGATGGTCGGTTGGTACTCCAAGAAGAACTGGTCGGCCAGGAGCGCTCCCTGCAGGTCCACTTCGAGGTGCCGGTGGTCATCCACGGCCTTCTGCATCGAGGGAGCGAAGCACACCGCACGTCGCTTGCCGGCGGCCTTGGCCTGGTACAGGGCGATATCGGCGTCCTGCAGGAGTTCCTCGGGAGTCGACCGGTCACCTTCGGCACAACCGATGCTCGCGGTCACCGCAAGGGGCACGTCACTGTCGGCGATCTCGAACGGGGTCGACAGTACGTCGAGGATCCGATCTGCCACTATCCCGGCTCCGCTTGCCAGCGAGGCGCCTTCGGTCAGAACGACGAACTCGTCACCTCCCAAGCGCCCGACAGTGTCTCCCTCCCGGAGGGCACTCCCCAGGCGGGTACCAACCCCGACGAGCAGTTCGTCGCCCGCTCGGTGGCCCAAGGTGTCGTTGATGTCCTTGAAGTTGTCGAGATCGAGGAACAGGACGGCGACGGGGGTGTGCTGTCGTCGGCCTCGTGCCAGCATCTGGCCGATCCGGTCGAGAATCAGGGCGCGATTGGGCAGCCCGGTGAGGGAGTCGTGGAGAGCCTGGTGGCGAAGCTGGTCCGTGCGCTCATGCACGAGCAGTACGGCGCGGGACCGACTCGTCCCCTGCACGAAGACCAGCAACGCCAAGAGGAGGCTCAGGAGGATCCCGCCCAAGAGGAATGCGAGCACGGTCGGGTTTCCGAGCACCCCACTGCCACCGACCAGGGAGTAGACCTGCACGCTCCAGCCGTTGTGCAGCTCGATCGTCGACTGCTGAGCGCCGGCGGGCGCCGCGCCCGCCGTGAAGGTTGCGGATTCGGTACCACTCGCGTAGTGGACAGACGCCTCGGTGCCATGTTGACCTCTCAGCGCATCGGCCAGGATCATGCTGGGAAGAATCTCTGTGCCCGTCCATCCGATGAACGCATCCTGACGGGCCTGGACGGTCGTCGGCACGACTCCACCCTGGTAGATCGGAGTGCCCACCACCATCTCGGCGGAGCTGCCTGTGCCGTAGGGGAGGTACGCACCCTCGCCGGAGTCCCGCGTACTCATCAAACCCGGGCCGAGCACGGTGTCACAGAGGTCAGTGCCTACCGGGGTGAGCGGCTGGCTGGTGCGGGACTGCGAAAGTGTGGCAAAGCAGTAGTACGGACGGGCTCCCGGCGGAGTCACCTGAAACGGCTGACCTGAAGGATTGAGACCCGCCGAGGGATCCTCGACGTGAGCCGCGAACGTGCTCAGCTGTGATGCCGGGACCATCACCACTTCGGCGATCCCCTGAATCTCCGGGAACCGCTCGAAGACCTGGGTGGAGCCCGCCCAACGTTGGAACTGGTCCAATGAGGCATTCGGGTTGCCGATGACGAAACCACCAGCGCTCACCGCAAGATCCTGCTCACGCTGGATGGCCAAGGTCAGATTCGACGCGATCTCGACCGACGTCGTGACAGCAGCTTGATGTGCCTTCTGTCCGTCGTTCCGGGCCGCTGCCTGGGCTCCGAAGATCGAGCTCATGCTGCCGACAAGGAGAATCGACGCGGAGATCGCCAACCACACGCGCCATTGCGAGATCGCTGACCCCGACCCTCGTGCGATGGAGCGGGCCCCATCCGGGCCGGTCCTCACCTGCAACCCTGGCCTGCGCCCGCATGGTCCCCCACGGTGCGCCCATACGCAGCCGTGATGAGCGAGGAACGTGAACCAGACGATGATCGGAACTCTGGCACGGCAACTCCTTTGGCGACTCGCGGATGCTGTCGGCGCCCGGTGCCCGAAGTGTCGAGTGACACTCAGCTCCACCTTCGCAACGATCACTGATTCGTGAGGCCTACCTGGTGATCGACCCGTTTCGAGCGAACCTTGAGCAGTGGATCACCCCCCCCCGTTCCGTATCCCGGGCTGGTCCGCATCGTTGCGTCAGTTGGCTTCACCGGGAATGCTGACGGATCCCCCCTGGGCAGTCCACGTGATCAGTTCAAGCGGATGACGCCGCACCCTGGGAACGGCAGATGCCGCTCCAGTCCCCACCCCGTGGCCAGCACCGGAGAGGCAGGCTGACGGCCGGATGGCACGTGGAGCTCGGCCCCGATCTCCGGTTCGAATGAGCAGAGCCAGGTCCTCGATGGTTCCCGGGCGGCCCAGGTAGAAGCCCTGTCCGTAGCCGATGCCGAGGGCAGTGAGGGCTTCGAGCTCACCAGCGGTTTCGATCCCTTCGGCAATCACTCTGGCGCCGATCTCATTGGCAAAGGTCACCAGCGCGCTGGCCAAGGCACGCCGAACCGGATCGGAATCGATGTCGGCGGTCAGCTCCCGGTCGAGCTTGATGATCTCTGGAGCGACCTCGAGCACCAGTGACAGACTCGCGAACCCCGTTCCGGTGTCATCGATTGCCACCTCGGCACCGAGCATCCGCAATCCCCTGCAGGCTCGACGCAGTGCCGGGTAGTCCGCGATGCCGACGTGCTCGGTGAGCTCGACGACAACCCGGCTGGGCATGCTCGTTTCGAGCAGGTCGATCAGGTCAGTGGAGCAGAAGGTCTCTGGTCCTGCATTCACTGCCATGCGGAGTGGCTCTGGCAGCTCCGGCAGCAGGAAGAGCGCCCGCTTGATGGCACAGAGCTCGAGCGGACGACCGAGGCCGACCGAGGCCGCCTCGGCAAACCAGCGGTCCGGTCCACGCAATGGTGCGGCCGTGAACCGTGCGAGTGCTTCCACCTCGACCACCGTTCCGCTCAAGAGCGAGAAGATCGGCTGGAGCACGATCGTGAGACCGGCTCCCGTAAGTGCCTGCTCGATGCGATCCCGAGCGGCCGAGCCGAGTGCGGTGCCAGGGCAGACGACGTTGGCGACAAAAGTCGACCGGGCCTGGGCGGTCTCGTCCGAACCATCAAGATGACCCTCACCAAGGGTGCGCGATGCAGCTCCCTCGTGGATACGAAGCAGTTCGTTGGTGCATGACGCCAGATCGACCGCAGCACCGATCACCGACGAGACGAAGGGCGCCAAGCCTGCCACAGTCGCCTCGTCTGCCGGTCCAAAGGCGCTCGGCTCACCCGAGGTGATCAGGACCACACCGATGCCCTCGGCTCCCTTGCGCAACGGTACGCAGATCACGGACCGGATCCCGAACCTCGCAGCCAGCTGCGCATCCGACCTGGGATCGACCCTCGCGTCGTCGGAGCGCTGTGTGACTCCACTTTGGATAGAAAGAGCGGAGAGCGTGCCGGTGACCGGCACCGTTGCACCAGCAAAGCCTGCGAGGTTCCCGGCGGCTGCGGTGTAGCCGAGCACATTCGCCTGGGTCCGCAGCAGGACTGCGGCACCTGCCGCCGAGGGGACGAGGATGAGCGCCTCTGCGAGCACTCGATCCAAAACGCTGGCTGGATCACTTGCGGCCGCGATGGCCTGCCGTAGTCCCATGGTTGCCTCTCCAACCACTTGGCGACGGTCCACGTGCTCCGTGAGGGACGCAT
>Ga0182014_10003679_pt1 | contig 18189 bp, 20 predicted proteins | sample 612S2DmetaG_FD_120489 | JGI IMG/M metagenome (GOLD analysis project Ga0182014, IMG submission 120489) | Permafrost microbial communities from Stordalen Mire, Sweden - 612S2D metaG | ecosystem: Environmental > Terrestrial > Soil > Wetlands > Permafrost | place: Sweden: Stordalen | collected... | reverse complement strand
GTCTCAGTGTCGCCGGAGTACGTCGGTAGCCTCGCCTCCCTAGTGTGGGTCTCGAACCCCCTGAAGCGGATCTTGATCCCGACCTTGCGGAAGACCATGTGGGACGACCGCACCCTCTCGCCCAGCTCCGAGGCTAGCCCGGCGATTATCTCATCCACCACCGCCCGGTCCTGCGAGTCCTCCTCCAGGGTCCGCTCGGTGCTGAACGACTTGAGCTCGTGCTCCCGCACGGGCTCGTCCTCCAGCCCGTTCGCGACCTCCCAGATCCAGAGCCCTGACCCGCCGAGCCGCCTCTTCACGACGTCGCCGTCGAGCGCCTGCAGGTCCCCGACCTTCGCTATCCCGAGGTCCCTGAGGAGCAGCTCGGTCTTGACACCCACCCCGGGGATGACTCCGATGGGCAGGGGGGCGAGGAACTCCCGCGTCGTGCCAAGGCCGACCACGGTAATCCCGTCGGGCTTGTGGAGGTCCGTCGCTATCTTGGCCGCGGACTTGCTCTCGGCGAGGCCGATGGAGCAGGTCAGCCCCGTCTCCGCGCGCAGGGCCTCCTTGAGCGCCGCGACCCAGGCCTGCGCCTCGCCCATCGTGGCCGCGACACCGCCCAGGTCGACGAAGGCCTCGTCGATCGAGACCTGCTCGAACTCCCGGACCCTGGATCGGATGGCTTTCATGACCTGGCTGGAGAGAGACTCATAGTACTCGAAGTCCGGGCGGAGGTAGACCGCCTGGGGGCAGAGCTTCCAGGCCTCAGAGATGGGCATCGCAGACCTGAGCCCGAACCTCCTCGCCGGGTAGTTGCAGGAGACGACGACGCCCCTCCCCTTGCCCTCCTTGGGATCGGCCCCGATGACGACCGGAGCGTCCTTGAGCGATGGGTTCCTCCTGGTCTCGGCGGAGGCGTAGAACGAGTCCATGTCGATGTGCGCGACCAGCCGGACGGGCCGGTCCTGCACCTGACCGGGGGTATCGGTCTCAGCCGAGAGGGAACTGTTCCCGCGCGGCGCTGTCCCTGTGGTCATGGACGACACTAGACTGTCGCGGGCTAGTTAAGCCCGTAGCGCTTCACCTTCTCGAGGTCCATTCCCCGGCTCTTGCAGATGCCCTCGATGAAGCGGAGCAGGCCCCAGCCCCCCAGGTTGAGCGTCGCGGACATGGCGGCCCGCCGGAGGACGTCCCCCTTGCTGTCGCGCGCCCCATCCCTCCTTATCATCTTCGCGAGGTGCCTGTAGCAGGCGTAGTAGACCGCGAGCTGCGACTCGTCCAGCATCTGCGCGCTGTACGACTTGCTCTTTATCAGCCCCAAGGCCACGTTCTGCATGGGTGTGGCCGTGAACTCCGCCTGACGGCCGCTCTCGTACTCCATCTCGCTCAGACGGTTCACCATCGCGACCGTCTCCCAATTGTCCTCCGGGCTCTCGTCCATCTGCCCGACCTGCACGGTGAAGGCCGGCCTCCAGTAGGCCCGGTTCATCGACTTCAGGCCCTCACCGACCATGTGCTGCCACGTTCCATCGGGGCCTATCTTGAGCGGAAGCGTCTTGTTGGGCATGTGCTCCAGGGCGAGCCTCTCGCTTCCTGTCTCCAGCCCCACCTGCACCCCTATCCACTTGTCCGGGCCAGCCCGTACCACCGAGGAGATCTGCTTGACGAGGTCGGGGTAGGCCGCCGGTATCGATATCCTGCCGTGGGTGGGGTTCGCATAGGTGATGCCTTTGACGCTCATCGCGGCCCCGAACAGCTCCATTATTGCGTCGGCGTTAGGCGTGAAGTGCGGGCCGTGTTGGTACGCGAATATCTCGTCGCTGTGCAGCCACGCCTGCGTCTTTCCGTGTCTGGCGTTGACCTCCACCTCCTTCTTGACCATCTCGGGCGTGTAGTAGCGGATGGGTCTGAGGGTTACCTCGCAGAAGTCGCAGCCTATCCCGCACCCGCGCATTACCTCGGTCAAACCCTTGACCGTGGGTCCCTGTATCAGAGGTATGTCGTCGAGGGTGGGGAACTGCTTCCCCGTTCTGACCCTAGTTACGAATCGGTCGTGCGCGACCCAGGTCTTGTGGAAGCCGCTGTCGAAGAACTGGTATCCCTGGAAGTATCCCTTGTCGTAGATCGTCCCGCCTGAGATGTCCTCCAGGACCTCGTTGATGATGTCGTCCGCCTCACCCTGGAACGCATAGTCGATCCCGAGCTCGTCCATGACCTCGGGCATCATTGTCAGCTCCCACACACCGGGCCCCCCGACGACCAGCTTCGCCTTCTTGCCCCTCTTCGTCACGCTGAGCTTCCTGATGAGCCGTTCGAACTCCACGCGCACCCAGGCTTTTGTCCGACCTCCGAATAGGAGCGAGAAGGACATCGTGAGCGGGCCCAGTCCCAGCGGGTCCATCGTGTACACGCCGATTATCTCCGTATCGTCCTTGATGAAGTCGGCCGCAAAATCCTCGTGGGCGATGACGACGTCTTCCCTCCTGTTCCGGGCCAGCAGCGCCGATTCTAGCTTCCTCAGGGCGTAGGGCGCGAGCACGGCCCTGCCGTTGTCGTCTTGGGTCCGCCTTCCCTTGAGGAAGGCGTACAACGCCCCGGGAACGATCTTGGTGGGAGCACTGGGTAGGAAGTCCATGAGCGGGACGTTGTTGTACTCTCGGGATAGACTAGGGTCTGCGACAAAGACGTATTTCGCCATCAAGATTACCGTTAGGGAAGCTTACGGAAGCTGGTTGTCCGTAATAATCCTTGCGCGCCGGCCTACTCGAGGTAGAAGGCCGGCTTGAACGGGAGCGCGCCGGACGCCTTCTTCGCCGGGTCATAGATGTCCGCAGCACCCGCCTTGAAGACCGTCACCTCCAGCCCCGTCTCGGACGAGATGAAGCCAGCGGCCCTGCTCAGGATCTCGAACTCGTCGAACCCCGTCAGCCCCTCCAGCGTCTCGACTAGGTCCTCACCGAGCTCGTACTGGAGCTTGATGACCCTCTCCGGCTTGATGCCGGTCTTCGCGTACTTCTTTATCACCGCGCCGCGGTCGCCGTGCTCCTTCTGCGCCCTTCGGAGCTCGAGGAAGTACTCCCTGGCGTCGTCGGAGGCGACGTAGAGGGTAAGGCTCCTCTTGGACTCCTTGATTATCTTCAGGAGGTTCCTCGCGTCCTCCAGGACGCTGTTCACAAGCAGCTCGGCGGTCTCGGCCCCGGCGTCCTCGGGGAACTCGATCGTCGAGGGCCAGTCGGCCATGGTTATCAGGCCCTTTCCTCCCATCCTCTGGTTCAGCTCCTCCGCTGCGAAGGGGATGAAGGGGGAGAGGAGCCGGACCCAGGTCTCGGTCACGAGCTCGAGCGTCTGCCGCCGCGGGCTCTCCTCCCGCCTCAGGTACCAGCGGATGTCGTTCCAGACGTCCAGGAGGGCGACAGAGAGGGCCTTCCTGATCTTCATCGTCTCGACCGAGGCCGTGACCGTCTCGACCCTGCGGCGCATGACCGAGATCAGCCACCTGTCGAGGTGGTCCAGGTCCCGCTGGACGGTGTCCCTCAGGGACTTCTCGATGAAGGGGAAGAGCGACTCGATCTTGAACTTGAGGTCCTCGGCGTTCTTGGCCTTCCAGTCGGCGTCGTCCATGCCGTCGGCGGCCAGCGCGAGCGTCGCCCTGAGCGCGTCGGCCCCGTACTGCTCGAGCGCCTGCCTCCAGGTGACGAAGATGGACCTCGACTTGGACATCTTCTGGCCCTCGATCTCTATCATCCCGTTGACGCTGAACCCGACGGGCCAGAGCTTCTCCTCGAAGAGCGCGACGTGGTGGAAGGCGTAGAAGGTGAGGTGGTTGGGTATCAGCTCCTTGGCCGAGTTCCGCAGGTCGACCGGGTACCAGTAGAGGAACTCGTTCCGCATGTTGTTCAGCATCTTGGGGTCTATCCCCGAGAGCTTGGCGACGTGCGCCTCCGAGCCCTTCCCCATGAAGAGGTAGTCGAAGACCTCCGGGACCAGCTGCTCGTACTTCACCTTCTCGGCGTTGACCAGCTGGTTAATCGTGTAGAACGCCATGTAGATCGTCGAGTCCGAGAGCGTCTCCACGATCCACTCCTTATCCCAGGGCAGCTTCGTCCCCATGCCCGACCGTCGGGCGCAGGGCCAGTTGCGCAGCCAGTCGATGGTCGAGAAGTACCACTCGAGCGACTGGTCGGGGTAGACGTTGGCCTTCCTGATGAGGGACTTCGTCCTCTCCTTCCACGCCGGGTCCGAGTAGTTCAGGAACCACTGGTTCTCCAGAATCTTGACGTAACAGCGGGTGCCGCACTTGCAGACGACCCTCTGCGGGAGCTCCTGCATGACGGCGAGCGTCCGGTCGGCCTTCATCGCCTCGACGACCTTCGGCTTCGCCTCGCTGACCTTGAGCCCGCCGTAGCCGTCGCAGTTAGACTTCATGACCCCCTTGTGGAACTCGGCCTTGTAGAGCTCGGCCGTCGCGTCCTCGAGCCTCGGGTCGTTGGAGTCCTTGATCTCCCGCTTCTTCACCTCGTCCCGGGCAGGGACGTCGGAGTATCCCTGAATCGAGATGATCGATATGGGGCTGAGGCCGCGGGCGACCTCCCTGATCTCGGGCGACGCGTCGCCCCTCCCCTCCTGGATGTCGACGAGGCCCATGTAGTCGTAGGGAGCGTGTGCGGGGACGCTGTAGACGACCCCGGTCACCAGCTCGGTGTCGACGAAGGTCGCCGGGAGGACGGGCAGCGAGGCCCCGGTCACCGGCGCGGTCACGGTCGCCCCGAGCAGCTCTGACCCCCTGAACTCTCTCACGACCCGCACCTTGTGCAGCTGCTCAGCCAGCCTGTTGACCGCGGAAGAGCTGATGATCCACGCCTCCCCGTCGACGTCGGCCTCGCAGTAGGCGCCGTCGGGGCGCAGCCAGACGTTCGTCGCCCCGAAGATCGTCTCTGGTCTCAGGGTCCCGGCCACGAGCCACTTCTCCCCCAGCTTGAACTTAATCAGGTTGAACTCCTCCGGCGAGACGCCCTCTCCCTCCATCCTGTCGTGGTCGCCGGTCGGGCTCTCGTCGTGCTTGCACCAGACGACGGGGTGGGTACCCTGTACGACGTAGCCCAGCTCGCGCAGCCGCACGTACTGCCACTCGATGAACTTCTTGAACGCCGGGTCGACGGTCCTGAACTCCCTCCGCCAGTCGATGGAGAACCCGGTCGCCTTCACGGCCTCCCGGGAGACCCTGGTGTAGTACGAGGCCAGGTACTCCGGGTCGACGAATCGGTCCACCTCCTCGGACGGCACCCCGTCAATCTGGGTGAACGCCCTCCTCACCGACTCGTCCCCCTGCGAGAGCCGGTAGCTCATCCCTGGGATGGACTCACCGGTCCAGTGCCACGCCCACGGGAAGAGGACGTTGTAGCCCTGCATCCGCTTGAACCGGGCGTAGATGTCGACCCTGGTCGCCGTGAAGCAGTGCCCTATGTGCAGCGGCCCGTTCATGTACGGGAACGGGAAGGTTACGAAGGACTTCTTCTTGCCGAATATGGGTTCGGACTCGAAGACCCTCTTCTCGTTCCACACGCCGAGCCAGTGCTTCTCGTAGGACGCCATGCGATGCTAGCTCCCGACGAGACCTGAGACCTGATCGTAGACCGCCTGGGAGGCCTCCCCAATCTTCTCGACGGACGGGCCCCCGCCCTGGGCGAACTCCTTCGTTCCCCCTCCGGAGCCGCCGAGCGTCTTGGCTATGCTCTTGACCACAGAGTCCGCGGCGACGCCGAGCCCCGCGGCAGACTTGCCCACAAAACAGATGATCCTCGCGCTGCTTCCGCGGGGCGACAGACTAACGTAGACGAGAGACGGATCCGCGGTTACGCTCTTCTGTCCCTGGCTAACAATCAGTTCTTCGTTCAGCTCTTGGTCGTTCGAAAGATAAACCTTTACTCCCTTGACAGGCCGAGCCGAGGAGAGTATGTTGGGGATCGAGGAGGCGACTAGCCTCTCGCCTAGGGACTTCTCCCGCCGGGACGTCTCGTCGAGCTTCTGCTGGAGCTCCGCGAGGACTTTCACCACGTTCTCCCTCTGGGTGTTCAGCGCGGCCGACGCCTTCCCGATGGTCGAGTCCATCTCCTGCACGTACTCGACCGCGGGGTAGCCGGCGACGAAGTGGAGCCTCTCCACCCCGTCCTGGACCCGCTCCGTCCTGACTATCTTGATGAACCCGACCTCGCCCGTGGTCCGCGCGTGCGTCCCGCCGCAGGCCTGGACGTCCCAGTCGGCGATGTTCACGATCCTGAGCGTCCTCGAAGGCACTACGCCCCCCTGGAAGATCCTGAAGCCGTATTTCTCCTCGGCCTCCTTCCTCGGAAAGTTGGTTATCGTCACCGGCAGGTCCCTCATCACCACGTCGTTCGCGACGTCCTCGATCTTCCGTATCTCCTCCTCGCCGAGGTGGGCGAAGTGCGTGATGTCCAGGCGCCCGTAGTCGGCCTCCTTGAAGGCCGAGTGCTGCCAGACCCAGGGGCCCAGGACCTGGCGCGAGGCCCCGTTCAGTATGTGCGTCGCTGTGTGGATGCGCTTTATCCTCTGCCTCCGGACCGAGTCCACCGCGCCGTGGACCTGCGACCCCGCGGCGGGGAGGTCCCCGTCGACCTTGTGGAGGATGACGCCCCCGTACTTTATGACCTCGGCGACCTTCAGACCGTCTATCGTCCCGTGGTCCGGCTCCTGTCCGCCCCCCCTCGGGTAGAAGGCCGACCTGTCGAGGACTACGTAGCCGCCCTCGAAGGTCTTCAACACCTTCGCGTCGAACTCGAACATGTCAACGTCTTCGTAGTACAGCGGCTCGGTGTCCGGGAGGTCCGACGTGTCGAACTTCCGGCCCTTCTCCTCTGCCTTCTGGCTGATGTGCTTGGCGACCACCCGCTGGTAGAAGTCCTCGGGGACGGCCACCTGGGCCCCTCCCTGGACGAGCTGCTCGGGCGTGATCCCGTCGGACTCGTAGAGCTTGACGAGGTCGTCGACACCCACCTCCTTCTTCGAGGCGGCGAGGGAGGCTACCACCTTAGAGGCCCTCTGCGTCGAGGAGGCGTACCTCGACTCTTCGACGCGGAGCACCTTCGAGACGTCGTCGTGGTGCTCCACGAGCTCGGGGTACATCTGCGATAGGGCCTGGGCCTGCCACTGGACCACGTCGAGCAGGTCGAGCTTGAAGCCGTAGCGCTGGATGAACGACTGAGCCCGGCGGAAGAGCACCCTGAGGTTGTATCCCCCGCCGACGTTGCTGGGGAGCTGGCCGTCGGCCACGGCGAAGAGGAGGGTCCTGGCGTGGTCCGCGATGGCGTACAGCGCCTCCACGGGCCCCAGCTTCTCCACTATCACGGCGGCCTCCACGCCGAGCACCTTCGCCATCTCGCGCCGCGCCTCGGTCAGGGTGGCGAACTCGTCGAGGTTCATGGTGCCCGCGAGCCGCGAGTACCTCATGAAGAGGTCCCGGTCGTACTCGACCTTGCAGGCCTCCTGCATCTTGGCGAGGACGGGCGCGAAGGTCGTGTCGTAGGAGGTCGGGGTGCCCTGGGTGATCCAGCTGAACCTCTCCAGGCCGGCCCCCATGTCGATGACCGGCTCCTTCATCTCCCTGTAGTTAGTGATGTCGCCCTCGAACGCCGTGAAGACGGCGTTCCCGAGCTCGAGGCCCCTGACGAAGTACTCGAGGCAGTACCCGAAGGCCCCGGGGGCTCCGGTCCAGACGGACTCGATGAACGATATCTCATGCTCCGGGATCCCGAACTCCTTCGTCATGAGCTCGAAGTCCAGGTCTATGCACCTGTCCTTCCAGTAACCGTCCTTGTTCGCGATGGCGGTCTGCCCCACCATGCAGAACGACGTGTAGTGCTTTCCGCTCACCCCGACGCTCGGGACGTCGTTGAAGCGCGCGCACATCTGGGGGACGACCAGCGGGTTGGCGGGGAGCTCGAAGACGACCTTGCCCCCTTCGATCCTCTGGAAGTCGATGATCGAGGCCACCGTGAAGTAGAGGTCCGGCCTCCAGCGGCTCACGATGGGGTACCTCTCGACTATTGTGTGGCCGTTCCTGAGGAAGAAGTCCTCTATCGTCTTCCACGAGGAGACGTAGTCTATGGGCTTCTTGGTCGGCGGGTCGCCGATGAAGGAATACGGCGAGCACGGCTGGTCGTCGCACCGCGTCTTCTCCGGCTTCAGGGTCCAGAAGTGCTTCCCGCAGCTCTCGCACTTCTTCCTCACGAAGCCCTTCCGCTTGAAGAGGTCGACGAGATAGTACTTGTCGTAGTCCTTCGAGAACTTCTCCTGGAGCAGGGCCTTGTCGTTCGCCATCCGGAGCGCCTTGACGCTTCACCCTCTCGAATCGGTAAATAAAGTAAGAGATGTGGGCGACGCGGTGGTCCGAAGACTCCGCGCACCGCGCCCGTTCAGACCACGAAAACTATAAAAACGGTAGTGGGAGGGCAAATCGCAATATGACTGACTCTTACATGTACGCCGCGCTTTTGCTTCACAAGGCCGGCAAACCAGTCAACGAAGATAATCTGACTGGCGTTGTCAAGGCAGCGGGAGTAGAGGTTGACACGGTTAAGGTAAAGGCTCTTGCATCAGCTCTGAGCGAGATCAACATCGACGACGCTCTGAAGAACGCCTCCGTCATGGCGGTTGCGGCCCCGGCCGCCGCGGCTCCTGCAGCTGGCGCCGCAAAGGCCGAGGAGAAGCCCAAGGAAGACGAGAAGAAGGAAGAGGAAGCTCTGGCGGGTCTGGCCTCCCTGTTCGGGTAAGCCGACTCATCCAAGCGTCCTCGTCTCCGCAAGCTAAGCATTTCCAGGGTCAGCGGAGCTCATGCTCCGCTCGCCGAGCACAGCGGAGAATACAGTGGCTTACTCAGGAAGTCTGATACTACCCAACGGTCTGGCGGCTCTACTGGTAGCCCTTCTCTTTGGCCTTGGCCATGAGGGCGCCTGCTTCTGCCTCGGCCTTCCCGAAGATCGCCGGCGCGCTCTCGGAGGTAATCTCGCCGACCTCCACCGCGAGCGCCATGGCTTCCCTGTACGCCTTTGCGATTATCTCCGGCGCCGTGTCCTTGGTAACGTAGCCGATGTATACCGCGAGCGCGCGGGACGAGGCGAACCCTGAGAGCAGGCTCTCTCTGTACTTCTCGAGGTCTATGGCGACCGTTTCGGCCGCGTAGATCAGGCCGTTCTCGTATGCTAGAGCGATTGAGAGGCCCGCACGGATGGGCTTGATCCCGAGCTTCGAGAGCAGGCTCGCGAGCTTGGGCGATATCTGGGTGCCCGCCTTTGCGGCCACCGAGTCCTTTACGATCCAGATGCTCCCGGACTCGATCCTGGTCGGGATGCCCGCCTCCCTGAACTCGCTGAGGACCGGACCGGCCGGCTGCCCGGTGTTCCCCGCAGGCACCACGATGTCGACTGGTGCGATGTCGCCCGCCCTCGCGGCGAGGCTGACACGGTTCTTCTCGAGGAGAAGGAAGAGCTTGAACGGGTCGAGGTTCGAGAAGAGAAGCGCGTTCTGACCGGTGAAGTGCTTGAGGAGCTCGTCGGCGTTCTTGATCCCCGCCTTCTTCAGCGCGAGTTTGGCAAGCTTGTTCTTGACTACGACAATCTCGGCGTTGCCGCGGAGGACCTTCCTCACGGCCATCAGCTGAGCGGATCGGACCTTGGAGAGCTGGGTTACTACGATGACGGGGTACTTGTTTGACAGTTTCGAGATCTTATCTACGGTAGAGATCTTCTTCTCGCTGTACTCACGCTGGGCCTGGACCTGCTGGCTCATGATTCGCTTACCTTGCTCTTCACGGGCTTGCCCATTGTCGTCTTGACTATCACTGCCCTGATGTTCCTGTCGCCGCTCGGCAGCTTCTTCTGGACAGCCGCCACCATCGCGAGGATGTTGTCAGCGAGATCGGCGTCGGAGAGCTTCCTGTCTCCCACCTTCGCCGCAACGGCGAGCGTGGCCCTGCTCCGGACCCTGACCGCGGTCCTGGTGCGGGTTATCATCGCCTCGATGGGCGCGTTCGGGGGGACCGGAGTGGGGATCTTGCCCTTAGGCCCCAGGGAAGTACCGAGGATCTTGCCGATCCTCGGCATGAGCGCGGTGTCTGCCAGGAAAAAGTCATACTGCCTCGCCAGCTTCTTCGCCTCCTTCTTGTTGCCGGCGAAGTTCTCGAGCTGCGACGGTTCGAGGGTCCCCTCGACGCCTGCGTTCTTGGCCCTCAGCAGGAGGTCTCCTGAGCCGATGAAGCAGATGGTGGACTTGTGCGATCCGGGATGCGGCAGGTAGACCGTCTCGTTGATGTTGAGGTCGGTCTTCTTCGGGTCAACGTCCTTGAACGTGATGACGGATTCTACGGTCTCGGGGAACTTCCTCTCCTTCGACTCCTTCCCCTTCTTTACAAGTTCTGCAAGCTGTACGTTCGTAAGCAATTCTAATCCCGAAAGCCAGACCGAGCCTCAGGACTGTCATTAAAAGAGTTTCGCTAGATTTCGGGCGCCTCTAAGCGAGTGCGACGGGGTCGCCGACACGCAGGACGCCCTCCGTCACGGCCGTGCACATGACCCCCAGGTTGCTCCCGTGGACACTCTGGATCGTCTGGAGTACCCGGGCGTCCTCCGCTAGGCCGGGCTGCCTCATCGTGGTGACCTTGCAGTGGACGTTAGGCTTCCCGACTAGCAGGCGGAGCGACCCAAGTTCGAGTTCCATACCGACCCACCCATCCTCGACGAAACCCTCCAGGCCGGGCTGCGTGGCCACGACTATGTTCGGGCGGAACCTCCTGACATCGAAGTCTCCGCCAGGATAGGCCCTGCGCATGGCCTCGAGGGAGGCCGCGGTCAGGAGGTGGAGCGTCCTTCCCGAGCGGACCCAGGACTCCACGATCCTCGGATAACGCACGAGTTCGACCTCCGCGCCCAGTGACGCGCCGACCAGCCGGCTCGCCTCCGGGTCCTTTGTGGTGCAGATCTCTTCATCGCGGGTCCGGATAATGACCTCGTGCTCGCCGCCGGGCTCACCGGTGAGTGTCGCCCCGAGCTCGAACATGGTGGGGTGACCGAGGGTCTCTCCCCAGGAGAAGGGGTGGGACTTCGGGTCGAGGACCCTGTTGGACTTCACGTCCCTGAGGACGTATAGGTGGTCTCCCGATATCCCTGTCGAGAGGACTCTGCTCTCGAGGAGCCTTTCCCCCTGCAGCCCGTTGACGGGGTAGCGCCAAATCTCGGCTACCCTTCCGAGGTTCATCGCGCTTCTATGTGACGGAGCCGGGATTTACTTCTTTGCCTCGAAGGCAGCAATGGCCTTGTCCCACTTGCCCTCTTCGATCTGCTCGGTGAACTGCCTCGGGTCGGTGTCCTCGACCTTGAGGCCCATGCTGACGCAGCTGCCGACGACCTCCTTCACCGAGGACTTTATCGACTTTGCGTAGGAGTCGTTGATCTTGATCTTCGCTATGCCGAGGACCTTGTCGAAGGTCACGCTCCCGACAAAGTCGACGTTCGGCTTGCCCGAGCCCTTGGGTATGGCCGCCTCCTTCACGAGGAGCGCCGAGGTGGTGGGCGTACCGACCGAGACCGTGAACTTCTTGGTCTCCTGGTCGACCTCCACCTTCACCGGGACCTTCATCCCCTTGAAATCGGCCGTCACGGCGTTAATCTCGTTGACGACCTGCAGGACGTTTATTCCGAGCGGCCCGATGGCCGGACCGAGCGGGGCTCCTGCTGAAGCTTCCCCTCCCGTTACGAGTACAGAGATGATTTTCTTCTCTCCCATAACCAGCACTTCTTCGATTGACGGCTCCCGGCAGCGTATCTAAAGGTTTTCTGGGTGGGCCGATATGCGCTCGCCGACGGCCGGGATCATTCCTTCTTGGCGGCTTCCGGCTTCGCCTTCTCTACTATCTTGAGATAGGCGGCGTCCACGGTGACGGGCAGCTGGTACGGGGTGTCGAGCAGCACGACGGTGACCTCCTGCTTCGCCGTCTCTATGCGGACTATCTTGGCGCGCATCGTCTTGAAGGGACCGGCCACTATCTCGACGATGTCGCTGTCGGAGAGCTCCGCGACCATGGACTTTGTGACCAGGAACTTCTCGATGTCCTGGAACTGCATCATCCCGGGAATCTTGGACCTGACGTGCTTGAACCCCTGGATGCTCTCGTCGACGACCTGGGAGTTGGGGGCCTCGAATAGGACGTAGCCCTTCCAGGTGTCGAGGGCGAGGATGGAGTAAATCGACTTGTGCTTCTGCTGAGCCTTGTTGGCGACGAAGGTCGCGACCGTCCTCTCCTGACCTCCGGTGGTCTTGACCGGGTAGATCGAGCTCTGCTTTGGTTCTGACATGTTCCCAGTCTCGCCTATCCGAAGATGGTCGGGAGGACAGTGGAGATGAACTTGATCAGGAACCCCATCGTCCCGACGACGGCGACGCCCAGGAGGACGAGCTTGAGGTAGAGCATGAACTGGTCCTTGTCGCTCTTCTTGGACAGTCTTATCACTGAGGCCATTGAGTTTAGGAAATCGCGAACGGTCAAATCTGAAAGCTAACCTTGGCACCATTCCCCGAGACCTCTTTATAAAACTACTCAAGAGCGCCAGCGGAACCCCTCGTGTCCCAGGGCAGGTTGGCGGCCTCTAGGCGGCTCCCTTCCTTCGGGTCAAACGTTTTTCTGCCTCTCCAAGGCGGGTGGCCTCAGAGCCCCAGATGGCCTCCGAAGGCAAACCCGCAACGGTACTGATAACCTCGACCAAAGATGAGGCCTCCGCGACCATCGCCAGGGGACTGCTGAAGAACCATGGGTTCGAGTCGACCGAGATCGCGCTGAAGGGGAAGCCGGTCTTCCAGAAGGGCTCGCTGCTGCTGGTGACCATCGACACCGAGATAATCAGCCCGCCCGACCTCGACACCTATTTCAACCCCCAGGCCTACATCTTCCTCTCCAGGCACCGGGCGGAGTCCGGCATCCCCTCGCTCACGGTCCACACCACCGGCAACTTCACGGACAAGCCGGCGCTGGGAGGCAATCCGAAGGAGGTCGGGGGGGTGAACCCCGACCTGCTGAAGAACTACCTGCTCGCGCTGGACAGGAGGAAGGGACAGCTCGAGGGGTACGAGATCACCATCGAGGCGACCCACCACGGTCCGACCTCCCTCAAGAGGCCGGTCCTGTTCGTGGAGCTGGGCTCGTCCGAGAAGAACTGGGGAGACGAGCGAGCCGGGGAGGTCGTCGGCGACGCCCTGATCGAGGCCCTCACCCTGGGAAGGTCGTGGGACAAGGTGGCCATGGCCTTCGGGGGGACGCACTATCCGGCGAAGTTCAACAGGCTGATCCTCGAGAGCGACATCGCCCTCACCACTGTGGTGGCGAAGCATTCGCTCGAAGGCGTGGACAGCGAGATGTTCGGGCAGATAATCCAGAAGACCTCGAAGTTCCCCCGTCTCGTCGCGCTCGACTGGAAGGGGATGGGTCCGCACAAGGAGAAGATCCTCGGGTTCGCGGGGCAGTTCGCGCTCGAGGTCATGAGGCTGTGACGGGCCACCAGACGGGCCCCTCCGCGCTCACGCGATGAGGGAGTCTACGAACGCGACGGAATCGAACTTCTTGAGGTCCTTGTATTCCTGACCGACTCCGAGGAACAGGATGGGCCGGTTGGTCGTGAAGGAGATCGAGAGCGCCGCCCCCCCTTTTGTGTCGGCGTCGGTCTTGGTCAGGATCGCGCCGTCGAACCCGGTGTACTTATTGAAGAGTTGCGCCTGTGAGATCGCGTCGTTGCCCGCCAGCGAGTCGCCTATGAATATCTTGAAGTCGGGATTGACGACCCTGACTATCTTCCCCATCTCCTCCATCAGGTTCTGGTTGGTCTGCATCCTCCCGGCCGTGTCCACGAGCAGGACGTCGACGTGGTGGGACTTTGCGTAGAGCGCGCCGTCCCTCGCCACGGCGGCCGGGTCAGCGCCGTACCTCTGCGCGATCACCTTGACGGATATCCGGTCGGCGTGCTCGGAGAGCTGCTCGATCGCCCCGGCCCTGTGCGTGTCTCCAGCGGCGACCACGACCGAGTAGCCCGCCTGCCTGAGCAGGTATGCGACCTTGGCCACCGTGGTCGTCTTTCCGGTCCCGTTGATGCCCAGGAAGAGTATCGTGAACGGCTCCCCCTTCTGCTTCTTCGCGTCGATGAGCTTGAAGACGTCGACGGTCCCGGCTTTGGTGAAGATACCAGTCATGATGGACCGCAGCTTCTCGCGCACCAGCGACCCCGTCTCCTTCGAGCGCTCGACGCTGAGTCCGGTCATCTCGGCCTTCAGGGAGTCTGTGATGCTCTCGACGACCTCCTGGGCGATGTCGCTCTCGAGAAGGGTGAGCTGGAAGTTCTGGAGGACTTCGTCGAGGTCCTTCTCCGAGAGCTTCTTCTCGGAGATTACCTTCGTGAGGGAAGAGAAAGCCTCTCTGAGCTTTTCGAACAAAGTGCGTTACTGACCCTGTCTGCTCAAGAGCGATTGGAGCGCCCTCTGGTCAGATTCCAGCCTCTGGGCGATCTGGTTCCGCTGCGAGGCTATCGCCGTGATGTTCTCTTCGAGGTCGCCGGCCCGTGCATCCATGAACTTGGTCGCGACGTCCTTCGTCCTCTCCACGACCACGTTCGCGCCGATATTGAGCAGGACCTTGTCGGTCTTCGGAGGGCTCGCGCGGAGGAGTATGCCGCCTCCCACAGGCACCAGCACCTCTTCGGAGGTCGACGCGCTGAGGCCCTTTATCGTGTCAAGGGACGACCGGGTCTCAATCAGTACCCTCTCCAGAAGGCTCTGACGGGATGACAAATCGTTGTAGGTGCTCTCGAGCATCCTGACCTCCGCTATCAGGTTGTTGACCCTCTCCTCATCTTTGCTCAATGTGATCTCTTCCTCCGGCCCGTTCTGACCCTTTTTAACGTTCCGAGCCGGAAATCCGATGGAAGGTCGTCGCGAGAAGGTGCTCAGACGCCCAGTGCCTTGGTCAGGAACATGAGCTCTGGACCCGTCGTGAGCTTCCCGACGACCGCGTTCGAGGAGTTGGCGATCAGCCCGGACGTCAGGAATGGGATGCCCCCGTTGATGGATGCGGGATATGCGTCGACCTTGAACAGGTTTCCCACCTCCGCGACCTCCTGTTCGGTCAGCTTGGGATAGACGGCGGCCCCGCTGTTGGTGGCGACGATCAGCGCCCCGACCTGCACGTAGTGCTCAATGGTGAGCTTCTGGACCTCCACGTCCAGCACGTCCTTGATCTGGGACACCGCTGCGGCGTCAAGGATCGGTGAGACGACGGCCCCGTTGTCGTTCGCAGCGACGAGGTTGCCCACTGCCGTGAACTTGGAGTTGAACTTCTCGACCCTCAGCCCCGTCTGGGACGCAATCTCCTTCACCTCGTAGTCCTCGACCATGCGGGAGACGACCATCCCCTTGTTGTTCATGGCGATGAGAGGCCCGAGCAGTCTGGTCCCTTCGACCGAGACGAAGACGGGCGAGACCTTGAGGTTGTCGGCGAGCATGCTCGACTTCGTGGAGGCTATACCCTTCGGAGCGAGGAGGAACTTGTCGTTGGCCCTCATGAAGATGCCGATGTTAGGGCTCCTGTAGACCTCTACTATGTAGAGACCCATCTAGGAAGACACTGGCTCGGGCGCCAGGCGAACGAAGACGACTCCGTCCTCGTCCCTCTCCATCTCGAGCCTGATCCTCCTGGGAGGATTCGTGATTCCGCGGGACCAGAGCAGCTCGTTGACACCTTTCTCGATCTTGACTTCTGTCGCCTTCATGTGTCTGATCGTGAACTCACGGATGATCCTTATCGCGACCTTTGCCCTCCTGTACTTGGGCGCCTCGAAGGCCCTGCGGAGCGGTACCATGTAGACGCGCGTGAGCGGTTCTAGGTTTGTAGACATCTTCTATCACTTCATCCGGAGCTTTTGCCTGCGCCAGTCCCTCTGCTTCGGGTTGAACCTGACGTTCCTGTTGGTCTTGATCACGACCCACGTCGGCACAGGCGCTGCCTGCTTCCTTGCCTTCATGAGGCGGTTCTTCTTCGACTTGTCTTTTACGCTGCCCATAACTCAAATCCTCCTGATTGTGAACTCCCGCTTCTTCCCCTGGATCGAACCGAGCAGCTCCTTCAGCTGGTCGTCGTTTATCACCTGCTTCAGCTTCCCCGCGGTGGCCATCTGGATTATGTATTCCTCGATCGTCTGGGCAATCTGGGGCTTGACCATCTTGATGTTGGCGAGGCGCTGCCGGGCCTCGGAGGTCAGGGCCATCCGCATTACATTCTCACGGAGTGCCTTCTTCTCCTTGTCATCCTGTTGATCTTTCCTCGGCTGGCTATCCCTCTGTTCGGACAATTCCATCACCCGTATCTTGCTAGTGCAGGAATATCCTTCGAGACCTCCTTAAAAACGTCTTTGCTGACCTTGTCCAGGAGCGCGACTCCCTTCGGGGTCAGGACCCTGCCCTTGTTCCCGAGCTTCGTCACGAGCTCCGCCGCTTCCATCTCCTTGAGCGCGTTCCTGATAATGGAGCCGCCGGAGTCTCGGTGATGTTTCGGGTAGTACGACAGCGCCTTGCTCCCGCCGTACGCGGACACGAGCTGCTGGAGCCCGACCGGGCCCTGGAGATAGACCTTCCTGAGCAGCGACGCGGCCCTCGTGTACCACCAGTCGGCCGCCTGGGGCGGTCTCTCGGCGTGGGAGCCGGTCTTCACGTACGCGGCCCACTGTGGGGGCTCGAGCTCTGGGACCCTCTTCAGATGCTCCGCTAAGGCCTTGATCAGTTTGTCTGCAGGTACATCATGGACACGGACCATCTTTTTCCACGGAGTGAATTGGTCAGCCCTGACCGCTGTATATTTAAGCGTGTTTTGTGATTTTCTTCCTGTTCACGCGGCCGCACTCGCCGCAGGTGACAAGGAGGAACCTGCCGGGGCCTAGCCTCACCCTCGCGTTGATCCCCGGGTAGAGGAGCCCCTTGCAGCCGTGACAGAAGAAGCGCCTGAGGCTCCAGTCGTACCTCACGTTGAACTTCAGCATGATCCTCCTAGCGAGGGAGGCCTGGGCCTTCGCCAGGTCCATGTCGCTTGGAGCGGTCGCCACTGCCATCTCGATGAGGGTGGCCGCTGTCTGGACGGCCTCCTTCTTGGCCTCCCTTCTCTTCACGCTCCTGCCACCCGCAGACAAGAATTAATCGTAGCTGGTTTGCATCCAGCACGGTGCTGAACCTAATCATCGCGGAGGCCGCCCTCGAGCTGGTTCCGAGCGAGATATCCAGGCACGCCTCGGTCAGGAACGACGCGAGTCGGAGGGAGCTAGATCCCTCCAGGATCCTCCTGGACAGGAGCATCCATCATGCGGCGATGCTGAAGCTCAGGGACGACTACAAGAGGGGGAGGCCCGACCTGGTGCACCTGACCCTCCTGAGCGTCACGAGCACGCCCTTGTATCAGACGGGCAGGGTGAAGGTCTTCATCCACACCTGCGACGACGTGGTGCTGGAGTTCAGGGAGGGGACGCGCCCCCCGAAGAGCTACTTCAGGTTCCGGGATCTCATGCAGCAGACACTCGTTGAGAGGCCCGACTCTGGTCTTATCACTCTCTTTGAGGCCACGGTCCCCAGGCTCCTGAAGCGAATCGGCTCAGACCCCGCGATAGGCCTCTCCGTCCAGGGGAAGCCAATCAGCCTCGAGGACCTGGCTGCGCGGCTGGAGGGTGCGGAGAACCCCGCGGTGCTTGTGGGAGGGTTCCCCAAAGGGCACTTCACGCCGCAGACGACGGAGGCGCTGGACGAGCTCGCGCGGATCGACGCGAACCCCATGGACGCTCACGTGGTGGCCGCGAGGCTGGTCTACGAGGTGGAGAAGGCGCACGGGAAGTCGTCCTCTTGAGGCCGCCGTTATCAAAAATAAAAAGGGGTGAATCTGGGTGCAAGCGAAGCGGTCGTCGTCCAGATCACACTTGAGGACAATCTGGTCTAGGACATAAGCCCTCCATTCTTCGTCTGTCTGGGCGAAAAGAGGTGAGCTTGTAACCCGGGTTCAAATCCCGGCGACCGCACCTATTCCCCCTGCGCCTAGTATTTGGCGCGCCTAAGCTCGGCAAACGGGATGTAGAGCAACGAAGTCACTGCAATCAGCGCAATGCCCACGTCGATGAAGAGCGGGCC
>Ga0182014_10003677_pt1 | contig 18193 bp, 20 predicted proteins | sample 612S2DmetaG_FD_120489 | JGI IMG/M metagenome (GOLD analysis project Ga0182014, IMG submission 120489) | Permafrost microbial communities from Stordalen Mire, Sweden - 612S2D metaG | ecosystem: Environmental > Terrestrial > Soil > Wetlands > Permafrost | place: Sweden: Stordalen | collected... | reverse complement strand
TTGCGTGCATCCATCGGGGGCCTCCTGGCAACCGTCGTTTCGGGTCTTGCCGCCTATGCTATGCTTGGGTCTGCGCGACGACGCCGTCGAGTTCGCCCAGCAACATCCGCCATGCATGCTCGAGCTCCGGCGACCAGTCGGTGCCGAGGAGCTCGCGCATGGTGTCCTTGATCACGCCGAAGAATTCGCCAAACAGTTGGCGCGGCGTGCCGTAGGCGTCGTGCGACTGCACCTCGCACTCGATCATGCGGAAATGGCCGGTGCGGTCGCCGGCGAAATCCAGCACGGCATCGATGGCCAGCGCCAGCATCGAACCCTTGACGAGATCGCTGCCCTCGCTGCGGAACAGTGCCTGGGCTTCCGGGTGTTCGAGGAACAGGCGGCGATAGACCATTGGCGTCAGGTCATCGCAACGCTCGGCGGCGAGTTCGAAGCTGCGCGCAATGAGGTTGGTGGTTGTTGCCATCACGTTCGCCGCGGCTGGAATTGTATGCGCGTGCAGAGTTTTTCAAAATGGTGCGAAAGACACAATTTGCCAAAAAAGAACCTGTCGAAAAAAAAAGAGCAGGGCGAAAGCCCTGCTCTAAAAATTGTGTCGACCCTTTTGCCCGCAAATTGGATTTGATCTTGATTGACGGGTTAACGCTGCTTGTGCGCGCCAGGGCTCCTCCCGAGACTTGGACCACCAGACTTGAACCTTTCGGCCAGCCTGAGCCCGCACTCGTAGACCACTTTTTTCGTCTTGTCACCATTTTCGGCAACGATTGTTCAAAATTCGATCAATTTGCGAAATGATCGAGATTTCGCCACCCGGGGTTGCATCAGGAACGCATTGCCCAACCCCGTGCGGAGGAGGAGGCGCAGAAAAGAGCAGGAAAATGCAGTGCGGAATAATTCCTTGCCGGGGGTGTCCCATCCCGCACGGTGCTGAACGGCCGGGAACAGGCGAATCTCGACATCGGCCGGACTGCATGTTTAGGTGGCAGCCTCGGGAAAGGTGGATTGATCGATGCGCCGGCGGTTACGGAAATTCCTTCCGATCGTCATGCTTGCCCTGGCGGTGCAGATATTCGCGCCGATCGCGGCCTGCTGGGCTGCCAGCATCGCATCTTCCGATCCCCTGCATGCCGCCGTCATCTGTCACGACGATTCGGCGGGTTCCGGCCAGACCGACCAAAGCGGTCAGCCGCGCGCGCATGACGGCTGCTGTTCCATCTGCAGCGTGGCCCATAGCGCCGCCCCGGCTGCAACGCCGCAGGCCGCCGTCGCCGCGCCCTATGTCCACGCCGCGCGCGTGGTCTGGCGCGACTGCGCCCCGGACCTGCTTGGTTCCCGAACCGGTTCCCACGCCCAGGCGCGCGCCCCTCCGCAGTTGACGTGAATGTCGCGGCCCCCACCGGCCGCTGATGCCATCACACGTTCACACTTGCGGAGATTTTCATGTCGATCCGTCATGCGCGCGCGGGCCTGTCAGGGCTCGCCATCGCGCTCGTTCCCCTCAGCCCCGGCGTCGCCCACGAAATCGTCGGCAATCGCTTCTTCCCGGCCACGCTCGGCATTGACGATCCCGGCGTCAATGACGAGTTGGCGCTCCCGACCGTCGACAGTTTCAAGACCGGCGATGCTCCGCCGGTGCGGCAGCGCGATATCTCCGGGGAGTTTTCCAAGCGGATCACCGAGGATTTCGCAGTGTCGTTCGGCTCGACCTACACCTTTCTCGGCCCGACGGATCCGACGGCTGCGGGAGCCAACGGATTTCAGAATCTCGATACGACCTTCAAATATCGGGTCTACCGAAACCCGGAGCATGAATTCGTGATGTCGGTCGGTCTGTCCGTCGAATGGGGCGGAACCGGGGGCAAGAGCGTCGGCGCCGATCCCTTCAACACCTACACGCCGAACTTCTATTTCGGCAAAGGGCTCGGCGATCTGCCGGACACGCTGTCCTGGGTCAGGCCGGTCGCGATCACCGGCCAGGTCGGCTATGCGATCCCCGGCCGCAACTCGACCACCACGTTTGGCATCGATCCCGACAGCGGGCTTGCGACCGTCGACACCGAATTCCACCCGCGGGTGCTGAATTGGGGGGCAACGATCCAGTACAGCATGCCCTATCTGAAGACCGCCGTCGTCGACCTCGGCCTGCCTGACTTCATCAACCGCCTGATCCCGCTGGTCGAAGCCAACCTGCAGACGCCGGTGGCGAACACGCTGACGTCGGGCACCATGACCACGGGTACCATCAACCCCGGGGTGATCTGGGTCGGCAACACGTTTCAGGTCGGGATCGAGGCGCTGATTCCGATCAATCGGCAAAGCGGCACCAATGTCGGGGTGATCGCGCAACTGCATCTCTTCCTCGACGACATCGATCCGCACGGCATCGGCAAGCCGAGCTTTGGCAATGCGGTGCAACCCGCCAGTCCCTTTGCGAGGAATTGATCATGCGACGTTCATCTGTCTTCGGAATATTTCCATTGCTGCTGTTGCTGGCGACCGGCGAAGCCTCCGCGCATGCGATGCTCGATCATGCCGAGCCGCGCGTCGGCAACAAGGTCGCCGCCTCGCCGCACGAGGTGACGCTCTGGTTCACGCAAAAGCTGGAGCCGGCCTTCAGCACCGTCACCGTCACCGATCCCGCCGGCAAACAGGTCGATACCGGCAAGGTCCGTGTCAGCGGCAACCAGATGTCGGTCTCGCTGCGGCCGGGTGGACCCGGCACTTACCACGTCACGTGGCGGGTGCTGTCGGTGGACTCGCACAGCACCGACGGCAGTTTTGCCTTTCAGGTCGGTCAGTAGGCGGCCCCGATGGACTGGTTTGGAGCCGGGGGTAACGGGCCCTTGATCGCGGTTCGCGCGATTCACTTCGCTACGACCGCGGTCACCGCCGGCAACCTGGTTTTCCGGACCCTGGTGGTGAAGCCTGTTTCGCATTTCGATCCGGCGGCCGCCAAGTCGCTGGGGACGCAGACGCTTCGTCTCGCCTGGATAGGTCTGGTGATCACGCTGTTGTCCGGGGCGATCTGGCTGGTGCTGCAGGCGGTCTCGATGAGCGGCTTGCCGCTCGACGAGGCCATGACGCCGGGCGTGCTGTCGACGGTGTTGAGCCAGACCCAGTTTGGAATGGTAACGGAGATCCGCTTCGCCCTGGCGATCGTTCTGGCCGCCTGTCTGGCGTGTCACCGGTCTGCTCTGGCGGACGCGCTCGCGCTCGCGGCGGCGCTCGGGCTTGCTGCTGCCATCGCCTGGAGCGGGCACGCCGGATCGACGCTCGGCGAGCGGGGAAACCTGCATCTCGCGGCCGATGCGATGCATCTCGTCGCGGCGTCGATCTGGATCGGGGGGCTTGTGCCGCTGGTGCTGCTGCTCGCCGCGAGCCGGCATCGTCCCGAGGTCGGATCGGCGGCGCTGGCACGCGAGGCGACGCGGAGATTCTCGACGCTCGGAATCGTCAGCGTGGCGACGCTGTCGGCAACCGGCGTCGTCAACGCCTGGATCCTGGTCGGCTCGTTTCACGCGTTCGTCGTCACCGGTTATGGACGGCTGCTGATCTTCAAGCTCGTTGCTTTTGCGATCATGCTGGTATTCGCTGCGCTGAACCGCTTCAGGCTGACGCCGCGGCTTGCTGCCTCGACCGGAAATGAAGCGCGGCTCGATGCGCTGCACAAGCTGACGCGGAACAGCACCATCGAGATCGCCCTGGGCTTTGTCATTTTCGCCATGGTCGGAATGCTCGGAACGCTGCATCCCGCCATCCACCTCGTCGTTCGTTGAGACCAATACCGTGCAAACAGAGGACTACAAGATGCAGATCAATCAACCGGCGCCTGGATCGATCGCCCGCGCCATTGCCGCCGTCGCCATGCTTGCCTGCCTGTTCGCCCCGCCGGCGCGCGCCGAGGAGGTCAAGGCCGGCGATCTCGTGATCACGCAGGCCTGGACCCGCGCCACGCCGGGCGGCGCGAAGATCGGCGGCGGATACCTGACCATCGAGAACAAGGGCGCAGCGGCTGACCGGCTGATCGGCGGCTCGGCCGATTTCGCCGCCAAGATCGAGGTCCACGAGATGGCCATGAACAACGGCGTGATGACGATGCGCCCGCTCGAGCAGGGCCTTGCGATCGAACCCGGCAAGACCGTGAAGCTCGCTCCGGGCGGCTACCACCTGATGATGTTCGATCTCAAGAACCCGCTCAAGCAGGGCGACAAGGTGCCGGTGACGCTCCAGTTCGAAAAGGCCGGCAAGGTCAGCCTCTCGCTCGAGGTCGAGGGTATCGGCGCACAGGCTCCGGCGGCGGAGGGCCACATGCAGGTGAAGAAGATGCCGGACGGCATGAAGATGTGAGGCTTGTGATGTCCTGGACTCGCCGCGCGCGGTGTGCCGCCGCACTGGGCATGTTCGCCGGCGCACTCCCGGCGGCGGCCGGGCCGCTGGCGATCCATATTCATTCCGAGCAGGCGATGTTCCAGGTGCTGGTTTCGCCGGGCACGGTGGGCAGCGACGACTTCGTGCTGCAGCTGATGTCCGGCGACGGCAGCCCGCTCCAGGTGAGGGAAGCCACCCTGGCGCTGAGCCTGCCCGGGCAGGGCGCCGAACCCGTAACGCGCAAGGCCACGCTCGGCGCCGACGGTTATTGGCACGTCGGCGAGGTGCCGATCACTTCACCCGGCCGCTGGCACGTCCGTATCGAGGCCGTCACCGTCTTTCGCAAGATCACGCTGGAAGACGATTTCGAGGTGCCGGCACCCTGAGGCGGTTTTATCGACGCAGGGGGCTTTGTGTCCGGTTCGTGCCTTATTCGCGCCGTTAAAGTCGTACCTAAAACGGCTGGAAATTCGCAGCCTTAGCGGGTTTTCCTCATCCCCGCCCTTGTGTTTTTGCACCCGATCCGGTTTCACTGCTGGCTTCCCGTGCCTGACCGATTCTTCTGGTGTGCCCATGCGATTGTCGCGGTTTTTCCTGCCCATCCTCAAAGAGAATCCGAAAGAGGCGGAAATCGTCTCGCATCGGCTGATGCTGCGCGCGGGCATGATGCGGCAGGAGGCGGCGGGCATCTATGCCTGGCTGCCGCTGGGTTTGCGGGTGCTGAAGAAGATCGAACAGATCGTCCGCGAGGAACAGAACCGCGCCGGCGCGCTGGAGCTGTTGATGCCGACGCTGCAGCTCGCCGACCTCTGGCGCGAAAGCGGTCGCTACGACGCCTACGGTCCGGAAATGCTGCGCATCACCGACCGCCACAAGCGCGAGCTGTTGTTTGGTCCGACCAACGAGGAAATGATCACCGAGATCTTTCGCGCCTACGTCAAATCCTACAAGAGCCTGCCGCTCAATCTCTATCACATCCAGTGGAAATTCCGCGACGAGCAGCGCCCGCGTTTCGGCGTCATGCGCGGCCGCGAATTCCTGATGAAGGATGCCTATTCGTTCGACATCGACGAGGCCGCCGCCCAGCGCGCCTACAACCGGATGTTCGTCGCCTATTTGCGCACCTTCGCGCGGATGGGGTTGAAGGCGATTCCGATGCGCGCGGAAACCGGCCCGATCGGCGGCGATCTCAGCCATGAATTCATCGTGCTCGCCGAAACCGGGGAGTCCGCGGTCTATTGCGACAGCGACGTGCTGAACCTGCCGGTGCCCGGCGATGACATCGACTACGAGGGCGATCTTGCCCCCATCATCCAGCAATGGACCTCGGTCTATGCCGCGACCGAGGACGTCCACGACGCCGCGCGCTTCGACCGCGAGGTGCCCACCGACAAGCGGGTGCACACCAGGGGCATCGAGGTCGGCCAGATCTTCTATTTCGGCACCAAATATTCCGACACGATGAAGGCGCTGGTCGCCGGCCCCGATGGCATCGACGTGCCGATCCATGGCGGCTCCTACGGCGTCGGCGTCTCGCGCCTGGTCGGCGCCATCATCGAGGCCTGCCATGACGATGCCGGCATCAAATGGCCGGAGGCAGTCGCCCCGTTCAAGGCGGCGATCCTGAATCTGAAGCAGGGCTCGGACGATACCGACAGCGCCTGCGAGCAGCTCTATCGCGAGCTGACGGCCAAGGGCGTCGAGGTGCTGTACGACGACACCGACCAGCGCGCCGGCGCCAAATTCGCCGCCGCCGATCTGATCGGCGTTCCCTGGCAGATCCTGGTCGGCCCCAAGGGCCTCGCCGAGGGCAAGCTCGAGCTGAAGCGGCGCAGCGACGGCTCGCGCGAGAATCTCAGCCCCGGCGAAGTCGTCGCGCGGATGACGGCGTGAGGCATTTATCCACCGCGTCCGCCGGGAAGTCGGATGCGGCGGCTACAATTAGCCCGAATCGTGTGAAAATCGGACTATGGATGAAGCCATGAGCGAGCCAGTTCGAACCCCACCTTTCGCGCCATTCGAGTGGCTGCTGTCCGGACGCTATTTGCGGGCACGTCGCAAGGAGGGATTCATCTCCGTCATTGCCGGCTTCTCCTTCCTCGGCATCATGCTCGGCGTCGCCACCCTGATCATCGTGATGGCGGTCATGAACGGCTTCCGCAAGGAGCTGCTGGACAAGATTCTCGGCCTCAACGGCCATTTGCTGGTACAGCCGCTGGAATCGCCGCTGACCGACTGGAAGGACGTCGCCGAGCGGATTTCGGGCGTTCAGGGCGTCCGGCTGGCGGCGCCGGTGGTGGATGGCCAGGGACTGGGATCCTCGCCGTTCAACGCCGCCGGCGTCTTCATCCGCGGTATCCGCGCCGACGATCTCAACAACCTCACCTCGATCGCCAAGAACATCAAGCAGGGTTCGCTCGAGGGATTTGACGACGGGCAGGGCGTCGCGATCGGCCGCAGGCTCGCCGATACGCTGTCGCTGCATGCCGGCGACATGATCACCCTGGTTTCGCCGAAGGGCGCGGTGACCCCGATGGGGACGACACCGCGCATAAAACCCTACCGGATCGCCGCGGTGTTCGAGATCGGGATGTCGGAATACGACTCCAGCTTCGTGTTCATGCCGCTGGCGGAAGCGCAGGCCTATTTCAACCGCAACAACGACGTCACCGCGATCGAGGTGTTCACCAACAATCCCGACCGCATCGACACCTTCCGCAAGACCGTCACCGAGGCGGCGGGAAGGCCGATATTCCTGGTCGACTGGCGGCAGCGCAATTCGACCTTCTTCAATGCGCTGCAGGTCGAGCGCAACGTCATGTTCCTGATTCTCACCATGATCGTGCTGGTGGCGGCGCTGAACATCGTCTCGGGCCTGATCATGCTGGTCAAGGACAAGGGCAGCGACATCGCGATCCTGCGCACCATGGGCGCCTCGCAGGGCTCGATCATGCGGATATTCCTGATCACGGGGGCGGCGATCGGCGTGGTCGGCACGCTGACCGGGCTGTTCGTCGGCCTCCTGATCTGCCTGAACATCGAATCGATCCGGCAATTCCTGTCCTGGCTCACCAACACCGAATTGTTCTCCCCGGAGCTCTACTTTCTGTCCAGGCTGCCGGCCGAGATCGATGTCGGCGAGACCTCGGCGGTGGTGATCATGGCGCTGACGCTGTCGTTCCTGGCCACACTGTATCCGTCGTGGCGTGCCGCGCGCCTCGATCCCGTCGAAGCGCTCCGGTACGAGTGAGGGACAGATGGAAGAGGCGGCGGAAGATGTACCGGTCATCTATCTCCACGAGATAAAACGCCAGTACATGCAGGGGGCGACGACGCTGACGATCCTCGATGGCGCCAAGCTGGCGCTGTGGGCGGGACAGTCGGTGGCGCTGGTGGCGCCCTCGGGCGCCGGCAAATCGACGCTGCTGCATATCGCGGGCCTGCTGGAGAGCCCCGATGACGGCGAGGTCTATGTCGGGGGAACCGCGACCTCGGGCCTGTCCGACGTCGAGCGGACCCAGATCCGCCGCACTGATATCGGCTTCGTCTATCAGTCGCACCGGCTGCTGCCGGAATTCACCGCGCTCGAAAACGTCATGCTGCCGCAGATGATCCGCGGGCTGAAGCGCTCCGAGACCGTCAAGCGCGCCACCGAGATCCTGGCCTATCTGGGCCTCGGCGACCGCATCAAGCATCGGCCGGCCGAACTATCCGGCGGCGAGCAGCAGCGGGTGGCGATCGCGCGCGCGGTGGCGAACGCGCCGCGGGCGCTGCTGGCCGATGAACCGACCGGAAATCTGGACCCGCATACCGCCGATCACGTATTCGGCGCGCTCATGCAGCTCGTCAGGGCGACGCGGGTGGCGATGCTGATCGCGACCCACAACATGGAACTGGCTGGCCGGATGGACCGGCGGGTGTCGCTGGTGGACGGCCAGGTCGTCGAGCTCGACTAACTTCAATAGGCGCGGCGATTCCGGTAATGCCTCGCCACCGGCGCTTGCGCGTTCGCGGCGTACGGATTGAGGACGCACATCGCCGAGCGGCCTGACGCAGCGGCGTTGCACTGGGGCAGCGACGCAAAGCTGCAATCGACAAAGCCGCCGTTCCGGCCATAGGTCTGCATGCAAACCGGATAATTCGGGTCGTAAGCCTGCGCGCGCGCCGGCGCGGAGGCCGAAACCGCGCCGATCGCCAGCATAGCCAAAGCCAGAACGCGCATCGGAATCTCCTCGGGAATTGGCGGCACGGCTGCGGTATCAACGCACGGACCAGACAGCATCTCGTTGATGCCGGTCAATTCACGTTGTCGCGCGGGTCGAAAGGAGCACTCGAACGCGCGTCAGCGCGACGGGTAGACCGGCACGACGTGACGGCTGCGATCGGCGCGGGGGCCTCCCTCGGGGACGTAATAGGGATTCTGGAGGCAGTAGAGAATCCGCCCCGACGCGGTAGCCCTGCACTGCTCGAAGCTGTCATAGCTGCAGTCGCTCAGCGCCGGAATGGTCTCGCCCTGTATGCAGAAGGGATGACGGGTGCCGACGGCGCCGGCGGGCGCGGTGCCCAGCATCGCCAGTCCGGCGACGGCGAGCAGGGCCAGAGTTGGTTTACGCATGAAAACCTCCCATCGGCTGCGGCCGATTCGTCGTCGATTGTTCAAGATGAACCGAAGCCGGAGCATTGGGTTCCCGTCAACTCACATTCAAGGATGCCTGTTAGAGCAAGGCGGCAGGATTGGAAATCGGTCCATCCGGGGGCATATTGCGGCCATGAAGAAATCTGACGTCACCTGTCCCGAATGCCATGCCGGCTACCGTCGCATCGAACTGGTTTCGCAAGGGGGAACCAAGGGCGAGTTTCATTGCCTGCTCTGCAGCCATCTGCTGGAAGTGTTCGACGGCAAGACCGACATCGCCATCCGCCTCACGGTGCAGCCCGAAAAGACCTTCGAGTAGGGCGCGGGGAAGCCTGCCCCGACCCGGCCGGCAGGAATTAACCAAGGGTATTATTTCTCGGATTGGCCCACTACCTCTCCTTGACTCCTGAGAACAAAATAGGAACTATGTTCCGCATATGTTCTCATTCAGGAGGCGGGCATGTTGAAGGTTTTCGTCGAGGAAGCAGTGGCGCTGGCGTCGATCACGCTGTTCGTCGGGATGATCGCGGTCTGGGCGCAGCTCATTCCCCAGCTCTAGGCGTTCGGGGACATCGCGGACCCGCCTGGGGAAAAGCCGGACGGCGGGGGGCAATGGCGCCTTCGGCGTGGACTCCGTCAGCCCGAGGCATCACCATTGAGGCGCGAGTCGGCGCTGCAGGCGCGGCTTGGCGCTCCCTCAGGTCCAGCGATCCCAGTCCATGTCCTCAAAACCGTCGGCAGCCATGTCCAATGCCGGATTTGTCCATCTCCACGTCCACTCGGCCTATTCGCTGCTGAAGGGCTCGATCAAGATCGCCAAGCTCGGCGAGCTCGCCAAGGCGGACCGCCAGCCGGCGCTGGCGCTGACCGATACCGACAACATGTTCGGAGCTCTGGAATTCTCCGACAAGATGGCCGGATACGGCATCCAGCCGATCATCGGCTGCGAGCTCGCGGTCGATTTCGGCGATCAGGATCCCAATGCGCGCAATGCGCTGGCGGCGACGCCGACGCGGATCGTGCTGCTGGCAGCGCGCGAGCGCGGCTATCGCAGCCTGATGCGGCTGAATTCCCGCGCCTTCCTGGAAACGCCGATCCATCAGGTGCCCCACATCAAATTCGAGTGGCTGCAGGGCGACGCCGAGGACCTGATCGCGCTGACCGGCGGCCCGGACGGGCCGATCTCGCTGGCGATCGCGGCCGACCAGGTGCAGCTTGCGGCAACGCGCTGCGACCGGCTGGCGAGCCTGTTCGGCGACCGGCTCTATGTCGAATTGCAGCGCCACGGCGTCGAGAAGGAGCGGCGCGCGGAGGCCGGGCTGATCGATCTGGCCTACACCAAGGGCCTGCCGCTGGTGGCGACCAACGAGCCCTATTTCGCGGCGGCCGACGACTTTGAAGCCCATGACGCGCTGCTTTGCATCGCCGGCGGTCGGCTGATCGCCGAGACCGAGCGCGAGCAGCTCACCCCCGATCACCGTTTCAAGACCCGCGCCGAAATGGCGGTGCTGTTCGCGGACGTGCCGGAAGCGCTGGCCTCCACCGTCGAGATCGCCGAGCGCTGCTCGTTCCGCCCGGTGACGCGCAAGCCGATCCTGCCGCGCTTCACGGTGGGGGCGAACTCCAACAGCGCGGACGCGGTCAGCGAAGAGGCGGCGGAATTGCGCCGGCAGGCCGAGGAGGGCCTGACCAACCGGCTCAGGGTTCACGGCCTGTCGCAGGGCACCACCGAGGAGGACTACCGCGCCCGGCTGGCCTTCGAGCTCGATGTCATCACCCGCATGCAGTATCCCGGCTACTTCCTGATCGTCGCGGATTTCATCAAATGGGCGAAGTCGGAAGGCATTCCGGTGGGGCCGGGGCGCGGCTCCGGCGCGGGCTCGCTGGTCGCCTATGCCCTGACCATCACCGATCTCGATCCGATCCGCTTCGGCCTGCTGTTCGAGCGCTTCCTCAATCCGGAACGCGTGTCGATGCCCGACTTCGACATCGACTTCTGCCAGGACCGGCGCGGCGAGGTGATCGACTATGTGCAGCAGCGCTATGGCCGCGACCAGGTCGCGCAGATCATCACCTTCGGCACCCTGCAGGCGCGCGGCGTGCTGCGCGACGTCGGGCGCGTGCTGCAGATGCCCTACGGGCAGGTCGACAAACTGACAAAACTGGTGCCGCAGAATCCGGCGGCGCCGGTGACGCTGGCCGCCGCGATCGAGAGCGAGCCGAAGCTGCAGGCGTTCCGCGACGAGGATCCGGTGGTGGCGCGCGCCTTCGACATCGCGCAAAGGCTCGAGGGCCTGACCCGCCACGCCTCCACCCACGCCGCCGGCATCGTGATCGGCGACCGCCCCCTGAGCGAGCTGGTGCCGCTCTATCGCGATCCCAAATCCGACATGCCGGTGACCCAGTTCAACATGAAATGGGTCGAGCCGGCGGGGCTGGTCAAGTTCGACTTCCTCGGCCTCAAGACGCTGACGGTGCTCGATGTCGCGGTCAAGCTGTTGAAGCAGCGCGGGGTCGACGTCGATCTGACGACACTGCCGCTCGACGATGCCAAGAGCTACGAGATGCTGGCGCGCGGCGATGTGGTCGGCGTGTTCCAGGTGGAAAGCCAGGGCATGCGGCGGGCGCTGATCGATATGCGGCCCGACCGCTTCGAGGACATCATCGCGCTGGTGGCGCTGTATCGGCCCGGCCCGATGGCGAACATTCCGACCTATTGCGCCCGCAAGCATGGCGACGAGGAGCCGGAATATCTGCATCCGATGCTGGAGCCGATCCTGAAGGAGACCTTCGGCGTCATCATCTACCAGGAACAGGTGATGCAGATCGCCCAGGTGATGGCCGGCTATTCGCTCGGCGACGCCGACCTGTTGCGCCGCGCGATGGGCAAGAAGATCCGCTCCGAGATGGAGAAGCAGCGCGCCATCTTCGTCGCCGGCGCCATGAAGAACAACGTGCCCAAGGGGCAGGCCGACACCATCTTCGAGCTATTGGCAAAGTTCGCCGACTACGGCTTCAACAAGAGCCACGCGGCCGCCTACGCGTTGGTGTCGTATCACACCGCCTACATGAAGGCGCATTACCCGGTCGAATTCATCGCCGCGTCGATGACGCTCGATCTCAACAATACCGACAAGCTGTCGGAATTCCGCGCCGAAGCGCAGCGGCTCGGCATCAAGGTCGAATCGCCCGGGATCAACCGTTCCGCCGCCACCTTCGAAGTCAGCGACGGCACCATCTATTACGCGTTGGCCGCGCTGAAGGGGGTGGGCGCGCAGGCGGTCGAACTGATCGTGGAGGCCCGCAAGGAAGGTGCGTTCACGTCGCTGGCGGATTTCGCCGCGCGGGTCAATCCGCGGGCGATCAACAAGCGCGTGATCGAGAGTCTCGCCGCGGCCGGCGCGTTCGACGCGATCGATGCCAATCGCGCGCGTGTGTTCGGCGGCGCCGAGGCCATCCTCTCGGCGTGCCAGCGCAGCCACGAGGCCGCCACTGTCGGGCAGAACGACATGTTCGGCGGCGCTGCCGATGCGCCCACCATCATGCTGCCGCAGATCGAGCCGTGGCTGCCGGCCGAACGGCTGCGGCGGGAATATGATGCGGTCGGCTTCTTCCTGTCGGGCCATCCGCTGGACGATTACGCCACCGTGCTGAAGCGGCTGCGGGTGCAGACCTGGGCCGAATTCTCCCGCGCGGTCAAAACCGGCGCCACCGCCGGCAAGGTCGCCGCCACCGTGGTGTCGCGGATGGAGCGGCGGACCAAGACCGGCAACAAGATGGGCATCATGGGGCTGTCCGATCCCACCGGCCATTTCGAGGCCGTGCTGTTTTCCGAAGGGCTCGCGCAGTATCGCGAGGTGCTGGAGCCCGGCGCTGCGGTGCTGCTGCAGCTCGGAGCCGAGCTGCAGGGCGAGGATGTCCGCGCGCGGGTGCTGCACGCCGAGCCGCTGGACGCCGCTGCCGCGAAAACCCAGAAGGGGCTGCGGATTTTCGTCCGCGATACCAGGCCGCTCGAATCCATCGCCAAGCGGCTGCAGATGCCGGAGGCCGGGCCGGGCGCGCCGGCCCGCGGCCTGCCGTCGGCCAAGCCTGCGCCCGCGCCCGCCGGCGGCGGCGACGGCGACGTGTCGCTGGTGATGATGCTCGACCTCGAAACCGAGGTGGAGCTGAAACTGCCGGGCCGCTTCAGGGTCTCGCCGCAGATCGCCGGCGCGATCAAGGCGGTGTCGGGCGTAGTGGACGTGCAGACGCTGTAGGCGATAGGGAGCGCGCTATGTGCGAAACCGGGGTGTCGGCATGGGCTGGGTGGACCCTCGCGCCGCAGCGTGGTTCTCGGCGCCAAGCCCGGCACGCCCGGCGCAGCGCCCAATGCCCCGTCGCCCGCCATGTCACCCCCAACGCGCTGCCGGTGCCCGGTGCCAAGGGAAACCCACCGGCGCCGGCCGCGCCACGGGGCCGGTTCCCGGCGCGCCGAAACCGAACGCGAAACTGGCGCCGGTGACGCCGTCTCCGGCGGGGACGGGGGCTCCGAAAACGCCGGGAGCCGGTATGCCGCCCGCTGCGGCGGGCCAGCCGAAGCCCGGCTTCTCGGCCCAGGCCCCGGGGCGAAGCCGGCCGGTCCGGAGCCTATGCGAAAACAAGGCGCAACTCCGTCGGCCCCGCCGCCGCCGGCCAATCCCGCAGCGGCGCCGGCCAAACCGGCTGCGGCAGTTGCCAAGCCCGCTCCGCGTCGTCGGGCGATGTGGACGATTGGCCTTGCACCCCGCGAATGGTGGGTCGACCATGGCAACCAGGGGCGGGGCCCATCGACGAGGCAAGAACATGCGCAGGATTGCATTTTGTTGTTTGGTAATGGCATCGGCGAGCTTTGCGACCGCAGCGGTTGCGAGGCATGCCCACCACAGACACCCCCATCACACGATGATTTCGACGCAAGCGCGTGCACCCGCGGAAAGCCTGACGACGGTCGGGACCCCGGATTGCCATGTGCAGGGACGGCTTTTGCGCGCGGCGCATCATTGCCCGCCCGAGGCGGTGGCCGCGGCACCCCCCGTCGGCTACGAAAGGCCCGCGCACCGGCATTGATCGAGCCGCGGGCAGGGCGGCGCGACGGCGTGCGGCGATGGTTTGATTGGTGCACCCGGCAGGTACGGACGCCTGCCGCCCGCCAGGCGGCAGGGAAAGCGCGCCGTGGCCGGCGAAACCGGCCCTATTTCCTTGCTTCCTGGGAAAATCCAGCTATATAGCGGCCCATCTCACACGGAAACATGGCTCAAAAGGCCGTCCGGTGGCAGCCGGGCCATAAGGCTCGTCTGCTCACACGTTTCCGGAGGAACCAACCGGAGAATTAGACTATGGCGCTACCCGATTTCTCTATGCGTCAGCTGCTCGAAGCTGGCGTTCACTTTGGCCACCAATCGCACCGCTGGAATCCGAAAATGGCGGATTACATTTTCGGTGCGCGCAACAACATCCACATCATCGACCTCGCCCAGACGGTGCCGCTGTTGCACCGTGCGCTGCAGGCCGTCAGCGATACCGTCGCCAAGGGCGGCCGCGTGTTGTTCGTCGGCACCAAGCGGCAGGCGCAGGACGGCGTTGCCGAGGCTGCCAAGCGCTCGGCGATGTATTTCGTCAACTCGCGCTGGCTCGGCGGCACGCTGACCAACTGGAAGACCATCTCCGGTTCGATCAAGCGGCTGCGGCACCTCGATGAAGTGCTCAATTCCGGCGACGCCAATGCCTACACCAAGAAGGAGCGGCTGACGCTGCAGCGCGAGCGCGACAAGCTCGACCGTTCGCTGGGCGGCATCAAGGACATGGGCGGTCTGCCCGACATGATCTTCGTGATCGACACCAACAAGGAAGACATCGCGATCCAGGAAGCGCAGCGGCTGAACATTCCGGTCGCCGCGATCGTCGATACCAATTCCGATCCCAAGGGCATCACCTATGTGATTCCCGGCAATGACGACGCCGGTCGCGCCATCTCGCTGTATTGCGATCTGGTCGCGCGTGCCGTCATCGACGGCATCTCGCGCGCGCAGGGCGATTCGGGCATGGACGTCGGCGCTTCCGCCCAACCGGTCCGCGAGGAGATTGCCGCGGCACCGCAGCCCGCGGGCTTCCAGGGTCTCGCCGGACCGCGCGGTGCGGCCGACGATCTCAAGAAGCTCACCGGCGTGTCCGGCGCGATCGAGAAGAAGTTCAACGATCTCGGCATCTTCCACTACTGGCAGCTGGCCGAACTCGACCACGACACCGCCCACAAGATCGGCGAAGAAGTCGGACTGCCGTCTCGCGCCGATGGCTGGGTGGCCCAGGCCAAGGCGATGACCGCGGAAGCGGAATAACGCAAAGCGCGGTTGGCCGGAACACTCCGGCCGCCACCTCCCATTTGAAATTGCTGGCGGCAGACGGCGGCGAGACGGCACATGCCGCGCCGCGGTCGCCCTGACAGGCAAAGGACTGCAACGATGGCAACAATCACAGCGGCGATGGTCAAGGACCTTCGCGAGACCACTGGCGTCGGCATGATGGATTGCAAGCAGGCGCTCACCGAGAACGACGGCGACATGCAGGCGGCGATCGATTGGCTGCGCAAGAAGGGGCTGTCGAAAGCCGCGAAAAAGGCCGGCCGGACTGCGGCCGAGGGCCTGATCGGTGCGCTGACGGCGGGCACCAAGGGCGTGGTCGTCGAGGTCAACTCCGAGACCGATTTCGTGGCCCGCAACGAGCAGTTCCAGGGCCTGGTCAAGATGATCGCGCAGGTCGCGCTCGAAGCCGGCGCGGACCTGGAGAAGATCAAGGCCGCCAAGGTCGGCGCCGTGACGGTGGAGACTGCGATCGCGGACGCCATTGCGACCATCGGCGAGAACATGACGCTGCGCCGGGCGGCTTCGCTCGAGGTCGGCAAGGGCGTGGTGTCGAGCTACGTGCATAACGCCGTGATCGAGGGCGCCGGCAAGATGGGCGTGATCGTGGCGCTGGAATCCACCGGCAAGACCGACGAACTCGCCGCGCTCGGCAAGCAGATCGCCATGCATGTCGCCGCCGCCAATCCGCAGGCGCTGGATCCGGCCGGGCTCGATCCCGTCGCCGTCAAGCGCGAGAAGGACGTGCTGGCCGACAAATACCGCCAGCAGGGCAAGGCTGAAAACGTCATCGAGAAGATCGTCGAGTCCGGTCTGAAGACCTACTACAAGGAAGTCTGCCTGCTGGAGCAGGCGTCCGTGCATGGCGAGCACAACGGCAAGTCGATCGCGCAGGTGCTCAAGGAAGTCGAGGGCAAGGTCGGCGCGCCTGTGAAGGTCACCGGATTTGTGCGCTATGCTCTGGGCGAGGGAATCGACAAGCAGGAAACCGATTTCGCAGCCGAGGTCGCGGCAGCCAGCGGCAAGAAGTAACCGCCGGAACGTTGCTGCCGGCCGGTTTGCGCCGGCGGATGCCCGCGCGGGGAAGGAAAGCGTTTAGCAATGGCTGAGCCGCTCTATCGTCGTGTGGTGATCAAGCTCTCCGGCGAGTATTTTGCCGGTCCGCATGCGTCCGGCATGGACCAGCCGACCATCGACCGGGTCGCCGGCGACCTGATCGCGGCCAGGGAGCTCGGTGTCGAAATCGCCGTCGTGGTCGGCGGCGGTAACCTGGTTCGCGGCGTGGAAGTCTCCTCCCGGGGCGTCTCGCGCCCCACCGGCGACACCATGGGCATGCTCGCCACCGTGATGAACTGCCTGGCGCTGGAGGCTGCGATCGAACGCCGGGGCGCGCCGGCGCGGGCGCTGTCGGCCTTCGTGATGCCGCAGGTCTGCGAACTCTTCACCCGGGGTGCAACGCACAAATATCTCGCCGAGGGCCGCATCGTGCTGCTCGGCGGCGGCACCGGCAATCCCTACTTCACCACCGATACCACGGCGGTGCTGCGCGCCGCCGAAATCGGCGCCCAGGCGGTGCTGAAGGCGACCAATGTCGATGGCGTCTACAGCGCCGATCCCAAGAAGGACCCGGCCGCCAAGCGGTTCGACCGCCTGACCCATTCGCAGGCGATCGAGGGCGGCTACAAGGTCATGGACGCGACCGCATTCGCGCTTGCCCGCGAGGCATCGCTGCCTATCATCGTGTTCTCGATCGCCGAGCCGGGTTCGATCGGAGCGATCCTGCGCGGCGCCGGCCACGGCACCATCGTCGCCGGCTGACGCGCTCGGCGGGGAAGTTTTCAGGAGGAGAGCGTTATGCCCACGGGTAGTTTCGACATCAACGAATTGAAGCGCCGCATGCAAGGCGCGACGCAAGCGCTCAAGCACGAACTGGGCGGCCTGCGAACCGGGCGCGCCGCGGCCTCTATGCTGGAGCCGGTGCAGGTCGACGCCTATGGCACCCACATGCCGCTGAATCAGCTTGCCACCGTCAGCGTGCCGGAGCCGCGGCTGCTCTCCGTGCAGGTGTGGGACAAGTCGATGGTCAAGGCCGTGGAAAAGGCGATCGTCGATTCCAATCTCGGCTTGAGCCCGGCGACCGAAGGCCAGGTGCTTCGGCTGCGCATTCCCGAGCTCAACGAAGAGCGCCGCAAGGAACTGGTGAAGGTGGCGCATAAATACGCCGAGGCGGCCAAGGTCGCGGTCCGGCACGTCCGCCGCGACGGGCTCGATACCGTCAAGAAACTCGAGAAGAACCACGAGATCTCCGAGGACGATCAGGAACGGCTGGCCGCCGACGTACAGAAGGCCACCGACGGGACGATTTCGGAGATCGATCAGTTGCTCGCGGCCAAGGAAAAAGAGATCCTCACCGTCTAGCGCGCCATATCTTTGTTCTGACGCGTTTTCTTCACGCGCACCGGTGTCCGCTTGGCTCGAAAACGCTCCTGGGATTGACGATGTCGAACGCCGCCGCCCCCGCCACCGAAGGACCGGATCGAACCGATCCGCCCTTGCACGTCGCTGTGATCATGGACGGAAACGGGCGCTGGGCCGCCGCGCGCGGGCTGCCGCGCGCCGAAGGTCATCGTCGCGGCGTCGAGGCGCTGCGCCGCGTCGTTCGCGCCGCCAGTGAACTCGGCATTCTCTATCTGACGATCTTCTCCTTCAGTTCGGAAAACTGGTCGCGTCCGGCGACCGAAATCGGCGACCTGTTCGGCCTGCTGCGGCGCTTCATCCGCAACGACCTCGCGACGCTGCACCGCGACGGCGTGCG
>Ga0182014_10003674_pt1 | contig 18211 bp, 15 predicted proteins | sample 612S2DmetaG_FD_120489 | JGI IMG/M metagenome (GOLD analysis project Ga0182014, IMG submission 120489) | Permafrost microbial communities from Stordalen Mire, Sweden - 612S2D metaG | ecosystem: Environmental > Terrestrial > Soil > Wetlands > Permafrost | place: Sweden: Stordalen | collected... | reverse complement strand
GGCTTGCAAGACAACAGCAGTTGGATCGGAGATTCGTCCTACCCCGGCGGCGTCACCAATTCACGATGGGAAAATATTTATGGCGGCGATGGCTTCTGGGTTTTTGAAGACACTTCCGATCCTGATTACATTTACGCCGAGTATCAGGGCGGCACAATCGGCCGCGTCAACCGACACACGCTTGCGAACCGGCCCATCCAGCCGCTTCCCGACTACAACGAAAAGAAGCTGCGCTTCAACTGGAACACGCCGATTCATATGAGTCCCAACGAGAAAGGGACAATTTATATCGGAGCGCAGTTCCTGTTTCGTTCTCGCGACCATGGGCAGTCCTGGGAACGCATTTCGCCCGACCTCACCACCAACGATCCGGAGAAGCAGAAGCAGGAAGAATCTGGCGGAGTCACCGTGGACAATTCGTCGGCGGAAATGCACACTTCGATCTACTCCATTTCGGAATCGCCGAAGAACGGTCAGATCATCTGGGTTGGGACCGACGATGGTAACGTGCAAATCACGCGCGACGGCGCCAAGACCTGGACCAATGTGGTGGCGAACGTCGCCGAACTGCCGAAGAATTCCTGGGTTTCGACCGTCGAGGCCAGCCGCTTCGACGAAGCCACTGCCTACGCCACCTTCGATCGCCACACCTTTGGCGACATGAAACCTTATGCCTACAAGACCACCGATTACGGAAAGACTTGGACTTCGCTGAACGTGCAGGAAAACGGAGTCCTCGGCTATGCGCATGTGATCAAGGAAGACACGGTGGACCCCAACCTGTTGTTCCTGGGAACCGAATTCGGCCTGTGGATCTCGGTGGATGGCGGCCAGCGCTGGGCGCAGTACAAGGCAAGCAATTTTCCCGCGGTCGCGGTGCGCGATCTGGTGGTGCATCCGCGCGCGTCCGATCTGGTGCTGGCGACTCACGGGCGCGGCATATGGATCATCGACGATATTTCCCCGCTGCGTGCGCTGACGCCTGATCTGATGGCGAAGGACGCGACCCTGATCGAGGGCCGGCCCGCCATTCAATACTTCAATGCCAACGGAGGTTGGCCCGAGGGCGACGAGAGTTTCACCGGGCCCAGCCGGCCTACCGACGCCTTCATCGACTACTACCAGAAGCATCGTCACATCTTCGGCGATCTGAAGATCGAGATTCTTGATCAGGACGGAAAGTTGGTGGATACGATCCCAGGCAGCAAACATCGCGGCCTCAACCGTGCGACCTGGTCGATGCGGCTCAAGGCTCCGATCGTTCCTCCGGCGGCCAGCGCGCTGTTCGCCGCAAGCGCCGGACCGCGGGTTCTGCCGGGCACTTACACAATCCGAATGACTAAAGGCGATCAAGTCTACACCGGAGCGTTGAAAGTAATTCTTGATCCCCGCGCCAAATACACGGTCGAAGATCGAAAAGCGCAGTTCGACCTTGCTATGAAGTTAGACAGGATGTTTGGTCACATGAGCTATGCCGTGAGCGCCATCGAAGGCGTGCGCAATGCGGCTCAGGCGCGCTTGGTCAAGCTGGCCGAAAACGATCCTCTTCGCGGCCGCATGCAGCAACTGTCCGCCAACTTGGACAGCCTCCGCTCCAAGATCGTGGCCACGAAGGAAGGTGGAGCGATTACGGGCGAAGAGCGCATTCGCGAACATCTCGGCGAGTTGTATGGCAACGTGAATGGTTATGAGGGCCGGCCCACCGATTATCAGGCCGCTCGCACCGAGTCGCTTGGGCACGAACTCGAAGACGTGATTGCGGACTTCCGCAAGCTGACGGACAAAGAATTGTCCGGGATCAATGCCGGTCTCAAGAAGAAGAAGCTTGAGGCAATTCCGGTGCTGGCCGAGGGGGACTGGGAAAAGCAGCAGGAATCGTCGGCAAAGTCGGCTGGGGCGGGGATATTTGCTCGAAATGACGACTAAGCTGCCCTAAATGTTCGCTGCGCAGGCCAAAAGCCCGCTAATGTGGGCGTGAAAGCTAATCTCTCGCCCCGCCCGGGCTTGTTTGTTTCCCGCCACTTCTACCCACGGCTTGCGCCGTGGGCTGGGTTCTTGCGCCGCTTCGCGGCTCTTATGCACATATTTTGGTGCAGAAAAACCCTCAAAAAAAACTCTCTGTTCCCCGCAAAATCTAGAAAACAAACGATCGGGAATTTTTTTGCCTCCTAGATCTATGGTTCTTAAGGTAGTTACGGGCAAAATATTGGAAACATTGAAGTTACGCCGATGCCTGAGTATCTGCGGCTCCGTTTTGGAACCGCGCGGGTGCCGCTTGGAAAAGGTCTTTCGCCTTCGCCGTAATTGATCGGAATTGGGCAGCTGGGCGACCCAAAGCTGCGCCGACGGTTGGGTTGTCAATGATCCGTGGTTCTAAAGATCAGGTCATCTTCTAGATAACCTTCGTACTTCTATTTTATCCCAAGCGAAGGGATGAGGGCAAGAAGAAAGTGGAGCGATGGGACGGCCGGTTCCAGAATGGGAATTGCCACCGCCGGCTGCAGTTGCCTGCGGCGCTTCCGCTGTGCCGGCTGAACGGTCCCGGCCTTCGCACGAAGAGCGCAAAATACCGGGCCCGCCCGTCCGGAACTACCCCGCTCAAGCCCAAAGACGGCTTGAGCGGGCCACCAGCCTTTTACGCACACGGAAAGCGTGGACTGGCCCACGTTAGCTTAAGTACAGTCGGGTCGATGCTTACAGTTTGGGCCGCAAGGCCTGAACGAATGGCTTTATAACAGACCAACAATTTGACCTTCTGCAGATCTGCCCGGATTTGTTGATCGGAAAATACGCAGCCATCACTTGGTTTGACATCGGGCCGCTAGTACCGACCGACAACGAGCGGGCGGCTGTTGGGAGAGCCGGGGCAATATTCGCGTACAGCCCGGAGATTCAGGATACTGCGAGGGTGCCGCGCAACCAAACGGGTGCCCGACATCTCGCGCTTCTCGAGACGCGTGAATTTCTCCCATCACTTCGCTAGCGTCTCCGGCTTCGTGGGTTCGGCGGGTTTCGGCGCCTGCAGCTTGGCCAGCGCTTCATCCACGCGCTTCTTGAAGTCGCCCTGGTCGTTGTGCGAAAGCCCGCTATACATCGACACAACACTCATCTCGCATGTGGTACCAGTCGGCACCAAGGAGACGTGGTTCTTGCCCTGGTTGACCGCTCCGATAACGGACCAATGAATGGAGTGTTTCACATTGTAGTCAGCAGTCATTTTGTCCTCGTCACTCTGCACGTCTTTGTAGTTGTCCGGATTGCCGAGGGCGACTTTGACCGCGCCCCAAAGCTCGCTGCAAGGAACGGGATAGGTAGTCTTGTAAGTCTTGTTGCCGGCACCGAACGCCGGCAGAGCAAGAGCAAGCGCCAGCATAGCCACAACCACAACCGCAGCTCTCATCTTCATGATGGCAGTTCTCCTTGTACGGATGTGCTTCCCGGCAGGTCAGAACGGAGCCGGAACACGCTTCCCGAATAAGTTAAAACTAAGTCCATCACCATATCTTGTCAGTGCGCCAAGTCACCGGAGCCGGTGACCAACGGAGTCGTTGGAGTCTACCCTGGGCGCTGTCGCAGGGCAGTGAAGCAGTCCACTAGCAATAGAAAGGGCGAGCAAGAATGCGCGCTCCGCTCGTAGCTGTCGCAAAATCCTTTCCCAGCTTCATTGACCAATACCGAATAAGATGAGGGAACAAGAGGTACAGGTCTGTGGTACCCACTCGTCGAAAACCGCGACGAGTGGGGCAGCCTAGCGTTGGAATGGCGCAAGCGAAATAAAATCTATGAATGGGCCACCCCCCCACTCTTCGTCGACTCTCGGAGAAGTCGGGGTCGTTGAGGCCAGGCGCACGTACCGCAAAGAATTCCCGCACCACCGAAGTAAACCCAAATGCGAAGTGAGTCCGTATCTTTGAGATACAGTCTTGGCTTATCCTCGTGGAAATGATCGACTATGCCCTCATCCAGCGATAGAGGAATCGTTCGCGAACCGCTAGTGCGTGGCCGGATGCCCGAACTCGATTCTCTTCGTGGCTTCGCTATCCTGCTGGTTTTGTTCTTGCACGGCTTTGCATACATTGTCGATCCCGCCTCGTTCACTGGACTGCAACGGGATTTCATGGCGGCCACCTCCTACGGCTGGACAGGGGTAAACCTCTTCTTCGTGCTTTCCGGTTTCCTGATCACCGGAATCCTGCTCGACAGCAAGGGACGACCCGACTACTATCGACGGTTCTAAATTCGTCGGGCGTTGAGAATCCTTCCTGCCTACTACGCGCTATTGCTGATTCTAGGCTTGCTGACTCAGACTTCCTGGCTTGGACATCACGGGGTGGGAATTCCATTTGTGCTGTTGAGCTTCATTTATCTTTCGAACGTTACGCCGCTGTTTGGCGTCTCGATGCAGTACACCGTGCTTTGGTCCCTGGCTGTTGAGGAGCACTTTTATCTTGCCTGGCCCGCTATCGTTCGCCGTCTTTCGCGCAGTTCCCTAACTCTTGTCGCCGTTGGTGTCCTTCTTGCATCACCCATTATCCGTGCGATTTCAATACACTTCGGGCGTCTCATCGATGAGAACTTCTATACCTGGTGCAACGCCGACGGTCTGGCGCTTGGGGCGTTATTGGCAATCGCGTTGCGCGATCGACGCATTGGACGCAGCCAACTGTGGAACCTGTCCATCCTGACAGCCGCGGGGAGCGCAGCGAGCTTAGCGCTGGGAGCGAAGTTCGGTGTGCTCGCGTGGGTTTCCACATTTGGTTTTGCGCTGAGACTGACGCTTCTGAACTTAGGCTTTGCTGCTCTCCTTGTGCTTACTGTTTTGGTGGGAACGAGTTCAAGGAAATCCTTGGCGAACATCCGACTGTTCCAGTTTTTTGGAGAGATCAGCTACGGCCTATACCTCGTTCACATGCTTTTTTTCTACGGTTACGATCAGGTTGCAAGGCGGTTTTTGCCATCTTTGGTTGCGTCTAACGGCCATTTTGGCAGAGTTGTCTTGCAATTCGTTTGCGCGGGGAGCGCTTCGGTGGGAGTAGCGACGCTCTCCAGGCGCTATTTCGAAGAATATTTCTTGGGGCTCAAAGACAAGTTCCTCGGACCGAGTGGGAGCGAAGATGAAATTTCCGGACGTAGGGCGGATGGGCTGGAGTTACCGTTGCAAGATGCTCCTATTCTTGTTTGTAGCGTTGTTCGCGACAGAGTTTCTTGTTAGGGGTCCGGCCAGGTTTCTCGGGAGTGGATTCATATTTAATGACTTCATTTCACCGCTCGCGCAATCCAAAGCGTGGGTGGGCGGGGCCGATCCATATAGTCCGCAGGAAGTATTGCGACTATGGCCGAAGGATGCGGCTCATGTGGACTTTCTTTCGAGGGACGCAGCGGCGGGAACCATGGCCGCGAAAGACGGTGTCCCCTCTCCGTATCCGATATCCTGTTTTCCGCTTCTGGCGCCCTTTTCCAGAGCCCCCTGGTCGACTATCCATCCAGCTTGGCTCGCGACAAATTTTGTTTGCGCGCTGCTGTTGATTGGCGGGCTCGCTTCATTTGCCGAGTTATCGCGCAATGACCGACGAACTTACATCTTTTGGGGCCTTGCTTTGGGTTTCGCTCCACTCCACACCGCTGTTGCCGGCGGGAACTTAATTGTGGTTGTGGGGGCTTGCGTGGTGGTTGCAATGTGCTTGGCAAAGCACAATCATGAGATCATGGCTGGCGCGCTCCTTGGTATCGCCGCCTGCCTGAAGCCGCCAGTGGGGCTTGTTTTTCTCGCGTATTACTTTTTTAGTCGCCGATGGCGGACCGCGCTGGCCGGAGCCGCCGTCGCAATTCTGGTTGCCGCTGCCGCAGTTCTACGATACGGACTAACCGTTGCCCAATGGGTCCCAAGTTACTCCGCGAACATTAGAGAGATGTTCGGCGCGGCGGGGATTAATGACTTCAGCGCGGCCAACTATTTGCGCTTCCAGTTGTTGAACTTGCAAATGCCAGTTTATTCCGTTGTGGGGGACTCACACGCGGCAAGCCTGATTACATGGTCGATCACCGGCGTTCTGGTTCTCTGGTGGACCGTATTGCTTATGCGGCGAACCGAAGGTCAAGAGTTGCTGGATTTGAGTACGATAGCCACTATCGGATTGCTGCCGGTTTATCACCGGTTCGTCGATGCAGTGGTGCTGTTGTTGCCTCTCTGTTTCTGCCTGAAGGTGCGTGTAGACAAGCACAAGCAAATCGCACTCGTGATTGCCCTGCTTTTGCTTCCATTCCTGGTGCCGGGTGCTTCGCTCCTAGCTACCCTAGCCGATTCCGGTCGCATTCCGAGCCGCGTTACGTCCGGTTGGTGGTGGAATGCAGCCGTCATGCCCCATGAGGCCTGGGCTGTCCTCGCTGTCGCTCTCGTTCTGCTCTACGCGATGAGTTTGGCTCGGCAAGGCGAAGTCAAGCCGGAACCAAGATGGTCCCACGATTTGCTGCGGCTCGCCTCATCACCGCACGGCGGATTTGCGACATCAATTCGCGCCTCTTCCAACTCGTTATCCTCCTTAGATATTTCTGCCACGGGGGTGGCTGGCCCACCTTTACATTTGTGAGGCTGTTACGAAACTCGGCGGTTTTGTCATAGGTTGTGGTCGAGCATAACGCGAAGCGCAACATCTTGCGATCCAAGGCGGACGATTTTGAGTTTCGTAACAGCCTCTTTGTTGTAAAGATGGGGATTAATGCCGCTTGCGTTGGGATTCTCTAGTCACTTGGCGTCTCCGCGATAAAGATGATTTCTCGCGAGCTTGCGAGGTCGAATGGGCTGGCATCCCAGTCTCCGAAGACGTCGCGGACTGCCAGTCCCGAACGGGCGATCAGGGCTTGTACGTGTTCTCGCGAGGGAAACCGCAGGGTGCTGCTCGTGTTCAGCGTGACGTGCGGAGGTTGTAGGAAGTCTGGAATGGGAATTCGCCGTCGGCGCCGGTATCGGAACTCGCACGTGGCTCGTCGCGGGACTGGGGATTCCTCGCTTTGCTGGGAATGACGATTTTGCGATTACGCGAACCTGCGGCGCAGGTTGCCACTACTTTTGTTTCCTCCGAAGAAGAACGGGGATAAAGAAAAATCAGTTGCCAGTTTCCGGTTCCCGGTTCTCAGTTTGTTGCTCAGAACGGTAAAGTGAGGCTCGCGAAAGAGTCCCAGGTTTTGAAACCTGCGGGGAATTGAACGGGGGGCTCCGTTGCATTCAGTTCACCGCGATTGGCCCATTTCGCGGTAAAATTCTGCCTCTGGATGGGAGTGCTTCTATGTCTGGTAAAACCTCAGCGACCAACGTTTCATTCTGCCGAAAGTGGTTGAGATTGGCGGCGCCGCTGGTCTTATGTTGCGCGGCCAGCGCGTCCGCCGTTAGCGTTTCAATTTCGCCCACTTACGCTGCGGTTCAACTGGGCCAGCCGCTGCAATTCACCGCTACGGTGAAGGGGACTGGCAACACGGCGGTGACCTGGCAGGTCGACAACGCGGATGGAGGAAACTCGACGGCTGGGACGGTTTCGACATCCGGATTGTTTACGGCACCGGCGGCTCTGCCCAATCCCGCGACTGCAAGCGTGACCGCAGTTTCGCAGGCGGATCCGACGAAGTCGGCTACGGCTGTGGTGACGCTGGTGACGCAACCGGCGACGGGCAGTACTTATTATGTGGCGACCTGGGGCAGCGATTCGAATCCGGGGTCGTTCTCGAAGCCGTGGAAGACGATTCAGCACGCGGCCGACTCGGTCGGCGCCGGTGACACGGTTTATGTTCGCGGCGGAGTTTACAACGAGTTGACCAGCATGAAGGCTTTGGGATCAGCTTCCGCCGGGTTCATTACGTTTTCCAGCTATCCCGGGGAGAATGCGATTGTCGACGGCACGAGGTTGAAAATTCCTGGCGGGCAGTGGGGCCTGTTCACGATTCAGGACCAGGGCTACATCGTGATCAACGGGTTTGAGTTGCGCAACTACAAGACCTCCAGCCGGGCAGACGTGCCGATTGGGATTTATATTTTTGGCGCGGGCAGTAATCTCCAGATCGTCAACAACCACATTCACAACATTGAAACGACGGCGAAGACAAATCCAAACCAATGCGGATCAAACGCCTTCGGCCTGACGGTTTATGGGACCAAGGCGCCCGACTCCATCAACGCTCTCGCCATCATAGGGAATGAAGTCGATCATTTGAAGACCGGGTGCAGTGAGACTCTGTCGGTCGACGGCAACGTGGAATTTTTCAGCATCAGCAACAACCTGGTTCACGACGATGACAACATCGGCATCGACGCCATCGGGTTCGAGAAGGTCTCGCCCGTGCAAAAGTATGATCAGGCGCGGGACGGCGAAATCAGGGGAAATGCGGTTTATAACATCACTTCCTACGGGAACCCCGATTATGGCAAGCAGTACGCGGCCGATGGCATTTACGTTGACGGTGGGACGCGAATCATTATCGAGCAAAACCTGGTGCACAACGTCGATCTCGGAATCGAGATGGCGAGCGAACATCACAAGCACGTCACCAGCTACGTTACGGCGCGAAACAACATAATCTACACCGATAACAGCAACGGCATCTCCATCGGCGGGTCCGATGCCAACAAGAATGGCGGGACCGATCACTGCATCCTTGTCAACAACACTCTTTTTAAGGATGGCATGAAGGGAATCAACAACAACAGTGGCGAGTTTCAAATTCAGCATCACGCGACCAACAACATTTTCGAGAACAACATTATTTACGCGAATACCGAGGCACAATTCCTAAACAGTTACGTTGCGACGCCGACGCACCCTGCGGTGATTGACTACAACCTGTACTACTCGACCGTGGGCGCCTCCAACGGTAATTGGACATGGCTGGGGCACAACTATACGGGTTATGCGTTGTACAGGCAGAAAACGAAATTAGACGTCCATTCGCCGCAGTTTTTGAATCCCCAGTTCATCCGTTTGGGCACACCACCCGATCTTGATATCCGTCCTAGTTCGCCTGCGGTCAATGCCGGGAACGATCTGGGAATCGAGGTAGTGGGAGCGGTGGATTTTGCGGGGAATCCGCGGGTGCAAAATGGGGAAATCAACATCGGAGCGTATGAGCAAGAAGGCTCGGCGTTTTAAGCCCGTAGTCCCAGCGGCAGAGCTTCTGCGCTAGCTCATCTCAAGGGCTTTCACGGTGTTGCTTATTTCTTTTGCCACGGCCAGGGGCAGTTCCACGGTCACTCGTGCGCCATGCGGCTGCAGGTTCGCGAGCCTGATCTCGCCATCGTGCTCTTTGATAATTCCGTAACAAATGCTGAGTCCCAGCCCCGTGCCCTTGCCGACGGGCTTGGTAGTGTAAAAAGGATCGAGCGCGCGGTTCAAATCCTTGAATCCGGCGCCGGTATCCTCCACTTCGAGGATGGCCCGGTTGCCACGAGCAAAGGCGCGCACCGTGATTCGCTTGGGGCCTTCGACATTTTCGACGGCGTCGATGGCGTTGTTTACCAGGTTCAGCAGAATCTGCTTGAACTGGTCTTCATCCACCGCAACACTGGGAAGATTCGACCGGATGTCTGACAGAATCTCCATTCCCCGAGTATGCGCATAGTACTCTCGCAATGTGAGAACCTCTTTGACCATGGGGGCGAGGTCAATCGAGTGACGGTCCACGCTGCTTTGGCGGGAGAAGCGCAGCAGGTTTTCTACAATCTTCTTCATTCGGCGGCTCTCGTTGACCAGCTTGTCCAGGCGGGCCTGCGCCGGCCCGGGAGGCACATCGTCGCTGAGCAGCTCGCCGTAGCCCATGACGGCGGTGAGCGGGTTATTCAGCTCGTGGGCGACACCGGCCACTAACTGGCCCAGTGCCGCGAGCTTTTCCGATCGAATCAGCTGGCTCTGCAAAGACTTGAGCTCAAGCGCCACCGCAAGATCAGCCGCCAGCAGCTCGATGCGGGTCAATTCCGGGGCAGTGACCGCTTCCACATCCCGTGGATCATCCAGCGCGATGCAGCCGAGGTAACCGCCGCGCGCCGAACATAAGGGAATCAGCAGCTCATCTCCCGTATTCCAGTAAGGATTCCGATGGTAGCGCAGCGAACTCTTTAGCGGGTCGTATTTCGCGGCCTCGGTCTGGGAGAGCAGGAACGAGTTCGGACCGATCTGGCGGCCGCGGGCACAGAAATCCTTGATATCGTCCACGGTCCAGAGGCGAGCTTTCTTTTCCAATTGGGCTAACGCGACGGGCGGCATCCCGCTGGCTCCGGCCACCCGCAATCCATGGCCGCCACTGTCGAGTTCGATGACGGCGAGACGGAAGTTGCTCACGTCGGTGATAGCCGAGGCGATTTCATTGCACAGCAAGTCCACGGTCGCGCCGCTGAGCAGTTGCGAGGTAATCGTCGAAAAGCGTTCCAGTTGATGATTCAGGGCGCGTTCCTTGCGCTGCATGCTCTCGATGGATTCGGACTTGTCTTCGACGATTGCCAGGATCATGCCGAATGCAACAAACATCTTGGGAGTATTCCAAAGCTCCGGCGGAATGTTGGCATGTGGGGCGATGCGATCCAGTAGCATGGCCACCGGAAACACCGCTCCCCAGCAGAAGAATCCTCCGGCAGTGGTTAGAATGCCGGGCGAACGGCGCCAGTAGTTCCGGCAGAGGAAGATTCCGGGCAGGCCGAATCCGAGGCCCATCAAGGCGGTCAAACCTTCATCAAAAGAGCCGTGCAATGCGGCTCGAATGGCCCACAGCGCAATTGCCGAACCCACCAGCATAAGCGAAACCGCATAGACCGAGAACTTCCGCACCCAGAGGAGAAAAAGAATTCCCCCGGTGAAACAAGCCAACAGGCAGAGCACATAGGGCCAGCGAGCGTGCAGATCGTAACTGGCAAGAAGCGCATACGCTACCGAAGGTATACCGATGATCAGGAGCATCAAGGTTCGCTTGCGTTTATCCTCAGCGACGGCTGAGACAGAGACCACGAAGGCCACGGCGGCGCCTTGCAGAGAACCCAGGTCAAGCGCCAAAAGAAAGTGGCTGACATCGCCCGCAGCCGGTTCCAGCATCTGTGCGACAAAGTGTGTAAAGATGAGGAACCACGCCACCATCCACAACTGCAAACGAGCAGCGCGGCTGTGCCGCTTCAGCGCCAGGAAAATGCCAACCAGCACGGCCACCGTGACTACCGTAGGGATCTTCTCGATCAGGGTCATAAGTTAAGGAGACTCGCACCCACAGTATGTCAAATGGAACAAAGAACCAAGCGGTTCCAGGTTACCAAGGTAACTACGGTGATAACCAGCCCCATCAGAGCCGCCTGCGCAACTTTTGGATAGATGCGGGTTTATACTCGGTTGATTACGATCCTTGTCCGTGTCACTTTTGATTTTTACTTTTCTTTACATAGTGCTCGCGCTAACCCATGCTTCAATAAGCGTTGGACTCGGGGAAAGACTATGGGTGGCAGCGGCGGAGAAAGATTCGGAATCTGAGTAAGGCTTTCCGAATCCAACTAAGTCGGCAGATATCACATCCAAATATCTAGAAAACCTTTGGAGAGAAACTTGAAAAAGCTAACTTTAATTGCCAGCCTCTTTGTATTCTGTCTTTTCCAAAAAGTTGCCGTTGGACAACAAATTGATGTAGCTTTCGGCGTGGGCACGCTCAAGTCGGGATCGGCCACGTCCTCCAACGGGCTATTGTTCCCGAGCGAAGGAGGCGGCGCTTATCCCAGCTTCAGCGCAGACGCCATCATCTACCATCGTTTGGGCATCGAAGGCGATCTGACCTGGAAGGCAAGCCAGGGTTTGTATGGTGGGGCCGAGCCTTTCCGTCCAATCCTTTACTCTTTTAACGTAATCTGGGCCCCGAAGCTTGCCAAACCGATTACGGCCGAGTTGCTGGCGGGGGTCGGCGGGGAGGATCTCAGATTCTACGGCACGCTCAACTATAATCCTTTCGCGGGCTACACCAATTACACCAGCAGCAATCACTTCATGGGAGACTTTGGCGGCGGCATTCGCGCTTATTTCTGGCACGGCGCTTTCATTCGTCCTGAAGTGCGCGTCTACCTGATTAACAACAACGCGGAATTCAGCTCCAACTATGCGGTACGGTATGGCGCCTCGCTCGGCTATAGCTTTGGACGGTAGTTAGTTTCCCCGAAGAGTAATCAAAGGGGCAAGCTTGCGGAGAATGTCGATCGCCCGGCTCTTTCGGTGCAATCGTCTCCCTAGGCGGGGCTTGGCCGTGTCTTTAAATAGGCCGCCACAAACAGAAAGCCAAACAACAAGTCCGCTCCGGCGAAGACAAGGTCTGACGAGTGCATGCGGCCCTGCAGGATCAGGACGCTCACAGCCAAGCTGTAACTGAGTTTTTCAAGCACGGAAGGAATCATTAACGGCCGATAGCGCGCCGGGTCTTTCGCTACGAAGAAAAACACGATCTGCCATGTCAATCCTGCTCCCGCGAATCCATAGAAGAATCCGGGGTGCGTGATCGGCGGCGGATCGTTCCGGCTGATCACATCAAACATGAAGTAGAGCGGCGCCAGAACCAGCACGCCCCAAATGCCAGCGATCCAAAACACGATCTTCGCAAATTTCATTGCTGCCCCTCGAATCGCCCAGAAATTCTAAAACAGGTCTGCTCCTGAAACCAGATCTGCACGCCCGGTTTGTTTACAATAGAAAGCATGACAGACGCATTGATTATTGCCGGCCGCGAGTTCCGTTCCCGCCTGATCGTGGGCACGGGAAAATACAAGTCATTTCAGGAAACCGCACGGGCGCTGGAAGCCAGTGGCGCGGAGATGGTGACGGTGGCCGTACGCCGGGTGAATCTTGACCGCAGCAAAGAATCGCTGCTCGACTACATCGACGCCAAGAAATACTTTCTGCTGCCCAACACCGCAGGTTGCTACACGGCTGACGAAGCCATTCGCGCCGCGCGCCTGGGACGCGAGGTCGGGCTGTCCGATTGGGTGAAACTTGAAGTCATCGGCGATCAGGCAACGCTTTACCCGGATGTGCAAGCCACGCTGGAGGCGACCCGCGTTCTGGTGAAGGAAGGGTTTACGGTTCTGCCCTATACCTCGGACGATATCGTGTTCGCCAAGCGCCTGCTCGATGCCGGCGCCAGCGCGATTATGCCCTTGGGAGCGCCCATCGGCAGTGGCTTGGGAATACAGAACGCGGCCCATATCCGGATCCTGCGAGAGATGATTACAGGGGTGCCATTAATTCTCGATGCCGGCGTGGGCACAGCCTCCGATGCGACGATCGCAATGGAACTGGGCGCTGACGCGGTGCTGATGAACACGGGTATTGCCGCCGCTCAAGATGCGGTGCTCATGGCGGAAGCCATGAAACACGCCGTGCTTGCGGGACGGCAAGCCTATCTCGCCGGACGCATGCCGAAGAAACTGTACGCAACCGCCAGTTCGCCCTTGGAAGGCGTGGTGCGTTAGCTTCCAGGAATCCAGCTCATTCCAAATTCTTGAGAATTAGATGATTCTCAGACTATAGACATGGATGGTACCGGCGTTAACGTCGCCAGTGAGCAGAACGTGGTGCCCTTCATGTCCCTTCACCGTGTCGGGATTGTCAATGGTCAGCACTCGGTGGGTGTCGTCAACGACGATCACAGTCGACGCACCTTTATCGAGGCACTTTTTCATGCACTCCGCATGGCTCGGCATCGCGCCCTTGGCGCCGCAGATGGAATCACTGATATATCCGGAGACTGTTGCTGGGGCAGCCGCACTCACTCGAGCCAAGCCACCCAGGAACAGCGACAGCGAGAAGGCAACCAGAGGAATTAGTACCTTTTTCATAGGAAAACCTCGGCTCAGTTTCGTAAACAGGTCTTACTCAAAGCAAAAGGGCGACATCAAGCCGCCCTTTCGATCCCGTGTTCCGGCAAATCAGAGCATTTTTATGCTGTCGATATGGATGGAATTACCAGTGACGGCGCCGGTGGCGGCGACGTGATGTCCTTCATGTCCCTTGAGCACATCCGGATTGTCAACGACCATCACCTTCTGATCACCGTCGGTAACGATCACGGCTTGCGCTCCCTTGGCCAGACACTTCGTCATGCAGTCGGCGTGGCTGGCATTGGCGCCTTTGGCGCCGCACATGGAATCGCTCACATAGCCATTCACGGTGGCGGACTGGTTGTCCGCGGAGGCTATCGCAACCAGGAAGAACAAAACCGAGACGGCAACACAGCTCATCAGTACTTTTTTCATAGCAACACCTCATTGTTTAGCGGTTGAACCGCAGATCTTTGGAACCAACCTCGCTCTTGCCCGGCATTTCCGCTGCGCAAGTGCAAGTCACCACACAGCAGGAGCGATACCCCAACCGCCCCGCAGTCGTAAAGGAAATTTAAGGAACTATACCACAAACCAACGGTGATGAAATTCCGGGCAGAGCAGGATTACTTCCGGGCGGCGTTCGTTTCCCGGCTTGGGGATGGCGGCGGCTGTGGCGAGACGTACACTACCTCGCCCGGACGCGCATAGTGCAACTGCTCCCGAGCTTCTTTCTCGATCGTGCCCGGGTCAGAGGCTTGCAGCGACTTCACCTGTTGCGTGTAGCGATCGTTTTCCTTCTGCAAATCGTCGATCTGCCTCTGCAAGCTTTGGTACTCGGCCTTCTTCTGCCGATAAACCACCATGCCGTTCGCGCCAAACATGACGTGCGCGAACAGCCATACCGTGATCACGGCTACTCCGGCAGTGGCTAAACGACGCCGCATGGCATACAGCAAGGTCAGCGTGGGGCGAAGTCTCTCCCTGATCCGATCAGCCCAGGCCTCGGCTTGCGGAGCCCGCTCCACCAGCGTCCGCAGGCCGTCTTCCGGCCGCGGCAAAGCCCGAATTTTGGGGATACGCGCTACTCGAAGATCCATGGTTTGGCCGCTGCGCTTAACTTCACGAGGATTCTGTCCCAGTCTCCCAGTGAACTTCTCTCTCACTCCCGGCGTCAAGCGGAAGTTCTCTTCCTGGGACGAAAGGAACCAACTTTGACAAGTAGTTTGTGCAGTCGCGGCCTAAGGACTTGCCACTCAGTCCCGCCATCTCGTTGGTGGCTGTCCAGCGCTACAATTCCAAGTGCTAGTCTTTTATGTGGGCGAATTCCAAAGTTACCGCTGAAGGCTGAGTTTATATGACCGACAAAAGAATCGTCATGACTACCGCTGGATCCAGAGATGAAGCACGCCGGATTGCCGAGGCATTAGTCGACCGCAAGCTCGCGGCCTGCGTCAACATTATTACCCAAGTGGTGTCGATCTATCGCTGGAAGGGCAAAGTGGAAGAGGCCGAGGAATGGATGCTGCTGATCAAAACTGCCTCCGAGTTTGAGCCGGTGCGCGATGCCATCCTCGAAATGCACTCTTACGAGTTGCCGGAATGCATGTCGATCTCGATTGAAGAGGGCAGTCCCGAATATCTCAAGTGGCTGGACGATTCGTCGAAGTGATTCTTTAGGCAGTGTCATTCCGGGCGAGAGTGGAAGCCCAATCACTACCAGCGTTCCTAGCCAAGGGTAGGGATTCCACGCTTGCTCGGAATGACAAACTTTTTCGCGGTCACGCGCGGGCAGCGGACGTCCGCACCTAGATCGCTGCCAAGGCTTGGTCGAGATCGGCGATAATGTCTTCGACGTTCTCGATGCCGACTGAAATTCTGACCATACCATCGGTGATGCCAATCTGTTTTCTTCCCTTTTCTCCTATGCCGGCATGAGTCATTGTGGCAGGATGCGAAATCAGGGTTTCGACTCCGCCCAGCGATTCCGCCAGCGAGCAGACGCGAACTTTTCTCAGCATCTTGTTGGCATTGGAGAGCGATCCGGTTTCAAACGTGATCATGGAACCGAAGCCGGTCATCTGTTTCTGCGCGAGTTGGTATTGGGGATGATCGGGCAAGCCGGGATAGAAAACTCTTTTCACTTTCCTGTGCCTGGCTAGAAATTCGGCAACGATCCGGCCGCTGCGATCATGTTGCTCCATTCGCACCGCCAGCGTCTTGACGCCACGCAGCACCAGCCAGCACTCGAAGGGCGAGAGAATCGCACCCGCCGTTTTTTGTACAAAGCTCAATTCCTCGGCCTGCTCGGGCCGGGTGCACACGACGACGCCCCCGAGACCGTCGCTGTGCCCGTTGAGGAATTTCGTAGTCGAGTGCACAACCATGTCCGCGCCCAGAGCAATCGGCTGCTGAAAGTATGGCGACATGAAAGTGTTGTCAACTACGAGTTCGACCTTCTTAGCGCGGCAAACCTTGCCGATGGCTTCGAGGTCGGCGAGGGCCATGAGCGGATTCGTGGGCGTCTCCACGTACACCATGCGCGTCTTCTTGCGAATGGCGCGCTCCACGTTTCTTACGTCGGACGTGTCCACGTAAGTGAACTCAATTCCGTAGCCGGTCAGAACCTGGTTGAACAGCCGGGGCACACCTCCATAAAGGTTGTGGCCGCAGACCACGTGATCGCCCGACTTGTACATGGTGCAAAGGGCATTGATCGCGGCCATCCCGCTGGCAAAGACGCGCGACGTGATTCCACCTTCGAGGGCGGCGAGGTTCTTCTCTAGGCGGGTGCGCGTGGGATTGGAAACCCGGGCGTACTCGTAACCTTTGTTCTTGCCGATCTCCTGCTGGACATAAGTAGAGGTTGGATGAATAGGCGCCGAAACCGCGCCGCTTTCAAGGTCAGGTTCTTGTCCGACGTGAATGGCGCGAGTGGAAAATCCGGGGAGGTTATTGTTCGACATGATTGTTTTCTTTGGGCCCCACGTCCTGCGCTACGAACAGACGCAGCAAGCTGCGTTTCTACGGTAGAGACGTTGCTTGCAACGTCTCGCTAAATCCCACCCTCAAAAATCTTCTTCGACAAATAGCGTTCGGCTGAATCCGGAATCATAGTGACCACATGCTTTCCCGGCCCCAGCCGCTTGGCTACAGTCAAAGACGCAAACACATTGGCTCCGCCGCTGGAGCCGGCCAGCACGCCCTCGCGCGCGGCCAGTTGCTTCACCATGTCGAAGGCTTCTGGATCGTGCACCATGAGGACTTCATCGCACACCGAGTGATCAAAATTCTTGGGCACGAAACTGGCGCCGATCCCCTCCACCTTATGCGGGCCGGGCTGCCCACCTCCGAGCACCGACCCCTGCGTTTCCACCGCATAGGCGAGCACTTTGGGCAGATGGTCTTTCATATAGCGCGCTATGCCGGTAAAGGTGCCGGCAGTACCCGCGCCAATCACGACGGCGTCGATCTGCCCGTTCATCTGCTCGAATATTTCACGGGCGGTGGTTTCGTAGTGATAGTCAGGATTCGCGGGATTCTCGAACTGGGCCGCCATGAAGGCGTTGGGATCGTGGGAGACTAATTCATTGGCTCGGTTGATCGCTCCTTGCATGCCCTCGGAATCCGGGGTGCGGGTAACCTCGGCGCCGAGGGCCCGCATGATGATCACTTTTTCCTCCGAAAATGTTGCCGGGACAAACAGTTTGACTTTGTAACCACGATTGACCCCAATCAGAGCGAGTCCAATGCCGGTATTTCCGGCCGTAGCTTCAACAATCGTTCCCCCGGGCTTGAGCAGACCTTGCTCTTCGGCGCGGGCAATCATTCCGATGGCGGCGCGATCCTTGACGCTTCCGCCGGGATTCAGATATTCCAGCTTGGCGTAAACCTCCGCCGAACCGCTGGGTACAATGCGTTTCAGTTTCAGGATGGGAGTTCCGCCAACGAGCTGCGTAATGTCGTCAGCGACCTGCGGGCGGGAGCGTTCAATGGTTATCTTGTGCACTCTACAGGGTACGGAAGCGGAGCGAAAGCGTCAATCGCACCAAAGGGCCCGAACCTCTGTCGCAGGCGGCGACAGGAGACGGAGCAAGCTCCGTCTCTACGGAACTGTGGCGACGCCAGAACTGTGGCGATGTTGCCCGGCTGTCCCCACGCGAACCAGACCTATTGGGGCGCGCTATCCTGGCCGGGATAATATCCGCTGCGGGTCCGTACGCCGAGTTTGCCGTATCCCTTCGCCTTGGCTTCCACGCGGATTCCCCGATAGCCGCCAACGCTTTTCGGAGTCGAAGGCTTGTAGCCAATGGTGTACTGGTTTCGGATGTCGTGAGCCACGCTGCGGCTGATCTCATCCACCTCGTCCAGGGTGCGGGGGAAAAAACTAAGTCCTCC
>Ga0182014_10003672_pt1 | contig 18220 bp, 19 predicted proteins | sample 612S2DmetaG_FD_120489 | JGI IMG/M metagenome (GOLD analysis project Ga0182014, IMG submission 120489) | Permafrost microbial communities from Stordalen Mire, Sweden - 612S2D metaG | ecosystem: Environmental > Terrestrial > Soil > Wetlands > Permafrost | place: Sweden: Stordalen | collected... | reverse complement strand
TCGCCCGGAATCGAGATGCCGCCTGATGAGGCCGTCGCACTCGGCGCGTCGCAGCGTGTCGGTGAGCACCTTGTGCGAGACGCCATCCAGTACGTCATGGAGATCCTGGAAGCGGAGACCCCCGGCAGCCAGCTCTCCGAGCACCCCCAGAGTCCAGCGCCCGCCGATCAGCCGGACCAGGGCATAGGGCCGTCTCCACTCGATAGTCATCTCGATGGCCGGCCAGCGGTGACGCGGGTGACGGCGACATCGGCAGCCTGACCGGCAACCTTCACGGTCTGGGTTACCCAGCCCGCTCCAGCGTGGTCTGGCCGGATCGCCGGGACGGGGAGCGCCAGAACCTTCCCGGCCCCGAGGAATACTTCACCGGGCCTTCGCCGGCCGCCGGCGCGGGCGCTCGTCTCCGGGCCTTGCGGGGCCGCCGCCGGAGCCTCGCTCCCCGCCACGAGGCCTCTTCCTAAACGCGACTGCACTCGCGTTAGCATACGCTCCTCCGGGCCACCGGTGCGGGAATCCTTGCGATAACTTCCAGGCATGGCCAACGACAGCGATCCTCCGCAGGCTCGCCGGACCGGCGGCAGGAGCGCACGGGTGCGCGCAGCGGCACTGACGGCCACCGTGGATGTCCTGTTCGAGAGCGGGTTCGACACGCTGTCGATCCGGGAGATCGCCAAGCGTGCCGGGGTCCACGTGTCCTCCATCTACCGGCGCTGGGGCACCAAGGCCGAGCTTGTCTCCGACGCGCTGGCAAGCAGGATGGGACTGGAGGTCCCGACTCCGGACACCGGATCCCTGCGCGAGGACCTGCTTACCTTGCTCCGCGCTGCGGCAGCGTTCATAAGCACTCCGCTCGGAGAGAATCTGGTGCGCATGGCCCTGAGGCGGGATCTGCCGGATTCCGACACGGCGCGTGACAGGTTCTGGACCGATCGCTTCACGCGTGGATCTGTGATCCTCGATCGAGCGGAGGCGCGTGGCGAGTTGCGTCCTGGCATCGACCGCTTCCTCACGCTGGAGACGCTGGTCGGCCCGCTGTACCTGCGGCTGCTGCTGACAAGAGAGCCCCTGAACGAAACGATCATCGAAAATGTCGTCGATCTGATGCTGACCGGCATCGCCGCTGAGCATCCCTGGAGCGCCGCACACGCGCCGTCGCCCGGCCCGTGCGGCCCACAAGCCTTAGGCGCGATCCTCAGCCAGCGCAGCATCCTCGCCCCAGCCGATGACGCGACCGAGGCTTTTCCGCGGGGTGATTCGGGCATGGACTGAAAAAGCGCAAAGTGAGGCGGGCAATCGCCGAGGGCGGCGGACATGGAGGTCTCGGATGAGATGTTGAGCCGACCGTCGCCGGCGGTCCTCGGACTGAACGACGTTGTCGTCGTCGAGGATAGCGTGACGCCCGCCGAGCAGGGGGTGACGCCCGCCGAGCAGGGGGTGCTGACCGTATGGACGCAAGAGCAACGTGAGGGTGCTGGCTAACGGCATTAGCCATACTTGAGCTAACGATGTTAGCCATAGAGGTGAGGGGCGCAATGCCTGCGGCCAAGGACGCGGACCGTCGCTCCGCCGTGGCCAGCGCACGCCCGCGGGGAGCGAGGAGGGCTGCAGCAGCGGCTAATGCCGCTGTCCGGTTCCTCGTCGAGCTCGGTGCGTACGCGTCACTGGCCTACTGGGGCCAGTGGGCAGGCAGCACAGGCCCGGAACGGGTAGGGCTTGCCGTTCTCGCTCCCCTGGCGGCCATTCTCGTGTGGTCGAGGTACCTGGCGCCCCGGGCACCTCGGCGGCTGGGTGACCCGGCCGCGCTGGTCAGCGAGCTGGTCATCTTCGCGATCGCGAGTGTCGCTCTCGCGGTCTCAGTGATCGCGGCGCTCAATGCGGTGCTCGTGCGGGTGCTCCATCCGCCGGGCTCCGCGCCGGACGCGGCTCGTCAGCACGGTGACCGGAGGTGACAGGGCGAGCCGCCGCGGGGGCTGGGCCACGCCCGAAAACCCCGCTGTTGCCAGGCGAGATCCGCCGGCCAGCGCTGCCTGCCGGCCGGGACCGGCGGGCCGGCGAGATCATCGCCGCCGCCCGCCGGATCCTGGAAAGCGAAGGACCCGAAGCGCTGACCATGCGGCGGGTCGCCGGCGAGCTTGGCATCCAGGCTCCGTCGCTCTACAAGCATTTCCCCGGTAAGGCCGCAGTGGAGGCCGAGCTGATCGTCAGTGCCATGACGGAGATCGGCGAGATGACGCACCGGGCCATTCACCGGCCCCGGCCCTACAGCCGCCTGATGGCTCTGCTCAGGACTTACCGCCAGTACGGCCTCGCCAACGCTGCCCTCTACCGTCTCGCCACCCAGGGCAGCCTGGCCCGGGACCTGCTGCCGCCTGGACTCGAAGAATGGGCCGGCAACCCGTGGAGTGTGGTGACGGGCGACCAGGCTCTGGTCCAGGCGCTGTGGTCATTCGCCCACGGCATGGTGATCCTCGAGATCGACGGCCGCTATCCCCCTGGATCCGATCTCAACCTGACCTGGCGGGCGGGTGGAGCCGCGTTCGAGCGCCACGCCGCTCTCGAATGACGCCTGCTCGGTGTCGTCTCCGGCGTCCCGGCCATCGTCGCGCTGCCGGCCGGGGTCTGGCTCGCCGGGCACCACCTGGCCGCCGCGGCCGCGGCGATGGCGGCCACGGCCGGCCTGCTGCCGCTGGTAGCGATTCGCTGGCTGCCAGGCGAGCGCGAGGCACGCAGTCCCGTGCGCGCCGGGCGGATGCCGGGCGCCCGCCGATCCGGGCGGATGGCGGGCGCCGCGCTGCGGCTGCCGCTGATCTTCGCCGCCGCTACCATCGCGGCCGGCGTGCTGGACTCGTTCCTGCCGCTCGCGAAGGGGATCCCCAGCAACCTGTCCTCGGCCGCCCTGCTCGTGCAGGCGATCACCGGCGCGTTGATCCTCGCCGCAGTCCCGGTCGCCGTGCGCGAGCTCGAGCCTGGCTAACGCAATTGATGTCCTTCGCCTTGCCGGGGCGGGACGTTTAGCACTGCACGCCCTGCGACCTGTGGGGGAGTGCTGATAGTGGCATCTTCGGTAGAAGCGGAAAGAAGGTGCGGGCAATGAGGCTGACTTGGAAGGACGCGGTCACGACGCTTTTCGTGGCCGCAATCGTTGCCATTTACGTGACGTTCCTCAATGGCACGAGCCTGTGGCTGATTTCCAGCGCTCGCGGCACGACCGCCGCAGTGCTGGTTCTGGGCTTCGTGGGCGGGTGCGCTCTCAGCGCGCTTGACGACGTGCGCGCAACGGCACAGCCGCGATGGGCGCAGGTGCTTTCGGCGATCGCGTCCACGCTGGGCGTCGTCGCGCTCGCCGCCGCGGTGATCGGGCTGATCACCGGCAGCACGGCCGTCCTGGCGGTCCTGGTGACGGCCACGATCGCGTTGTGGCTGATCGCGACGGTCCGGCATGCATTCACCGTGCGGAGGGAGCCGGTGAGCGGACCTGACGTGCACGAGGTCATCCATCCGGAGAATGCGGCCGGGCGCTAGCGGCCGTCGCCCTCCCGGCGGGCGGATGCCGCTGTTCAACCGTGGCACTTTCAGCGATAGAAGCCTTCGGGGAGGGCTGGGGTCAGTACCAGGACGGCCCGCGGTTGCTGTAGGGCTCTTCGAGCGTGGCGGCCTCATCGTCAGTCAGTTTGAGCTCGAGCGCGGCGACGGCTTCGGGCAGGTGGTGCGGTTTCGTCGCGCCGACGATCGGGGCGGAGACGGCCGGGTTGCGCAGCACCCATGCCAGCGCGATCTGGGCCATGGTGACGCCGCGGGCCTCGGCGAGTTTCTGCACCGCGTTGACGACGGGCTCGTCCAAGGGTGAGTCGAAGGCCTGCACCACGTGGTCGACGCTGGACCGGGTGGACTGTTCGCCCCAGGGGCGTGCCAGCCGGCCTTTGCCTTGCGGGGAGTAGGGCACGAGGCCTACGCCGGTGTCGGCGCACATGGCCATCAGTTCCGGCTCGTCTTGGCGGCGCAGCAGGTTGTACTGGTTCTGCATGGACACGAACCGGGTCCAGCCGCCCTGGCCGGCGGCGTGCTGCAGTTTGGCGAACTGCCAGGCGTACATCGACGATGCGCCGAGATAGCGGACCTTGCCGGCTTTGACGATGTCGTGCAGCGCTTCCATCGTCTCGGCGACGGGGGTGCCGGGGTCGAAACGGTGAATTTGGTAGAGGTCGACATAGTCGGTGCCGAGACGGGTCAGGGAAGCGTCGATCTGCTCGAGGATGGCCTTGCGTGACAGGCCGGATCCGCCGGGCCCGTCGTGCATCTTTCCCCAGACCTTGGTGGCCAGCACGATGTCCTCGCGGCGCGTGAAGCGCTTGATGGTGCGGCCGACGACTTCCTCCGAGGTGCCGGCCTGGTAGGTGTTCGCGGTGTCCCAGAAGGTGATGCCGAGCTCGACGGCCTGCTGGAAGAATGGCTGCGCGTCGTCGTCGGCCAGGGCCCATCGGTGCGCGCCTTCGGTGGTGGGGTCGCCGTAGCTCATGCATCCCAGCGCGAGCCGGCTGATCTTCAATCCGGTGTCACCCAGCCGGGTGTACTCCATCTTCTTGTCTCCTTCGCTGCGTGAGCGTGAAAGCGCCCACGGCCGGGCGCCTGGAGCCCGGACCGCTAACCGTAGCTGGTGCGCTATCGAGAGTCCTGGCCGCGCGGCGCGCTGCCGGCCGCACTGGTGTCACCACGGCGAGGTAGCCATCAGTCAGCCGCATCGCAAGGCCGCGCCGATGTCCTCGCTGGTGAAGTGCAGCCCGCAAGATGTCATCCCGATAATGAACAGCAACGCGGCGACAACCGGTGACGCAGCCCTGGCATGCGCGGGGACCCGCCCGCCGGGCCGATATCCCGGCTTCCAGCGGACATGGATGACCGGTCGCTATCTGCTGACATCACTGCGCCAGAAGGACTGATCCCGACGCTGGCAACGGCAGATTGAACCGCCAGGTCGTGGTGGGTTCCCCGCAGTTCATGGCCCCGGAGCAGGTGGCGGGGGCGCCGACCACCTCGGCGAGCCAGCGAAGCTGGCGCGCACGAATGCCATCCGCTCCGGCGGTGGCCCGGCCGCTTCTGAATGACCTTCCTCATCGCGGGGGTTCTCTCCGACGGGGTCCGGGCGGCTCGCGGCCGGGCTCAGCCCTCGGCTAGATAGCCGTACCGGTCGCGGAAGGCTTCGGGCGTGAGCCCCGAGGCCGCTGCGATCGGGCGGAGCTTCTCCGGATCCTCGAGGTCCTCGCGGTCCAGCCGGATCATGTACTCGCGGGCCACCCGGTACGAGCTGGACTCGACGTTCACCAGCCGGATCTGCACCCGCCCCGTCTCGGGGTCGGTGAACGACCCGAAGGGCAGCGGCACCATGTGCCCCTCCTGGAGCGTGACCATGCCGCCGGGCTCGCCGTTCGCCAGCACCTGCTTCAGGTAGTCGACGGCACCATAGCCGAGGTCGCGGGTGTACTCGATGTCGAACGGGATGGGGGGCGCGCACCGGAGCTCGTAGCCGATGTTCTTGCCCTCGACCGTGACCTTCTGCCCTCGCTCCTTGAAACGGTCCTTGACCTGCTTCGCCAGCAGGCGGTCCAGCTCGAGCTCGGCCAGCCGGATGTGGCCATGCTCGTCTCGCTCGGCTTCCGGCATGGCCTTCTGGAGCTCGTCCGGGGGGAGGCGCAGGCCGATGCCCTCGGCGAGCACCGCCACGCCGAAGGGGCGGCCGTGGGCGATCCGCTTGAGCATCGAGGTCTCGAGGACGTCCACCAGGCGCGACAGCCGGATGGGCTCGTCGCGGGGGAACTCCTCGGCGATCAGCGTGAGGGTGGCCCCGGCGGACTTTCCGATGCCCACGGCCAGGTGGCCGGCCGAGCGGCCCATGGCCACCACCAGGTACCACCGCTGGGTGGTGATGGCGTCGGTCATCAGGTTGTTGACGAGCTGGACCCCTACGCTCCTCGCGGTCTCGAAACCGAAGGTCGGCGTGCCGCCCGGTAGCGGCAGGTCGTTGTCGATGGTCTTCGGCACGTGCACCACGCGCAGGCCCCCTGCGGCCGTCTCGGCCAGCCGGGACGCCGAGAACGCGGTGTCGTCCCCGCCGATCGTCACGAGCGCGTCGATCCCCAGCTTCTGCAGCGACTCCAGGCAGGCGTGCAGCCTCCAGTCCGGGTCGGCGGCGTCCTCGTCGCGCACCGTCGGGTTGGCCCGCGAGGTCCGGAGGATCGACCCGCCCTGGACGTGGATCCTCGACACGTCCGTGATGGACAGGGGCCGCGCCTCCTCCGTCCGGCCGTCGATGAGGTGCTCGAAGCCGTCCATGATCCCGAGGACGTCCCAGCCGGAGTTCCGGGCCTCAATCGTGGCTGCAGAGATGACCGAGTTCATTCCCGGGGCGGGACCGCCGCCGCACAAGATCCCCATTTTCACGTCCCCATCGTTCCAACAACGAGGCGATCCGGCAAGGACCGGCCCCGGCCTCGGAACCATGTCCATCTCAAATCACATCGGCACGACGCGCCACGGCCGTCCTCCCAGCAGATAGGAGTACCGTGGCCCGCTGCCGTGGAACGAGGCGATGATGGCCTTGGCGGCACGCACAGTGGGGAGGCAACGGTGACTTCCATGCAAGGGAGCAGAAGCCGCAGCTACTAGGGTACGAGCATGACGCTTGCACCTGGGCTGCTTTCTTTCGTGCAGATCGTCGTCGCGGACACCGATACAGCGATGGCGATGGGCAGTGGTGACGTGCCCGTGCTTGGCACGCCCCGGCTGCTCGCGCTCGCAGAGGCGGCGGCGGTGGCAGCCATCGGGCCAAGCCTGGAGTCAGGCCTGACCTCGGTCGGAACTGCGGCTGCCCTGGAGCACAAGCGGCCCAGCCCGGTCGGGGCAGAAGTCGTGGTCGAGGCCGAACTGACCGAGGTGGACGGCCGGCGACTTGTCTTCAGGTTCATCGCCAGGCAGAAGCTGCCCCCCGGACCACCAGATGACGAAGCCACCGTCGTCGGCGCGGGCACCCTGGAACGGGTGCTCGTGGACAGGGAACAGTTCGTCAACCGAGCCCGGCACGAGTGACCCAGGGCAACGGCACCGCGCAGTGCCCGTCGCGACAGGTTCGCATCGATCAGCAGGCGCATGGTGCCCAGGAAGTCTCCACCGAACCCGGGGCGGTTCAATCCGGTCGGCTGACCGATGCCCGGGCAGGCCTGCTGCCCGGGACAGCTATGCCGCGGTCAGCCAGGCGATCCCGGCCGGGCGTCGCGGACCAGCAGGAACACGGTCAGACTGCGGAAGTGCCTGGTGAGGCCGAGCCGGTAGCGCGGCCGCAGCACCGCCGCCTGGTTCGCCGCGACGGCCCGGTAGGGGTCCAGCAGGCGGCCACTGCCGACAATCCAGATCCGGGGCTCATCGCCGAGGCACGCGGCGGGACTGCAGGCGACCGGGATGACCTGGCTTGATGGCAGGGCCGCCGCGGCGACGAACAGATCCCGCGGCACCGGCACACCATGCGGGATGTCCCGCCGCAGGTAGTACTGCAGGCCCGGGCCGATCATCTCCCACCAGAGGTTGCCCTCCTGGTAGACGATGCCGTCCCCAGCCCTCGCCGCGTCCGCAATCATGCGGGCGGCGCCCGCGTAATCAAAGTAGGAGCCGCCGTAGGCAACCGGATAGTTGGGCCAGTCGTGCGCCCCCGGCTGCCTGATCACCTGCTGGTCGCCCGCGCCGAAAGCGGCGATGACCAGGACGGCGACCGCCGCCAGCCGCCCATCCAGTCGGCTGAGCGCGATCCCGGCCAAGATCGCCCACGCCCCGACGGTGAACAGCAGGTACCGGCCGACGAAGTACGAATGCGGACCTTGCGAGAGCAGCCATACCGTGGCCACCGGCAGCACCGCTACCGCGGTCGCGAACGCTGCCGCCCGCCAGGCCGACCAGGCCAGCACGCCCAGGATGATCACCGCGGCGGCCACTGACGTCGAAAAGAACAGGATCCGGGCGAAGGAGCCGAAGGCGTACGCGTCAAGGCCTGGCCGGGGTATCCAAAAGACCTGCATCCCGGCCTTGGTCAAGCTGAGGGCTACCAGCGGCACGCAGGCGGCCAGCCCGGCCGCCGCAGCAGCCGCGAACCCCAGCAAGCGGGCATCCCGGTCCTGCCACCAGCGCAGCGCCGCCCCGGCGGCATGACCGACGACCAGCGACAGGGCGACCACGTCGAGGTAACCGATCACCGCCAGGCAGCCGCCATAGGCCGCCCACCGGCCCACCGACGGCTCATCCAGCGCCCTCAGCAGCAGCAGCGTGGCCAGCGCCACGGCCAGCACCGCGGGCGCGTAGAACCGGACTTCCTGAGCGAACCGCGACACGCTCGGCACGAGAGCGAACACCAGCCCCGCCAGCAGGCCCGCCCGCGCGCCGGCCAGCCTCCGCCCGGCCAGCGTCACGCAGGCCGCCGCCCCGGCCATGGCCAGCACCGACAGCATCCGCATCGCCACGACCGAATCGCCGAACGCCGCCATCCAGTAGTGCAGCGCCAGGTCATAACCAAGCTCGGCCGGATTAGACCTGCTCGCGCTCACGACCAGTTCATGCACCGGATCGGCGGCGAACGACCAGCTCCACAGCTCATCCGCCCACAGCTCCGGCCGGCCAATCTGATAGCAGCCAAACAGCAGCGTCAGCAGCGTCGGCCAGAGCCACGGCACCCGCATCGCCCGGCGGGCCATGCTGTCCAGCGGCGTGCCCCGGGCCCAGCCGTCAACCCCGTCGGCCTCAAGGCGCGCAGCACTACTCCGGTCCCGCGAATCCTGTGGAACGGCCATGGCACCTCCAGGCAGGTTGCCGAATGCGGCCTTTTCGTGACTTACAGACAGAATTAATCATTCCACCCGCCGAGCTCCCGGGTGACGGTATCCGGATCAACGCATGGCCCCGGCGGAGTGACGTCAAAGACCGCGGCCAGGCCGGTGCGGGAAGGGCTCGGGCCCTGCGGCGGGGCATTCTGACCGGCGGTGGCCGTCTGGTCGCGAGGGTCGCGACCAGATCTGCTACTCCGGGCGGCGATCGGCCAGGTCGGCCCAGGGCGGTGCGGCTTCCCCCGCGCCGACGTTGGCGGCTATGCGGCCGAGCAGGGTATTGAGCGTGGCCAGGTCTGCGTCGGCGAGGCCCGCTCGCAGCTTGGCGTCGAAGGCGATCGCGGTATCCCGCAGGCGCGCGAACGCCACTTCGCCCGCTTCGGTAAGCGTGACCACCTGGACTCGCCGGTTGGCGGCGTCGCGGGTCCGGGTGACCAGCCCGCGGGCGTACTCATCTGACCATCCTCAGCGGAGCCATCCATGGATAGTCGTCGGTGCCGTTGCCCCGGTGGCGGCCCGTTGACTGCCTGAAGTGAGTGACTTCCGCCTCTGACCTGGTGATACGCGCCGGCGCACAGTGGAGACGCAGGCGGGCGCGAAAAAAATAAGGCAGAGGAGCGGAAGACATGAAGGCCGCACGTTTTCATGGACCCAAAGACATCAGGATTGAAGACATTCCCGAGCCTCAGCTGCGCCCGGGCGCTGTCGCCATCGACGTGGCCTGGTGCGGGATCTGCGGCACCGACCTCCATGAATACCTGGAGGGGCCGATCTTCATACCGCCGCAGGGCCACCCGCACCCTCTCACCCATGAGGCGGAACCGGTCACCATGGGCCATGAGTTCTCCGGCACGGTGACGGCCGTCGGTGCGGGCGTGACCGGACTTGTCGTTGGTGAGCACGTCGTGGTCGAGCCGTACTTCGTGTGCGGGGAGTGCGCCCAGTGCCAGGCCGGTCAATACCACCTGTGCGCGAAGATGGGGTTCATAGGCCTGGCTGGCGGCGGCGGCGGGCTGAGCGAGAAGATCGTTGTCGACCGCCGCTGGGTGCATCCGGTCGGGAGCATCCCGCTTGATGAGGCGGCGCTGATCGAGCCACTGGCCGTCGGTCAGCACGCCTTCGTCCGCAGTGGGGCGCAGGCCGGGGACGTCGCTCTGGTCACGGGCGCCGGGCCGATCGGCCTGCTGCTGGCCGCTGTGCTCAAGGCACAGGGCCTCACCGTCATCATCTCCGAGGTCACCGAGGCGAGGAAGGACAAGGCACGCGCAACCGGTGTCGCCGACCATGTCATCGACCCCGGGCAGGAAGACCTGCTCGCGCGGGTCCGGGAACTCACCAGCGGAAACGGCGCCGATGTCGGCTTTGAATGCACCAGCGTCAACGCCGCGCTCGACCAGCTTTTCGATGCGGTCCGGCCCTCAGGCGTGATCGTCAACGTGTCGATCTGGGGCCAGCCCGCACGCATTGACATGCAGAAGCTTGTTCTGAAGGAGATCGATCTGCGCGGCACGATCGCCTACGTGCGCGACCATCCCGCGGCGATCAAACTCGTCCAGGACGGGAAGGTTGACCTCAAGCCGTTCATCACCGCACGGATCGGCCTCGCCGACCTGGTCGAGGACGGTCTCGGCACCCTTATCAACCACAAGGACACTGCGGTCAAGATCCTCGTGCACCCGTGAGACGGGTAGCCCGGCCGCGGACAAGCCGGCGGGGTGACCGGATCGGATCCGGCCACCCCGCCGGGTGGGCGTCGGATCAGCTGACGTTCAGTGCGTTGCTGTCCTCCAGGAAGCTCGTGTTCCCGCCACTCACTTCCGTGCCGATGAACTTGAGGGTGATGGTCTGGCCGATGTAGGAGGCCAGGTTGGTGCTGTACTCGACGTAGCTGGTGCCGTTGTTCGCGGCGGTCGCCACCGGGACCGTCTGGACCACCGTGCCGGAGGAGTTCAGGACCTCCAGGACCAGCTTGTTCTGCGCCTGCTTGGTCGTGCTGGTGACGGTCGAGTTGACCTCGGCCCAGTAGCTGAATATGGCGTTCTTGCAGGTGGCCGGGATGGTGACCTGCTGGGCGACGGTGTCGGTGTGGGCGGCGCCGTAGCCGTCAAGCCAGGCCAGCCAGCTACCTGCCTGCGCTGGCTCACCCGAGCTGGTGTTGGTGAGCACACCCGAGGTGGATGTCCACGGCGAGATGGAACCGCTCTCGAAGCCCGGGTTGCCGAGGAGTTGCTGGGCCGTGCAGCCGGTCCCGGTTGAGGAGCTGATCGTCCACGTGAAGGACGCCGATCCGGAGGCTCCGGTCGTGTCCGTGGCGGTGACCGTCACGCTGCTCGATCCGGCGGTGGTGGGGGTGCCGGAGATGAGCCCGGTGGAGGAGCTGATCGACAAGCCCGCGGGCAGGCCGCTGGCGCTGTAGGTGAGCGTCTGGCCCGAGGTGGAGTCGGACGCCTTGATCTGCAGGCTGGCCGTGGTGCCGACGGTCCCGGTCTGGCTGCCGGGGTTGGTGACCGTGACGGTATTGCCGCCACCGCCACCCGAGCCGGCGGCGTGATGCGTCAGGTGCGGTGGACCAGAAGATCCAGACGGGGTCCGCGCACGTTGGCATCTGAAAGAGTGCTGTGGAGATGCTTCAGGGATGCTCTGATGGCCCTTACCATACAAATGTTGGCAACTGTTGGCAAGACCTGAATTATGGTGGAAACGACCCATGCGGAGGGCCGGCCCGTAGCTCGGGCCGAGCGGTCCGCCGTACTTGAGCCGGGTTATCCCGGGCACGCGATGGGTCGCCGGGAGCGAGCCGGGCCAGGCGGTACGCGATGTCCCGGTACTTCTCGTGCGCGTGGCGGGTCGCCGGGAGCGAGCCGGGCCAGGCAGTACACGATGTCCCGGTACTTCTCGTGCGCGTGACGGGGTACCCGCCGCCACGGCCACGATGCGCGGCAGGTTACTGGTTTGCCGCGTCGTCACGGTGCCGGCCGCGCCGTGCACAAGGCCGCCGGCCTCGGCTTTCCCGGCACCGGCGGCACGCTGTTCGGGTACCCCGGCGACGTGACACTCCGCGGGCCGGGTCCTGCCGGCCGGCGGCGCCGCCCACATGCACCTCCCGGCCGGCAGGGCCGCCCACATGCACCTGCCGGCCGGCGGGGCCGGGCTCAACATCGGCGTCCAGGACGCGATAAGCCTCGGCTGGTAACTGGCCGCGTGCCGGGCCAGTTACATCAACGCAGATCCGCTTCTGGTGCCCCGTGCCGCGATACGGGGCCGCGATGACCGGGCCACCGGCCTCAGCAGTCCGGCTGCCCGGGCACCGTGCCGCTGCTCGGCTTGAGCAGCTTGGCTTCGCATTGCTGATGCAGCATCGTGTCCAGTTCGCCGATCGCGGCCTGGACGGCGGGCTCTTGGCTGCGGACCAGGTTGTGCAGCTCGAGCGGGTCCCGGGACAGGTTGTAGGCTTCGGTCTGGTCGGGGACCTGTTGCGTCTTGACTGTGGTGACTGCGCGCTTGTCGTCGCCCGCCACGTTCATGTCGCCGTCTACCCAGGTCATGACATCTTGCGGAGGGCTCGTAGGGGTGCTCCAGAACTGGGGGTTGTCGGAGTACCGGGAGTACTTCCATTTCTCCCGGCTGCCGTGGGCGCCGGTGGGCAGGTTGGCGATGACCGTCTCGACGGTGTTGGGCTGTATCACCGGCGGGTACTCAACACCGAGCGGAGACGTCTGGTAGAACCCCCGGCTGACCTCATCCTCGGTCATGAAGTAGACGGGCCCCGTCACCTGGCTGGGACTGGTCTCGCCGAGGATGACGCGGGAGAGGTCCCGGCCGACCAGGGGATGGACCTCGGTATGGGTGCTGGCCAGTTCGCGCTGCAGCCGGGCCGGGTCGAGGCCGGCCAGGCCCAGCATGGTGGGCAGCAGATCAGCATGGCTGGTCAGCGCGTCGAGTGTCTGCCGGCCCTGGAACAGCGCCGGATTGTGCACGATGAACGGCACATGGGTGGATTCCTCGTACGCTTGGTGCCACTTCTGGTACATGCCGCCATGGGCACCGAGCAGGTCCCCATGGTCGGAGGTGAAGATCACGATGGTGTTCGCGGCCATGTCCGGGTGGGCGCTGAGTGTGTCGAGGACCCGCTGGATCTGCTGGTTCACGTTCTGCTGGAGCTGATAGTAGAACTGGTGGAACTCCACCGTGTTGTCCACCGGCTGGAACACCTGCGGATAGCGGTCTACATAGTCCTGCTGGCACTGCGGTTTCCCGGCCAGGTTCTCATTGCTGGTGGCCGCATACCGGCCTGGGTCGAACAGCAGGTGCGGCACTTTGGTGTCGGTTAGCTGGCCGCGCAGGTTCCAGGTTGCGGTTTGCGCCAGGCTGAAATCTCCCCACAGCGTGGCATCGTGCGGGTTGACGTAGGAGTTGACCAGCAGCCATGGCCGTCCCGAGTTCCCCTGTCCGCCGAGCTGGTTCAGCAGGTCCACGGCCTGGGTCGCGAACTTTTCGTCCCGGCCGATGGCGCCGGTCGCCGAGGAACCGGAGTTGAGCGGGTTGTTTCCGTGCGGCTCGGGGCCGATCCAGCCGCTGAACCCGTAGGGGCCGAGCCGGTCGGCAGCCAGGTAGCTGTTCTCCGTCGCGGGGTCGGGCTCACCTTGGCTGTTGAAGCTCAAGAGCGGGCTGTAGGTGCCCGGGATGTGAATGTCGGCGTCGGAGAGGTGCCATTTGCCCTTGTAATAGGTGTCGTAGCCGCCAGCCCGGAAATAGTTCCCCATCGTGGGGACCGTGTTCTCGTCGAGCCAGAACATGTCCATCTCGATGCTGCTCTTCGCCGCGCCCGGCGTCTGGCTATCTCCGTGCAGCGACGGGTACTGGCCGGTGAAGATCGACGTCCGGCTCGGTACGCAGGCCGAGGTCATGATGTAGTGGTTGGTGAACTCCAGCCCGTTGTTGCGCAGCGACTCCTCAGCCGTGAGGTACCTGGCCCGGAACTGCCGCAGTTCGCTGGACTCGTAGGCAACGGGGAAGCGGTACTCATCGCACAAGATGAGGAGCAAGTTGGGACGCTGGCCCAGCCAGCTCCCCGGCGGCCAGATACCTGCGGCGGCGGCCGGCGCGGCATGTGCCTGCTCGACCTGGGCCATGCCCGCGGCCGCGGCCGCGACCCCCGTGCTCTGAATGAAGCGCCGGCGCGAGAGCCCGCCCTTCTTATCGTCCATCCCCGCCCCCGTTGTTGCGTTACGTAGTATTACGACTACTGGAAGTTATCATGGCCGCGTTACACGACAAAGTTTCTGCATTAATAAGGCAACTAAGTCCGGATTTGCCGTTTTTATTTTCGGTGTAATGCACCTCGGTTCTTTTTATAAGGGGACATTTGCCGGAGCGGGGGAGAAGCGCCTGAATGGCTCAGGACAAACTGCTCAAAGACATGGTGCGGGTGCCCGGGGGCACCTTCCTCATGGGCTCAGATGATTTCTATCCCGAGGAAGGCCCCGTCCACCGGGTCAGCGTCAGTGGCTTTTGGATGGACGAGCATGCCGTGACGGTCGCCGAGTACCGTCGTTTCGTCCGCGCTACCGGTTACGTGACTATCGCCGAACGAGCCCCTGATCCCGCCCAGTATCCGGGGGTGGCGCCCGAACTTCTCGTGCCCGGCTCTCTCGTCTTTCGCCAGCCGGATAGGCCCGTCGACCTCAACGATCCCCGCAACTGGTGGTCCTGGGTTCCTGGCGCGCAGTGGCGGCACCCGGAAGGGCCGGGGAGCACGCTCCATGGCCGGGAGCGGCACCCGGTCACCCACGTCGCCCACGAGGACGCGGCCGCCTTTGCCGCCTGGGCTGGCAAAGCGCTGCCCTCCGAGGCCGAATGGGAGCGGGCCGCCAGGGGCGGCCTGGAGGGGGCCGTCTACTGCTGGGGCGACGTCTTCCAGCCGCGGAGCCGAACGATGGCCAACACCTGGCAAGGCCGATTCCCGTGGGAAAACCTCAAGGCGGATGGCTTCCCGGGCACCACGCCGGTCAAACGGTTCCCGCCGAACGAGTACGGCCTGTTCGAGATGACCGGAAATGTCTGGGAGTGGACCTCGGACTTTTTCAGCCGCCGGCACCCCGGCAGTTCACCGGCGTGCTGCGTCCCTCGCGACCCGCACGTCCAGACCCCCGAGCACAGCCATGACCCGGCTCCTGACACGCACATTCCCAGACGGGTCGTCAAGGGAGGCTCCTACCTCTGCGCTCCGAACTACTGCTTGCGTTACCGGCCCGCCGCGCGCCAGGGCCAGGCGGTTGAGACGTCATCAACCCACATCGGTTTCCGCTGCGTGGTCCCTGGAGACACGCCAACTGGCGACGCGCATGAAGCGGGCCACGCGATAAAGAGCGCTCAGACGGCGGCAATCCTGGATGGGGGTCCTCGTGACCGGGTGAAATTACGCTGACTATCCGCCAGCAGGACAGAGCGGCGGCCACGGCCAGGAGCACGTTGCGCGCCGCCAGAACGCCGGTGACCGCGCCGGATCCGTCGAGCAGGCTGGGCCACCCGATCGGGAAGATCACCTGCGTGAGCCCGGCGGCGGCCAGCACGGCGAGCGCGACCGGGCGCTGCGTTGTCCGTCCCGTGGCCAGGCACGCCGCGGAGAGGCCGGTGACCCAGAGCAGGTACTGCGGGCTGAGCACCGGGCTGGCGACGAGGAACAGCAAGGTCGCGGCCAGCGGCGCGTCAGCCGCGAACTCCGGTCGCCACCGTACGCGATTGGAGGCGATCAGCAGTTGCCAGCCGGCCACCGCAGCCGCTACGAGGACGAGGCCCAGGCGGGACGCGTCCTGCGCGAGCGCGGCGTGCCCCCCGCTGAACTGCCACGCGCCGAACCGGAACACCACCGTCCCTGACCAGCCAGCTTGCCGCCAGATCATGAACGGCGTCGCTGTCACCGATTCGATCTCGACGCCGCGGGCGTTCTGGTGCGTGAGGAAGCTCGCCGTTCCGCTGGCGAAGATGGCGCAGACCGCGGCCAGCACGGCCACGGCCGCGGCAGCGCTGCGGCGCTGCTGGCCGGGCGCCGTCCCGGCCAGCAGCGTTAATGGCCATACCTTGACCGCCGCCGCCGCTCCGATCAGGACACCGCGGACGCCGCCACGGCCGGTCACGCAGAGGGCAGCGACCGACAGCGCGACGGGAACCACATCGAACCTGCCGACGGTGACCGCGCCGAGCAGCGGTACGCCGCACACCCAGTACCAGGCTCCGGTCAGGGAACCGCCGCGCCGGGCCGACGACCAGAGCATGAAAGTGATGGCCAGGTCGCAGCCGATGGCCAGGAACACGAAGTGGTCCACGTAGCTGCCCGGCAGCCGGCCCGGCAGCCAGAGGACCAGGGCTGCGCCGGGCGGATACTGCCACGTCGGGTCGGCCACCGGAAAAGTGCCGTGGGAGAAACAGCATGTGTCCCACCGCTGGTAGATGCCGACGTCGCCGGCCCGGCCCGGGGCGGTGGCAATCAGGTAAAGGGCCGTCCGCGTCGCGATCCATACCACCCACAGCGCGGGCGGCGGGATGCTCTTCTGCCAGGTCGTCAACTCGCCGCCCCGCAGTTCTCAGCCGTGGTGCTGCCGACCCGAGTGCCCGGTTCCCCCATGGAGCGGAGCGTACGGCCGGGGATAAGATGGTGTCGCGCGAATAACCCGGCACGGGATGCTTTCCTTGCGCGCGAACGCCTGGCGACTCTGGCCGGCGGGAAGGCCCGTCGGGCCCTCCATTGGCAACCGGGGAAGCATGACTTAGGCTCATGCTCAGGTGAGCCGGGAAGCCTGGTCGGCGCGACATCCGTATCCGCCCGACTCGTGCACCGGAGCGCGCACATGACCACACGGCACACGTTCTGGACCAGCCATCGCGCGGCCGCCGCACTGCCGGCTGGCGTGCTGAGCCGGGACCGGCTCGCCGTACTGGCCGGGCTGGTGGTCCCGCTGGCCCTGGCGGTCGTGCTCGCGCCCTTCCGGGCCAGTTTTCCCGACACCGACGCGGCGCTGGCTCTCCTGCTGACGGTGGTGGCCGTCGCCGCGAACGGGAACCGGCTGGCCGGCGTCCTCGCGTCGGCGTCGGCGACGGTGTGGTTCGACTTCTTCCTTACCCGGCCCTACGAGCGGTTCGCCATCGCGGGGCGGACCGACATCGAGACCACCATTCTGCTGCTCGTCATCGGCGTGGCGATCACGGAGATCGCCGTCTGGGGACGCCGCCAGCACGCGGCCGCCAGCAGGCGCGCGGGCTACCTGGACGGGATCAGCGCGGCGGCCAGGGCCGTGGCGACGGGTGACTCGCCGGCAGCCCTTATCGAGCAGGTGTCCGCGCAGCTCACCGACCTGCTATCGCTGAGTTCATGCCGTTTCCAGTACGGCGTCGCGGGGATCGGCCGGCCCGCCCGGCTGCAGCGGGACGGCCGGGTCACAGCCGGAAGCCGGCCACGGGGCTTCACGCTCGAGGGCCTGCCGTACGGCACGGATACCGAATTGCTCGTCGAGACGGGCGGCCTGCTCCAGGGCCGGTTCCTGATGACTCCCGCCCCGGACGCGCATTCCACGGCGGAGCAGAGGCTCATCGCCATCGGATTCGCCGACCAGGTGGGCGCGGCACTGGCCAGCAGCCAGTCGGCGCACGACCCGCGGTAGCGGCCCCGGCGCACCGCCCGCGGTCAGCGAGCAGGCCGGCCGCGCGTCCGGCATGGCCGCTGGGCCATCAGCGCCCGCGCTCGCCCATCATTTCGCGCCGCCGGCATTTCGCGCCGCCGGATGGCCGCGTTCTCGATGTCGCGGTACTTGTTCCGCGCGGCACGGCCGGCGCGGCACCGAGCGGGCGCGCCGGCCGTGCGCTTACCGGGCCGGGCTAGTAGGCGCCTGATCCGCGGATCACCGCCGCGCACGTCTTCCAGAGGATCTGGAAGTCAAGGACGACAGACCAGTTCTCGACGTAACGAATATCGAGCCTGACCGCCTCCTCCCAGGGCAGGTTGGACCGGCCGCTGACTTGCCAGAGGCCGGTGATCCCCGGCTTGACCTTCAGCCTGCGCTGCATGTCGTCACCGTAACGCGCGGTCTCCTGGGGGAGGGCCGGCCTGGGCCCGACGAGGGACATGTCACCGATCATCACGTTTATGAGCTGAGGAAGCTCATCCAGGGACCAGCGGCGCAGCCAGGCGCCCACCTTGGTCACGCGGGGGTCGCGGCGCATTTTGAACAGGACCCCGGCCCCCTCGTTGAGCGCGGCCAGCTGGGACCGGCGTGCTTCGGCGTCCATGACCATCGTCCGGAATTTCCAGAGCCGGAATGCCTGGCCATCCTTGCCGACTCTCGTCTGCTTGAAAAACACGTTTCCCC
>Ga0182014_10003669_pt1 | contig 18228 bp, 12 predicted proteins | sample 612S2DmetaG_FD_120489 | JGI IMG/M metagenome (GOLD analysis project Ga0182014, IMG submission 120489) | Permafrost microbial communities from Stordalen Mire, Sweden - 612S2D metaG | ecosystem: Environmental > Terrestrial > Soil > Wetlands > Permafrost | place: Sweden: Stordalen | collected... | reverse complement strand
CTCGATTGCAGGTTCATCAAATCATCACGGACTTTGCGAATCTCCGCCGGAGAAGGTCCGGCAGGCTGCGGAGGCGGAGGAGTATAGGTTTCGACACTCGTCGAGGGAGGAGCTTGTTGCGCTGCGCCCGGCACGGTAGTGCGACCAACCGGGGTGTATGCGGTTCGCGCGGAAGGAGCGCTGGAAGAAGACGACTGCTTTCCCTCGATTGCCTGCGGCGCGGGTGTGGGCGCGGCAGCTTGCGATGGGGCGCTCGCAGCGGGCTGATCGGCGCTGGGAACGGGAGAAGGGGCAGGCTGCACGGGCGTGCTCACCGGAGCAACCGGTTGATTGGTCTGGCCTGCGCGCGTGGGGAAGAAGCGGGGTAACAGAGCGAAGGCCGCAACGACAGCCAGAACTACCGCCAGTGCCCCGGTTGCGATCCACAAGCTGCGATGGCTCTTGGCGGGTTTGTTTGGGTGGGCCAACGGCCGGGCCTGGGCGGCCGCGGGAGGAGGTCCCGGAACCGGCTGGAACCCTTGAACAGCTTGAAATCCTGGAGCGGGTTGAAAACCTGGAACCGGAGTTGGTTGGGGAGCGGCGGCCTGGGCGGCCTGCGGTTCGCGAACAGCCTTAAGCGCGTCGCGAAACTCAGCCGCGGTCTGGAAGCGCGCTTCGGGTGGCTTGGCCATGGCGCGCAGCACGATATTGTTCAACTCCGCCGGCAGTGAGGGGTCGAGTTCCATCGGGGGAGTGGGGTTCTGGTTCAGTTGCGCATTCAGGACGCTGTAGGAGGTATCGGCCTGGAAGGGCTTGCGGCCGGTCAGCATCTCGTAGAGCGTGACCCCGAAGGAGTAGATATCGGAGCGGGCGTCGATAGCGCCGCCACGGACCTGTTCGGGCGACATGTAATAGACCGAACCCATCGTCGAACCAGGCCGGGTAAGCTGCATTTCGTTGGTGGACTTGGCGATGCCGAAGTCCATCAGCTTCACCAAGCCGTGAGTGGTGATCATCAGGTTGGCGGGCTTGATGTCGCGATGGGTAACCCCGCGGCTGTGAGCATAGCTGAGGGCCGAGAGCACCTGAATCGAATAATCGATAACCCGGTCGAGGGGCAGGCGGGATTGCGTAGCCAGCTTGTCCAGGCCTGTGCCTTCGACAAACTCCATCACCATTACGAACTGATTCTGGAACTGGAAGGCGGTGCGCAATTGCGCAATGTTGGGATGCTCGAGATTGGCCAGAGTGCGGATTTCCGCCATGAACCGCGCCGCCAGTTCGGGCTCCGACGCAAGGTCGGGAAGCAGAATCTTAATCGCCTCTTCGCGGTTGGAGATGACATTGCGCGCCTTGAAAACGCGGCCCATGCCGCCTGCTCCGAGCAGGCTCAATATCTCATAATCGCCGACCAGATTCCCAATCTCCAAAGCCATTGTCTTTCCTCCCATTCGCACGGTTGCGGGTCAACCGTGGATCCAACTACCGGGCCGAACGCCATAAGTGTACTCTATTTACGCAGGGAATGGCCGTGGATTCTCATCTGTGGCATCGGCTGCGGGGAGGTATGTGGAGATGCCAAATCAGGTTTGCATGGGCGCGACGATGATGTGCAGTTTTGGAATGGCTCCCAGTTCACTGGTTGTGCTGCCCACCAATAGAGTCCTCACCAGTGAAGTCCCCGACGCGAACATCATGGATCACATACCGATGACGAATATTATGCCGTTCGGGATGTGTATGTCGCCGGCCAACCCCGAGGTGGCGTCGGCGACCGCGGCGGCGATGGGCGTGCTCACTCCCATGCCGTGCATTCCGGTAACCTTGTCGCCGTGGGTCCCTGGCGCGCCAACCGTACTGCTGGGCAATGCGCCGGCTCTGGACAATGTCTCGACTCTTATGTGCACCTGGGGCGGAGCGATCAGCTTCGTCACGCCGGGGGAGTTTACGGTCGAGATCCCGTAGAAGCCCGTCGGGCGGGTAATTTGCTAATCTTGTTGCCAACTCGCACCAGCGCTATTCGAATCGCCTGAAGGACGGCCGGACAGTGTTCAGAATCGAACTTGAATTCGCCGCTGCAACCGACATCGGAAATGTGCGCCGCAATAACGAAGACAGCTTCGGCTACGATACCGATCACAAACTCTATGTAGTCTGCGACGGGATGGGCGGAATGGCCGCCGGCGAGGTGGCCAGCAGCATGGCGGTGCGCGCGCTGATCGAGAGCTTTGCGTCATCCGCCGCGGCCGGCGAATCCGCGCCGGTCGAGGAGCGTCTGCTGAGGGCGCTCCGGGAGGCGAATCGCCAGGTACATCAGGCAGGGCTGGAGGATGCGCGGCTTCGTTCGATGGGCACGACGCTGGTCTGCGTCTGTTTCGAGGGCAACCGCTTTTTGGTGGGCAACGTGGGCGACAGCCGCGCATACCTTGTACGGGGCGGCATGTGCATTCAGATCTCCCAGGATCACTCTTTTCTTGAAGAGCAGGTGCGATCGGGCGCAATGACGCCGGAGATGGCTGCATCCTCGAATCTGCATTCGGTGATCACGCGCGCCATAGGCACCGACAGCCAGGTGCAGCCGGATCTCTTTGACGGAGCGGTTGAGCCGGGCGACGTGCTGCTGCTGGTTTCGGATGGATTCACACGTTACGCGACGCCGGAACTGATCTCCAGGATCGTGGCGGAAGAAGCCGACACTCAGGCCGCGTGCGGGCGCTTTATCCAGTACGCGAAAGACTCGGGCGGGGTAGATAACATTACCTGTCTGCTGATCCGGGTCACTTCGATCGAGGGGATGACGGCGGAGGCCGATGGACTGGCTCCGCCGCTCATTATTTGACGACCTGGGAGGTGCAACTCAGGTCGGTGGCGCCTCCGGCCAGCAGGTCCGCGCCGGGGCCGGAGATTTCGAAGACCACTGTGGTGCTTCCGCCCGCTCCCACCTTATGTCCGGCAATGGTTGTCGAAGTATCGATCGGGTACTCGATCCGGTAACCGTCCGCCGATTTTGAGATACGCGTTCCCGTACGCGCAAGTTGAAAGACCGCCCACGTCCCTTGGTAGGAGAGCAGTTCGCGTGAGTCGACTTCGAGCGAGGCACGCTGCGCCGAAGCGCCATTCCAGGTGAAGCTGCCGGATTGGCCTTTGGAGATATGCTGTCCATCGACGACCCATGTAGCCGAGTTGTAGCCGCTGCCGGGCATCATGCGCAGGCTGAAGCTGAAAGAGGCCGGTTTGTGTCCCGAGGGATAGAGTTCGGAGGAGAGATGGCCGGCGCGCGTGAGGAACTGCGTAAAGCGCGGATTGACAGGTTGCGGCGAGGCGGGCGCCTGCGCGTACTGCGAACCCTGCTGGACGACGTAGGGTTTGAGCATGGCTTCGTAGACCGCCCACAACGCGCCGGAGTCGGGAGCGAGGGCGGCGTCCACATCGGAGAGATTGGCGGGGGCCGAGGCTCCGGCGCCAAAGGGGAACTTGGTGTTGACCGGCCGCAGTGCGTCGCAGATCTTTGCTCCTCCGCCATTGGCGGCCGCGCCCGGGCTAGGAGCCAGGTGCATGACGCACTGGATCGGCGCCTGCATCAAGTCGAGGAACTTGCCGTCGGTGCGCAGCTTGGGATCGACGCCAAGGACCTTGAAGCCGTCCGCAGCCTGCTTGGCGGAGGTGCCGGCCGAGGCCGCCGCTTGCAGCACGGATGCGAAGGCTACCGGGTCGGTTGAGGCCGAAGGATTCTGCGCCACCAGCGTCAACTGCTCGGAGATTCGAAGCAAGCTGTCGAGGTAGTCCTTGTTGCCGGGGCCGAGGAAACGGTCGGTGGCATTGGGATCGACAAGGACGTGACTGGGCTGGAAGGCGGTATTGACGCTATCGTCGGCAATGGCGGTGTTGTGCGAGATGGTGTAAAAGAGCGCCAGCAGCGGCGAACTGGCCCCGCCAAGCTGGCCGAGCCGGTCTGGCGCTTCCTTGATGCTGCCGCAGCTCACTACGCTGGCGCTCGAGAGAAAGGTCATCCATTCGTTGAGGAAGTCGGTTGAGTATTGCGCCGAGATCTGACCGATCAGATCGGCCGAAGCCGTAACTGCACTCTGCGGGCCCAGAACCCAGGCCTCGCCCTGCGCGTAACGCTCCGGATGGCGTATGGCGTCCTGCATGAAGGCGTAGCCGTTCCTGGTGAACGCTCCTCGTACAACGTAGCGGTCGATGACGGTCTTAGCCGAGTCGGCGAACTGCTTGTTGAAATCGATCGCCGGGTTCGATTTGTCGGCATCGTTCAACATCCCCTGATAAATACGCGTGACGGCAAGGAAGTGCGAGAGATAGGCTCGCGCGTGCTCGACGATCATGGCGTCGGGGCCGATCGAGTAGGGAGGCTTGCGCAGCAGTTCGGCTGCGTAGAACTCGAATTGCGTCCGCGCCAGCGCCTGCTCGTCCGTGCCCGGCTGGCGGTTTCCCGTCCATGCGCGCAAAAGTATGGGAACCAGAAAGGCCTCCTGGCTCTTCTCGGGGTTGCTGGTCGTGATCAAGTAGGCTTTTAACGGGTTGTAGGCCGCGGCATAAAGGGCATAGTCGCTGCTTGCGCCGGGAGAGTCCGGCAGTCCGCGCAGTCCGTCCAGAACGTTTGCCTGGGCGGGATTGAGCAGCATGGGACGGAAACGGTCGAAATAAATGGCGCGGGCGCGATTGGCCAGATCGTCGCCACGGTAAAGGCCGAAGCGGTAGCTCAGCGGCGCTCCGTCTTTCTGGTAACCGTCGAGTTCGGCGATCACCTGGCGCAGATCGTCGAGAGCGCGAAGATCGCCCAGGCCGGGCGTTACGACGGCGCTTGCACCCGCCGCGGGGATCGCCCTGGAGGCGTCGGCGATGCGCCGCTCGAGGGCGGCATTGTTGCTGTAAGAGACGACGAGCAGAAGTGAGTAGAGCGCGAAGAAAAACGCCAGGCTGCCATAGAGAATGCGGCGGAGGAGGCGCGCCGGTGAGGATTCTTTAGTAGCCGAGAAGGCCTGCTTGTCGCCGAGCACAATCTCCGGGAAGAATCGCGCCAGGAAGGTCCACTCGGGAACGCGCCGGGAGCTGACCGCGGCTGGAGCCGGCTGGACCTGTGGAGCGTTGGGCGTGCGGAAGACTTGCGTTGCGGCGGTATCGATGGGTGCGCTTGGGGCGGCGGCCCGCGGCTGTACAACCTGTTCGACAACGCGGGCGCGAACGCCGGTAAAGTAGACGCCGCGCAGGTAAGGATTGGCGTTCAGGTGGCCGGGCTTGCAGAGCTCGACGAGATATGCGTTGAGACTCTTGCGCAGCTTGCCGAACTCGCGGGGAAACTCGTACACACCGGCCGCTCCGGCGCTCTCGGATTCCCGGCTCAAGCTCTCGATGCGGAAAGAAGCCAGATTGAAAGTGAGCGCGTCGAGCAGGCCGGCGACAGTCTGTGCCGTCTGTTCCGAATAGGTTCCAACCGGTGCGGCTGAACGGGGCACCATGGCGCCGAGCGCCTGCTTTGCCTCTGCCTCGGAGAGATTGCGCACATATTCGGCAAAGCGTGGGACGCGGTCCAATTTGGTGACCAGAACATAAACGGGAACGGAAATGCCGAGGATGCGGCTGATCTCGCGCAGCAGAGAGCAGGTGGCGCGCGCGGAGTTCAGTGCCGCCTGGCCGCCATCGCCGGCCTGCAACTGCTCGGCGCTGACGCAGACCACCACGGCTCTGGGCGCTGCGCCGACGCCAAAGGCGGCGCGATAGGCGCTGGGGCGGGTGCGGACAATCAGATGCTGGAAAAGCCCTTTTACGGCCTGCAGGCTGGGGCCGATCTCGGCCAGAGCCGCCACGCGCGCAAACCAGAGATTGAGCAGCCCTGTGGGCGCCTGCTCGGCGCCCGGCGCCGCATTGCCGGCCAACAACTCAGGGTCGAGACCCGACTGCGCCACAACCGAAGTCTTGGCCGAAGCTGCATCGCCGAGCACGTAAACAAGCGGAAGCGCGTCGAGCGACTGCACGCGCTTCTGCGAGCCGCGCAGACGCCCGTTGGCGGCGTCGATCATCACGCCGATCTCCGCCGCGCCTTCTCCGGGCGCCTCGTTTTCGATTTCGGCCTGCTTGCGTGAACGGCGGTGAAGAATGAGAATCGCTGCAGCCGCGCCAATGCCAATCAGCAGCACCACGACGACAAATACGAAATAGGCGATTCCGTGCAGATGCAGCAATGCCGCCAAGCCGAACGCGATCAGGGCCGCCACGATTACGATCAGTGCAACAATCAGGTAAACGAGCAAGGCTCCCTCCATTAAAATCGAGTGAAATCAGCCAAGATGCGACGCGCCCGAACCGAGCAGGAGGGTGAAGAGCGCAAATGCGGAGATTGCGATTCCCAGGCAGACCATGGCGGCGATGCCGAGCCAGCGGCCGACGGCGTCGCTTTTCTCTTTGCGGGGAGTTTCAGCAAGGGCGAGCGGCGGCAAGAAGGCAAGAGCGCCGCGGATTCGATCGATCTTTTGCCGTGCCTGGCGAATAAGTGCCTGAATCTCAGCCGAAGGCCGGCCAGGCCCCGGAGCGGCCGGCGAAAAGCTGGCCGATATCGGCGCCAAAGCGTACTTGCCGCGAAAGCCGAGTTGCATCGCAAGGCAGTAGACCTCGAGGCAATCGGCGATCTCCGCCGAGTCCTGCAGTCCGAAAAGCGTGGCCAGATTCTCGAAGAAGACCTCGCCGGCGCGATTGTGGCCGAACATCTCCTCCTGCATAGGCCGCTGCGCCCAATCGGCCAATGCCGGGCTTTGCAGGCGAAGGACACTTTCGTCCAAAAGAGCCACGACGGCAAAAAAAGCCAATTGATTCGATTCGCTCGAATAGCCCAAAGTTTTGGCCTGTTCCATGGCGCTCTTCAAAGAGGCGCGGATGTTGGCTCGGAAGGCCTGGCTATCGGGGACCGCCTGCCGGTCCATTGTTGTCAGGCGTAAAATCACCGTGAGCGCATTCTCATAACAGGAAGCCAGATTCTGGCTGGCTCGAAGCGTTTCTGCCATCGATCCCTCCGTGTGCCGGGCAAGTCCGCAGCGCGCCTGGCTGGGACTGGCGAGACGAAAATTTGACGGGGCGTGTAATTCACTAGAAGCATACAGCAAGACTGCGAGGAAACGGGCTCTATGTTTTTGACGAGCTGGTCTGCTCCTATCCAAACGAGCCGGTTCGATTCTCTATGGCTTCCGAGAGAATCTACACACCAATAGCGCCGAAATCTGCGACAATGCGGTTCAACTACAAAATAGGCGCCAATGGAGAGGATGATCGGGAGACTGCCATGAACAATGAAAACTCGAACGCAAAGCCCGGATCAAACCCCGATCCGCTCAGTGCCACGGAAATGTTTCTCCGGACTATGGAGACAACGCCCGGCGCCGCAAGGACTTCTGAGCCTTCATCTCCGCAGCCGATCCCTTCCGCGCAGCCCGAGGCGCCAGCGCCAGCGTCCGGGGAGTTCACGCAGTTCTTTCGGCCGTTGACCGTTCCCGAACCTCCGCCTAGCCAGCCGAACCCTCCCGCGCAGCCCCATGTTGCCGCCCCTGCGCCAGCCGTTTCGGCCGCACCGCTTCCTCCCGCTCAGTTAGCGGCTGCCGCTCCCGCGTCCGGGGAGTTCACGCAGTTCTTCCGGCAACTGACGGTTCCCGAGGCTGCCCCGCCCCAGCCGCCGGTGCAGCGCCCGCAACCGTCTGCTGAAAGGCCGATTGCTTCCGACGCAAGCGCGCATCAGCCGGCTGGAGAATACACCCAGTTTTTTTTCACAAACTTGGTCGATCGGGCGGCGGCTCCCGCACAAGCCACTCCGCCTTCCGCGACGGCGCCGCAACTTCCAGGATCCAAGGGCAGAGGCTTCTCTGCGCCCGGAGTCTCCGATTCGGCCTCAGCCGACGGCTCCTTCACAAGCTTCATGCGCGCGCATTCGGCCGGGACAGAGAGCGGCCCCGCTGCTCCATCCTCGGTTGCTTCGGCCTTCGTCGCTTCGGCCCCGTCCGCGATCATGGCAGCCACGCCTCCCGACTCCGAAGCTCGAAGCTTTGCCGCCTGGCAGCCGGTTACGTCTCCAACGCCAGCGCCCGCTACCGCGCCTCCGGCGGAGAGCGTTACGCATATGATTGAGGCACTGTCGTCGCCCACGCAAGCGCCGTTACGCTCGCAGCCGGTACCCTATCGGTCCGAGCCCGTAGCGACTCCGTCTCCCACTGCCGGCTCAACTCCTTTTCCGCATCAAGCCGCAGCCGGGCCCCTCGAAACTGGCGGGGTTACGCGGATGATCGAGGCGCTTTCTTCCGCTCCAGCGCCGGCCGCTCCGCCGCTGGCCCAGCGTCCCGAGCCTGTTGCACCTCCGCCGTCGCAGGGGCCAGGGGAGTTTACGCGGATCATTTTCGGTCTGGAAGCTGGCAGTTCTGCCGACCCGCAACCTCAGCCACAACCGGCCGCACCGTCGCCGGCGTTTCATCCTCAGATCCCTGCTGCGCCAATGCCTGCGGCAGGGTCGATAGCTGTGCCGCCAATGCCGCAACCGCGGCCGCCCGCCGCGCCCATTCCCGCGTATCAGCAGCCGGCGTTCGCTCCTCAGCCGGCTCCAGCCGTCGCTCCCCCGCAGCTCCCGGCGGCTCCAAAACCCGCATCGGTCCCGACAAAAAAGAAGAGCGGGATGGAGCCAATGATCCCCATCCTGCTGGCCTTCATTGCCGTCTTGTTGGTTGCTGTTCTGGTGCTGCTGGTTGTGATACTCAACAAGCACTAGCTCAGCAGCTTCTGCTCTTTGAGGAAGCTGTCCGTGCGCTCGAAGTTGGCGACGAGGATTGTCCCCTGCGCGCGAATCCGTCCAGCGTAGCGTTTCGCTTCGTCTTCTTCGATTCTCAATTCGATGAGCAGCGCGACCAGGTCGTCAAAGCTCTGCGCGGTGGTGGGTTGTGTCTGCAGACGCCCGGTAAAGGGGATGAACCGACCGCATAATGAGGTTTTCTACCCTCCGAGCCTGGGACGGCGGAGATGCGGAGATTTCCGATGAGTTTCGCCATATGCCAAACCTCGAGCGTCTGTGCGCCTTTACCGGATTAGAGAATAGTGCAGGGTGATCCGCTGCTGCCGGGTGCCGTTTCCCTCAAGAAAACCGCACCCCGCAAGTTGTCTTTTGCCCCTTCGCGATCCAGTAATACAGTCTATAGGCGGCTGCTCAATTCGCTGCTTCCGGATGTCAATAACGTACAACGACCCCACCGGCCCGGAGAACGTAAAGCGACTCTAAAAGAAGCGGAATGTGCGCAACTTGGCAACAGGTTTTATGCCTCGACCAGGAAGCCGCATTCGATGAATCTGCGCAGCATTCCCAGCGATTCGGAGCGGACCTTTTCCAGGGGCGCGTCGGACTTGCCGGCAATCGCCTGAATCGCCTCGCTCGCGGTGCGCTTGCCGTCGAACAGCCTGAAGAACTCCGCCACAAACGGCTCCAGGCCGAGTTGGAACGGCATAGCACTCTCACGCCGCAGCCTGATCGACTCCACGTGCCAGCCGTCCTCCGCTGGCAGATAGATCCTGTCCAGCCGGGCATCGGCCGAAGGGCGAAGGCGCATGGCGAGCAGTTTCTCATCCTCGGCGCAGGCTTCCAGCAAGTCGTGTGCGGCGAAGCCATCCAGGATGGCTTCTCCAAGGTCGCCACTGTCCGTCCTCGGCATCTCCTCGATGCGCAAGCGGCCCCCGCCGCTTCGCCGGCGCATTACGATGAACCCATTGTGAATTGCGGCCAGCTTGCGCTGCCGGTAATACTGCATGAACTCGCTGAATCTCTCTGCATCTTGCGATTTGTCGGGCACAGTCTGGAGAATGTATGTCTCCGCGTAGATATCGGGTACCTGTTTGCCGGCGTGGAGGATCCACATGTCGCACCCGGTTGCTTCCATCCATTCGGCGATGCGCTCTTGCCAGGGCTGGCCGTCGATTTCAGCCCACTCGCAGAGCATCTCAAAATAGCCGCCCTCGTTCAAATGCCCAGGCGCTTCTTTGACGAGCCGGCGGCAAAGGCCATCGAGTTCGAGGGGATTCTGGCAGAATAGAAAGTCGTTTCGTGGGGTGATGAAGAAGGGCGGATTGGCAAGGATCAGGTCGAAGGTACGGCCGCTGACAGGTTCGAAACGGTCGCCCAGCACAGTCTCCATGTTGGCGACTCCGTTGAGAGTTGCGTTGAACCGGGCGAACTCAATGGCCCTGGGGTTGAGGTCGGAGGCGACCACCGTATCGCTATTCGCCGCAGCCAGCAGACCGATAACCCCGCTACCCGTGCCGAGATCGAGCGTGGCCGCAGAGCGGCCGCGAATGGCATGACGCCACAGTGTGTGGGTGGTGGGGTTGGGCCACAAAACCAGGTCGCGCCGGGCCATTTTGAAGGCCGAATAGAGGTCCGTAGCGACCAGGAACTTCCCCCAGGGCCAGAATGCGACCTGGGGGACCATCGCGGGCCCAGCCGCTTCCACCAGGCCGGACTCCAAAAGGATCGTCAGGACATCCTCGGGGATCACTTTGGCAACGGCCTCCCGCGATTGCTCCAGCCCAAGCCAGAAGAGCCGAATCAGGGCATTGCCGGGCGATGGCTCCGAGGTCCGTTCCATCATGCGCGGCAGCCCGCGCGTTTCTGCCGAAGCAAACTCCGACAAGGAGACGCGGCTGGCCAGGCCGGTCTCGGTGTAGCCGGCTTCTTCAAAGTAGCTGCGCAAGCGGGCGGCGGCGTCTTCGGCGATCGGTCGAGGCATGAGTTTGTTCTCTTTCTGACTGCGGGCGATAAGCCGTACGTCACGGACGCGGTTGGCCCTTGACGGATTCACATCTTTTCGGTTGACCGGAGCAACAACCTATGCTATCAACTTAGTCGGACAAATGTTATCAAATTAGTCGCGCGCACAGACTTGATCCGGTGCGCGCCGAATCTGAATTGACCTGCTCCGGCGCATGGGTTTTCTCCGCCCACCCCAACGCCGCCAGCAGGAAAGGGCTGCGCAGGAAGCGTTGAGGGAGGGATGTTCGTTTCCCCAACGGGCTCAATCGAAACGAAACCAGAAGGGAATTCTATGGCCAAGCTCAGTGCTCAACACAAGTTGGACCGTGTACGCCCGCCGCGGGTGCAAATCACTTACGATGTAGAAATCGGCGGGGCGATCGAAATGAAGGAACTGCCGTTCGTCGTCGGCGTTCTCGGCGATTTCACCGGCAATCCTGCCGAACCGTTGCCCAAGATCAAGGACCGCAAATTTGTCGAAGTCAGTCCCGAGAACTTCGACTCGGTCCTCGAGGGTATGAAGCCTCGACTGACTCTGGAAGTCGAAAACAAGCTCAGTGACGAGCCCGATGCCGGCAAGGTGCGGCTGGAGCTGAAGTTCAAACAGCTCGAAGATTTTGAGCCGGCTGCCGTTGCCAGGCAGGTCAAACCGCTGAAGGAATTGATGGATCTGCGCACCCGGCTCGCCGACCTGCGCGGCTCGCTGCAGGGCAATGACAAACTTGAAGAACTCCTGCTGGAGGCGGTCGGCAATACTGAAAAGCTCGACAAGCTGAAGGGCGAGATCAAGACGGGAGGCGACAATGCCTGAACAAAAGGTATCGCAGCAAACGGCGGCAGTGGTCGAGCAGAGCGAACAGAGCCTGCTCGATCAGATCGTCGAGCAGGGCCGCTTCGGCAAGGAAGCCGAAGCCAGGGAGCGCGGACGCGACCTGATCAAGGAGTTCGTGGCCCAGGTTCTCGACGGCTCGATGATTGTGGCCAAGGATGCGGAGATGATGATCAACGCGCGCATTGCGCAAATCGACCATCTGCTCTCGCTGCAACTGAACGAAATTATCCACCACCCCCAGTTCCAGAAACTGGAGGGCACCTGGCGTGGCCTGAAATATCTGATGGACAACTGCGAGTCCGGCGCTTCGATCAAGGTGCGTGTTCTCAACGTCAACAAGAAGGAACTGCTGCGCGATATCGAAAGGGCTCCGGAATTCGACCAGAGCGCGCTCTTCAAGAAGGTCTACGAAGAAGAGTACGGTGTCTTCGGCGGCGCTCCCTTCGGAGCGCTGGTCGGGGATTACGAGTTTGGGAAACATCCCGAGGACATGGCGCTGCTGGAAGGCATCTCCCATGTTGCCGCCCAGGCGCACGCGCCCTTCGTGGCTGCGGCATCGCCGGAGATGCTCAACCTTGAAAGCTTCACCGCACTGGATGCGCCGCGCGACCTGGCCAGGATCTTCGAATCCACCGAGTTCGCCAAGTGGAAGAGCTTCCGGCAGAGCGAGGACGCGCGTTACGTGGCCCTGGCGCTTCCGCATGTGCTCGGCCGCGTGCCTTACGGCAAGGACACCAAGCCCATCGACGAATTCCGCTATGAGGAAGCCGTCGACGGCTCCGACCACTCGAAGTATCTCTGGATGAACGCCGCTTACACGGTTGCCGCCAGAATGACTGAATCGTTCTCGCTCTACGGCATGTGTGTGGCCATGCGCGGCGTCGAGGGCGGCGGCCTGGTCGAGGGCCTGCCCACCCACAGTTTCAAAACCGACGAGGGCGATATTGCCACCAAGTGCCCCACCGAGACTCCCATCACCGACCGGCGCGAAAAAGAGCTGGCCGATCTGGGTTTCCTGCCGCTGGTGCACTGCAAGGGAACCGACTACGCGGCCTTCTTCAGCGTGCAAAGCTGCCAGAAGCCGAAGCTCTACGATTCGGATTCGGCCAACGCCAACGCGCGCCTGGCCACGCAACTGCCCTACATCATGGCCGTCTCGCGCTTCGCGCATTACCTGAAGTCGATGATGCGCGACAAGATTGGCAGCTTCATGGCCCGCGGCGAGGCCGAGGAATTCCTCAACCGCTGGATCAAGCAGTACGTGACCGAGAACGATAACGCTTCGCCCGAGATCAAGGCCAAGCGGCCGCTGCGCGAGGCGCGCATCGACGTGACCGAGGTGGCGGGCAAGCCCGGCGTTTACCGCGCCGTCGCCTTCCTGCGTCCTCACTTCCAACTCGACGAACTTACCGTCTCGCTGCGTCTCGTCGCCGAATTGCCGGCGCCGGCCAAGTAGCGATTTGCCGTCGGGAAGATCGGGCGGCTCTTTTTAGCCGCCCGCAGGATCAAGCCAATTCACCGGAACGAAAGGAGATCGAAAATGGCATTGATGGCGTTTATGTATGCCGTGGGCCAGAAATCGGGACAAATCAAGGGATCGATCACTCAAAAAGGACGCGAGGACAGTGTTGGAGTTCTGGCGTACTCCCACGAAATCATGAGGCCCCTGGATGCCCACAGCGGCCTGGCGACAGGGGCGCGCATACACAAGCCGCTGATCGTCGAAAAGGAGTTGGACAAGAGTACGCCGATTTTCTACAACTTGATGTGCACCAGCGAAAACCTGACCAGTGTGACGCTTAAGTTCTGGACAGCTCAGCTCAAAACAGCATCAGGCGTGGGCTCGGAAGTTCAACACTACACGATCAAACTGATCAACGCCCACATCGCCAGCATGGAGTCTTCGATGCCGGACATTTCGCACCCGGATTTGGCGAAAATCCCGCAGACTGAGAAGATCGCGTTCACTTACCAGAAGATTGAATGGACTTGGAATGACGGCGGTATCGCGGCCAGTGATGATTGGGAAGCCCGCGTTTAAGAGGTGGATAGAACCGTGCCTGCCGATGTGAAAGAACTGCTGCAACAGGGCAAGGTTCAAGAGACAATTCAAACGCTGACGCAGTATCTGCGGGACCATCCCGCGGATACTGCGCGGCGGACTTTTCTATTTGAGTTGCTCTGCTTTGCCGGTGAATACGCGCGCGCCGAAAAGCAACTGGCCGTGCTCGCTTCCGGGTCTCCCGAGAAGGAGACGGGCAGCGTTGTCTATTACGCGGCGCTGCATGCGGAAAAAGACCGTCACGCGCTCTTCGAGAAGAAGGACTTTCCTGAAAGCGCTGCCGCCTCGGGGCCGGGCGAGTTGAACGGCAGACCTTTCGAAGACCTGCGCGATGCCGACCCCGTGATCGGCGCGCGGCTGGAGCTCTTTGCCGCCGGGGCTTATCTCTGGTTTCCATTCGTTCACATTGAATCGGTCGAAATGGAAGCTCCGAAACTCCTGCGCGATACTCTCTGGGCGCCGGCGCTGGTTCGTGGCGTGGCATCGTTCCAGATGAAAGACCTTGGCGAGGTGCTGTTGCCGGCCGTGTATCCGTTTTCGTGGCAGCTCGAAGACGCCGAGGAACTCTGGCTGGGCCGCTCCACTGAAGTCTTTCGCGACGAGAACGGACGCGAAGTCTGGGCTGGCCAAAAAACCCTGCTCGTCGATGGGGAGGAGTTTCCATTTCTCGAGGTGCGCAGCCTGCGCTTCTTCCACCCGGTGGCGGCCCCGGATCCAGCAGTCTGAACGACCGATCGGGGAGCCTCAACATGCCACTTCGCGACGATCTGCTCAATCCAATTCCCGGCGAAAACCCGTCGGGCATCGACCTGCGCTACGAGAACAAGCTGCTGGTCTTCGACAAGATCAAGGAAGCCCGCCGTCAGGACGACAACCTCGATCAGGGTGACTGGCAGACCGAACGCAAGAAGGCCGACTATCCGGCCATCGCCAAGCTGGCTCAGGAGGCACTGGCCAAGACCTCCAAGGATCTGCAACTGGCCGCATATCTGACGGAAGCCCTGCTGAATACCGCTTCGTTCACCGGGTTGCGCGAAGGTCTGGATTTGACGCTGGCGCTCGCCGAGGGATTCTGGGAGACCATCTATCCGCCCATCGAGGACGATGACCGCGAACTGAGAGCCGGACCGCTGGCCTGGCTGGGCACCACTTTGGCGCTACCCATCCGCACAGCGCCGATCTGCCGCGAGGGCTACTCGACGCTTTCTTACGCCGAGTCGCGGCGCATGGCCTACGAGGATCAGATCAAGAGCGATAAGGAGCGGGAGACTCGCGAGAAGGCGCTGGCCGAGGGCAAGCTGGCGCCCGAGGTCTTCGACAAGGCCTTCAACGAGACACCCAAGGCTTTCTATGTCACTGCCGAAAAAGAGCTGGATGACTCGCTTGAGATTGTGGGCAAACTGGAGAGTTTTTGCGACGAGCGCCTCGGCGACGATGCGCCGGGCTTCCAGGGGCTGAAGGGTGCGTTGGCCGAAACGCGGCAGGCGATTCACACGCTGCTCGTGAAGAAGCGGGAGATCGAACCCGATCCGGCGGAAGCATCCCCTGCGGCCGCAGACGCCGAGGGGGTTTCCGGTGAAGGAGCAGTGGCTGCCACATCGGCCGGAGGAATGGGTGGAGGCAGTTCATTTTTTGCGATTGCTCTGGCAGCGGAGCCCCCGGAGCGCCGCCAGATTGTAGCTTCCATTGTTGCGGCGGCACAACAGCTGCGCCGGCTCGATCCGGTTAGTCCAACTCCCTATCTCTTGTTGCGAGGGCTTCGCTGGGGCGAGCTGCGGACCGCAGCGCGCAAACCGGAAGGTCTGGCCGCCAGTACGGCCCTGGAAGCTCCGTCTACGGAATTGCGTCAACAGATCAAGCTGCTGGCATTGGCCGGACGCTGGCCGGATCTGCTGGAGGCAGGCGAGCTGGCTCTCGCCGTTCCTGGGGCGCGCGCCTGGCTCGATTTACAGCGGCTCGAGGTGGCGGCCTGTAACGCTCTGGGAGAGGAGTACGGCGGCATCGCCACGGCAATTCAATCCGAGTTGCGCGCCCTGTTAAACGATCTTCCCGAATTGCTCGACGCGGCCCTGCTGGACGAATCCCCGGCGGCCAATCCCGAGACCAGGGCTTGGATTCAGGGCCTTGGGGAGACGCCTCCTCTGACCAAGTCCAGTGGCGAGGATGAATCCGGCGAGACGGCGGCTCCGGCGACAGAAGAGGCAGCACCGGGCTGGCTTTCCGCCGCCATTGACGCCTATGCCCTGGCCAAGCAGGCGCGGGCCAAGGGGCAGGAGGAGAAGGCATTCGCCATCATGCGCGCCGAGATCGCGCGCCAGAGCTCCGGCCGGGGACGTTTCCGCCGTACCATGCAATTGGCCGAGTTGGCTATCGACGCCGGCAAGGACGCCCTTGCGCAGCCGCTCCTCGAAGACCTGGCTCAGGCGATCGAGGATCACAAACTCGACGCGTGGGAAGAGCCGCAGGTCATCGCAGCGGACCTTAGCAAGCTGATGCGGTTCAGCCAGCGTATCCAGGACGATTCCTCCGAGAAGCAGCGGCTTTATGGAAAGATTTGCCGTCTCGATCCAGTGCGGGCGCTGGGTGTGGAACAATAGCCCATGGCCAGGGTGACGGGCGAGTCGACAATTACGCTCTCGGTGCTGGATCGGCTGATCGACCGGGAGCCGGAACTCAGCCAGGAGCCCGGATTGAGCCGCGCGCAGTCGGTTCGCATCCTGCGCGCCGCTGTGCGCCGCGATCTTGAATCGCTGCTCAACACGCGCCGCATTGCCGTGCTCCCTGGCGAAGGCTTCGATGAGCTGAATCGTTCGGTCTACTTATTTGGGCTGCCGGATCTTTCTTCTCTCAGCATGAGCGCAGGCGGGGACCGCAATCGCCTGCTCAAGGGCATCAGCGAGGCCATCAACATTTTTGAGCCGCGCCTGACGCAGGTGACGGTTTCGATGGTTGAGAATCCTGAGACGGTGAAGACCGATGTCCGTTTGCGCATTGAAGCTCTGTTACGAATGGATCCTGTCCCGGAGCCGGTATCTTTCGATTCGGTCGTGGAACTGCAAAGCGGCTCCTGCCGCCTGAGTGGAGGCGACGATGCGCGATGAGATGCTTCTCTACTATGAACGCGAACTGGATTTCCTGCGCAAGTCAGGCGCCCAGTTTGCCGAGAAGTATCCAAAGATCGCCTCGCGCCTCGTGCTGGAGCCCTCCAAATGCGAGGACCCGCACGTCGAGCGTTTGATTGAAGCCTTCGCGCTGCTGGCGGCGCGCATTCACATCAAGCTCGACGACGACTTTCCGGAGATTACCGAAGGGCTGCTCAGCATTGTCTATCCGCAGTTGGTGCGCCTGCTGCCCTCAATGTCGGTGGCCGAGTTCCAGCCCGATCCGGAGAAGGGTAAGCTGGCCAGTGGATTGACAATCGCCTCCGGCACGCCGCTCTACTCAAAGGCGGTCGGCGGCGTTCCCACTACCTTCCGCACCTGCTATCCGGTTACGCTCTGGCCGGTCACGGTGAACGCTGCCGAGATCACCGCGCCCAGCCGCCTGAAGCCGCCATTGGCGGCCGCCGACTCAGACCGCGCTCTTCGCATCGGGCTGCAATGCGCCAAAGACGCTTCCTTCCCGGCGCTCAAGATGGAGCAGCTGCGTTTTTATCTCGACGGCGAAAGCGGCGTGGTGAACACGATCTACGAACTGCTCTTCAGCCGTTTGAATCGCATCCAGATTCGCGACCTCACGCCTGGCTCGCGTCTGGCGCCGATCACGCTGCCTGCCTCAAGCCTGCGCGCGGTTGGATTCGAGTCCGACGAGGGCATGGTCCCCTTTCCGGCCTCCACCTTTGCCGGCCACCGGCTGCTGATGGAGTACTTTGCCTTTCCGGAAAAGTTCTTCTTCATCGATCTTTGCGGGCTGGAGCGGGTTGCCGAGGCCGGGTTCAAGGAAGCGATCGAGATTGTCTTCCTGCTTGCGCCTGTCGAGGCCGCCGAACGGCTGGAGCGGCTCGAAATCGAGATCTCGAAGAAGACTTTCCGCCTCGGCTGTACGCCAATCGTCAATCTCTTTCACCAGACCGCAGAGCCGATCCAACTGACCCATCAGCGCGCCGAGTATGCCGTCAATCCCGATGTGCGCCGTCCCTACGCAGTCGAGGTCTACTCGATTGACGAGGTCGGCGCCATTAACACGGCCACGCAGAAGATTACGCAGATCGAGCCCTTCTACTCGCTGCGCCACTCCGGCCGCGGCGAACGTGATTGCTTCTGGCTGGCGCGCCGCCGGCCATCGACGCTGCCCAACGACAACGGCACGGATGTGTTTCTTTCGGTGGTCGATCTGGCGTTAAAGAACGCCGATCCCGACGCTACCGTTCTAAGCGTCCGCACCACGTGCAGCAACCGCGACCTGCCCGCGCGTCTACCCTTTGGCAATCAGGCCAGTGATTTCGAAATTGAAGGCGCGACGCCGATGAAGCGCATTGTCGCGCTTATCAAGCCCACACAGACCCAGCGTCCCGTGCTGGGCAACGGCACGCTGTGGCGGCTGGTCTCTCATCTTTCGCTGAACTACCTTTCG
>Ga0182014_10003664_pt1 | contig 18243 bp, 15 predicted proteins | sample 612S2DmetaG_FD_120489 | JGI IMG/M metagenome (GOLD analysis project Ga0182014, IMG submission 120489) | Permafrost microbial communities from Stordalen Mire, Sweden - 612S2D metaG | ecosystem: Environmental > Terrestrial > Soil > Wetlands > Permafrost | place: Sweden: Stordalen | collected... | reverse complement strand
TGTGGTCGGCGGGGCTGTGGTCGGCGGGGCTGTGGTCGGCGGGGCTGTGGTCGTCGTGGGCGCCGCTGTCGTGGTCGGAGCCACCGTGGTGGTGGGCGCCGCCGTTGTGGTGGGCGCCGCCGTTGTGGTGGGCGCCGCTGTCGTGGTCGGCGCCGCCGTGGTCGGCGGGCTCAACGTGGTGGTCGGGGGCCCGGTCGCAGTCGTGCCATCGGTCGCAGGTGGCGCCACGGTCGTGGTGGGCGCCGCCGTTGTGGTCGGCGCCGCTGTGGTCGGCGGGGCCGCGGTGGTCGTGGGCGCCACCGTTGTGGTCGGGGCCACCGTGGTGGTCGGGGCCACAGTGGTGGTCGGCGCCACCGTCGTCGTGGGCGCCACAGTGGTGGTCGGGGCCACAGTGGTGGTCGGGGCTGCCGTGGTCGTGGGGGCCACGGTCGTGCTGGTAGGCGCCACGGTGGTCGTCGTGGTCGGGGCCACGGTCGTGCTACTGGTCGGGACTAAGAACGAGCCGGGCTCGCCGTTCTCCGCGGCGGCGGCCGGCGGGGCGCTTACCACAGGTGCCGCCGTCGTGGTTGTGGTCGCCGGGTGCGTGGGCCGGGTGCGGTACCTGTCGCTTGCCTGTGGCGTGCGCATGACGTCAGCGACCAGGGAAGACACCGGTCCGTACCTGGCCAACCGGCCGCTGGCGGCGAGCTCGGTGTAGCCGTGGCCGTTGGTCGAGGGGATCAGCGCGACAAGGTGGGGCACGGCTTTGGTCCACACTTTGCGCGCGTCGCCATAGTTCCTGACGATGCCCGAAACGGTGGCTTCCCAGTAGCCGCGACCGTTCGGCGTGGCCGCCATGGCCACGTAGCGCCAACCCTTGCCGTGGCCCGGCTTAAGGCCGTAGCTATGCGCGTCCCCGAAGCCGTAAACCCTCCCCGAGCTGCTCAGAAGCCAGTAGCCCTTGTGGTTTGGCGTGGCGACGATCTGGCGGAAAGGCCCAGGTCGTGGCGACGCCTCGCCGTAGAACTTGGCGTCCCCATGGGGATAGACATTGCCGGCGGAGTCCAAGAGGAGGTAGCCGCGGCCATTGGCGCTCGAGGCCATCCCTACGATCGTCGTCAGTGGCGCGGGCCCGGGGTAGGTGTGGACGTGCCCGAACGCCGCTACCCGCCCGTGGGCGTTGAACAGCCAAAACCCCTCACCGTCGGGCGGCGAGGCGATCCCTTTCACCGGGCCGAACCCCGTCGGGGCCGGGCCAAGGCGCGGTGCCGCGCCGTAGGTGATCACCGCACCCGAACGGAAGGCCACCCAGCCACTGTTGTGTGCGGGCCCGGCCGCGAAGCCGACCGCCTGGACGACCGGCACCCTGGGCACGTACTGCACATTGCTCTGAATGTGGGGGCCCGAAGCCGAAGCCACCATGACGCTGCCGGCGTAAGCCGTGCTGGCCAACGCCACCGCCACCGCAATGTTGCGCGCCCGGTGACCCTGGAGGTTGCAGGCCAACGACTTTCGCCTATCGCTGGCTCGCCCCCTCGTCGAAACGAGATTGGGCATACATTCCCCTCGGCTGTGAAGGGAACGTGATTAAGGTAAAAATGCGGAAGCACTTCGGAAATTGCGGAAAACCGCCGGTTTTTGTATATTCACCGTCTTTTTCCGATTATCTGCCCTCAGACAGGCTCCCTCGCTGCACCTCATAGCCTTTCGCTCAGCCCGGGGGGAGCTAGGCCATTACGGGGCTCAGGCCGGGATGGGGCTCAGGCCGGGATGGGGCTCAGGCCGGGATGGGGCTCAGGCCGGGATGGGGCCGGCGCCGGCCTGTCGACCACGGCTCGCCGGGCCTGGGCGACGCTCACCTGGCGGGCGGGCACACGTAGGCGGCTGGTGTAAGGGATGGCCATGATCCCCAGCCAGATCCAGAGCAGCGTGTTGGGAAGCGCCTGGCTGAACGGTGACAGGTTGGCGATCACGAAGTAGCAGGGGAGGATGGCGAAGCCCCCGTAGCGCCACCAGGCGAGGTCTTTGTCACGGGGACCATAGGCGGCTGCCTGTGGGGCCCCGCGGCGTCCCGGGAACAGGCCCCATCGCACCGCGCCCAGGAAGCCCAGAAGCCACAGCAGCAGCCCTGGGATGCCGATCTCGGCGGCGTGGGACAGGAACACGTTGTGGACCTCGAGCCCTTCCCCGGTGATCGGGTAGTCCGGCTGCTGGACCATGTAGGTGGGGGACACATTGACGTAGTTCTCCCATCCCACTCCGGACAACGGCTTTTCGCTCAGTATCTTCAGGGCGGCGAGGTCAGTGTTCTCGCGGTCCCATACCGGGGATTGGCTCTCCGCTCTTCCCAACGCCTCGTTGCGGATGGTGGAGGAGGCGGCCAGTGTGCCTCCCACGACCAGGGCGCCGACGACAAGGGCCGGGACGAGGATCCTTCGGGTCTGGGGGGTGAGCATCATGGCGACGACTATGCCGACGAAGCCGCCGATCCAGACCCCCCTGGTCAGGGTGAAGAACAAGGTGGCCAGGTCCAGGACTATGGCCGTCACGCACACGCAGCGCACCCAGGTCGTCTGCCACAGCCGGAGGCCGATCGCAGACGCTGTTGCCCCTACGAAGGTGCAGAAACCGTCGCCCGTGGTTTCCAGGATCGGTCCCCGGGCGCGGCCCCATTGGATGCCCACATTGGGGTTGGCGATGTAGTGCGGGAAGACGAACTTATAGAGGTGGAGGCCCTCCAGGGCCCCCGTGAGGCCGAGGTAGAGAGCCAACCCGACAAGGGCGCCGATGAGCAGCCTCCGCTGCCGGGCCGTCCCGAAGAGTATGGGGGCCAGGGCGAACCAAATGAACGGGATGACGCCGAAGCGGTCCAACAAGGCGTAAAACCCGAGGCTCCCGCTGATGGTGCCGGCCAGTACCGCCGAGCAGATGGCCCAGGTGGTCGCGCACAGCAGGGCGATGTGGAGGGGGCGCACCACGACCCGGCGCGCGCTCACGTTGCGGGCGCCCTTCAGGATCAGGCTGCATAACGCGATGCCAGAGGCGATGCGGTCCAGGGGCAGCGGAACGCTCATCAAGGTCCAGTTGCCCGAGAACACCTCGAGCAGGATGGCGGCAATGGCCAGGACCGTGACTTCCACCCGGCTGAGCAGATAGGCCGCGGCCAGAGCGCCGAGCACGATGATGGCGAACAGGGCTATATCGGACGCATCAGGCTTTTGCAGGAACTGGGTTATGAAGTGGAACCGGTGCACAGCGGTGTCTTGTGGACGCCGGGATCAGTTGGCGGCGTATGCAGGGGCGCGGCGCCGGCTTTTGCGGGAGTCGATGAACGCTGCTCCGGCCAAGCCGACAACCAGTCCGGCCACGGCGCCGCCCAGGCCCGCCGCCTCAGCGTAGGAGGCCCGGTTGCTCCCGGTGTAGGTCGCCTGGCCCACCGGTTGCACCATCTCCTCTTGAGCCGACAGCGGCGGCAGGGCAGCTTGGTACTGGTTCATGTAGGCCGTGGCCTGCATCCCGGCCGTGTTCGCCAGGGTCTGCGCCTCAGCGATCTGGGAGTCGAGGGATTGCTCGAAGGCCTGTTGGGCCGGCGTCGGCGACTGGTTGCCGACCTTGGTCACATAGTTGTTGAGCTCGGTCTGAAGGAGATTGGCGGTAGCGGTCTCCTGCTCGACGGTTGTTTCGGCCCGCTTGTAGTTTTCCAAGATCGGCTGCACCTGGGCTTGGCCGTCGTTGGTGACCTGGGCCACCACCTTGGTCAGGGCGGAGGCGGCGGCGTTGGCCAGGGAGATGGCCACGGCCTGGCTGGAAGCACTGGCCTGGACATTGATGATCGAGGACTGGGGGATCGGGGAGGCCGTCAGGGTGCCGGGCAGACTCGAGGTGCCTAGGTTGGCTTCGGTGTCGGAGACGACGTTGGTCGCGGTGATGAGCCGGGCATAGTCCGCGGCCAGCCCCTGTACGGAGGCAGCCAGGCCGGGGACCTCGTCTTCGGCCAGCCCGGAGGTCCGTCCGACGAAGAGCTTGGCCGTGGCGTTGTACGTCACCGGGTGTTCATAACCGGCCACGACGCCCGCCACGAGGCCTATAGCAAGGACGAGGCCCACCAGGACCGGATGGGAGAGGGCCGAGCGCCCGATTGACTGGAACCCCTCAGGCGAGCCGGGGGGAGCGATTAGTTCGAGGTCAGAGCGGTCGCCCAGCTCCGGGGAACCGTAAGTCATTACGTCCCGGGGGGGTTCTGTGCTCTCTTCGTACCTGACCACGGACCTCAACGGGCCTCCTAGCTTGAGAAATTCGACTTGGCGACCACCAGTCTGGTCTAGTTTGCAACTTTTCGTGCCAGCGCGCAGAACGACGCCGCCGCGGAAGGCTAACGCCGGAAAGCTTACCCACCAGACTCATCGACCAACGCGCGCGTGCGCTGAGCCTTTCGTGTTTTGCGCGTTCGCGGACAAGCCACGAAGGGCCCGTCCGCCGCTCACCCGAGCCCTGGACGGACCGCTGAGCGAGTGTGCGAACTACCTGCTGTAACATCGTGCCTGGTGCCGGACGAGCAAACGCCTGTGCCTGATGGCGCGGCACCGTCTTGGGCGCCATTTCGGGCTACCGCAGCTTCTGTGGACGGCACTCTGGCCGAGTCGGGGTCGCGGCCTCTGCCGCCTCCGGGGCACCCTCGGTCGAAGGGGAATGAAGAAAGGCATTCACCACTTAGAGTGATCGTCCGGGGCTTTACGTGGGTAACCGCCTCCCAAATCCTCACCGCCGGGGGCAACCTCGTGCTCACGCCGTTCGTCATACACGGCCTGGGGATCCAGCGTTACGGGATGTTCGTCCTCGCCAGCACGATCACCACTTTTCTGGGCAGCCTCAACGGCGGGCTCGGGTCGGTGGCGAGCCGGTATTTCCCCATTTATGCCGGCGCCGATGACCGGGTGTCCACCACTCGGCTCTTGATGACCCTGCTCGTGTTCGTAACCCTTTTCGGCTGTGCGGCCGGCATCGTGGACTGGTTCGTGTCACCGCTCATCGTCCGGGCCCTCTCAATGAGCCCGGCCTTGCGGCCCGAGAGCCTCTTCTACTTCCGCACCCTGGGGGTGCTGATCACCTTTGGTTTCGCCCACCAGGTCGTGGCGTCGGTCATCGTGGCCCGCCAGCGTTTCGACCGGGTGGTCCAGGCCGGCCTCGCCTGTTATGCCATCTGGGTCTTGGGCTTGGTGTGGGCTGTGCATTACCACAAAGGGCTGCGGGGGGTCGCGGTGGTTTTCATGGTGCAACAGGCGGCCACCGTCATCATCATCGCCCCGACCGCGCTGCGCTACTTGTCCCGGGAGGGCGTCGGCTTCGTGCCCTGGAGCGAGATCCGCCAGTTGTTCGCCTTTTCGTCCAGGATGCAGGTGGCCGGGCTGGCCAATCTCATAAACATCCAGTTGGACACGGTCATCGTCGGCACGGCGTTGTCGGTGAGGACCGTCGGGATATACAACTCGGGCAACTCCTTCGCCTCCCAGCTATCGAGCGTTGCCACCAACGCCCTGGCACCGGCCAGCGTCCAACTCGGCAACACCTACGGTCAAGACGGCCCGGAGCGGACTTTCCAGCAGTACCGCACGCTCCAGCACCGCTGGGTGGTAGCCGTGACCGGGTGGACGGCAGTGGGCATGGCGGCGGCATATTTCGGCGTTACCGCCTGGCTGGGCAAGCAGTTCGACCTGGGCGGCTGGGTGGCCGTGGCCGCCGTGGCGGGCGGTCTTTTCCCATTGGCGGCAGGGATGCAGAACATCTACATCACGACCATGCGCAGGGCCGAACTCGAAATGCGCTACGGCCTGGTCTCCATGGTCTTCAACATCGTGCTGATCCTGCCCCTGGCCTTTCTCGGCGCCCTGGCCGTAGCCATCGGCGCGGCTGTGGCCCAAGCCTTGAGCGCCGTCTACATCCTGCATTTGGCACGCCGGCGCATTAGGCCGGACATCCCGAACTTCTTCCGTGAAATGCCCGTCCTGCGGTCGATATTGGCGGCGGCGGTGACCGTGGTCCTGGAGTTCCTCGTCCACCCTCACGTGCACACGGGGCCCATCGGGCTGCTCGAATGTGTGCCCCCCGCCGCGGTAGGGCTGGCTGTGTTCGCCCTTACTGTCGTCGGCCCCCGCCGGGCCAAGAGCCTCGTGAGCTCGTGGCTGAGCCGCAGGGGAGGGGGAGCCCGGCACGCCGTAACCGAAGCCGTCTAGCGGACGCTGGTTAGTAGTGGTGCAGCCGCTGGTTAGTAGCGCTGATTAGCCGGTTGGTAGCGCTGATTAGTAGGCGCCGCGACGGGCGAAGACGGTCCCCGGTGTGTGCCAGAGGATCTTTACGTCCCATCCCAAAGACCACGAGGCGACGTAGGCGTAGTCGAGCTGGCGAAGTTCCTCGAAGGGGAGATCGCTCCGGCCCGACACCTGCCACAGGCCGGTCATCCCGGGCCTTACCTCGAACCGGCGGGCCGCCCAGCCGTCAATGCCGGCCGACTCGTCGGGTACGAACGGCCTCGGCCCCACCAGCGACATGTTGCCGGCCAACACGTTGAACAGTTGGGGCACCTCGTCAAGGCTGTAGGCCCGCAGGAAGCGGCCTACAGCCGTGACCCGAGGGTCGTGGCGCAACTTGAACAACGGGCCGTCGACCTCGTTGTGGTCGCGCAAGTCGATCTTGATCTCCTCGGCGCCCTCTTGCATCGTCCTGAACTTGATGATGCGGAAAGTCTTGCCCTTGTAGCCGATCCGGTCCTGACGGAAGAAAATCGGCCCCGGAGAAGTGAGTTTTATAGCTATGGCGGTGACCACCACCATCGGGGTGACGGCCAGCAGTGTGCCGGCGCTGACGACAATGTCCAAAGAGCGCTTGGTGGCCCGGCTCAGGGGGCCGAGGCTCGGGGGGGCCACGTCCATGACCGTCAGCCCGTGCAGTTCTTCGATGTGCGACTGCCAGGTCACCAGTTCGAACAGCCGGGGGACAACACTGATGCGCACGTTGGAGGGAAGCCGGCGCAGCATCTCGACCACAAAGGCCGGCGAGCTCTGGGAGAAGGCCACCAGCACCCGGTCGATACCACTTTGCGCACATATACGGGGCAGATCCGTTATGGTCCCCAGCGGTTCGCCGAGCGGACCGGACGGCAACAGGTAGGGCCGGTCATCGACAAACCCGACCAGCTCGATGTCGGCGCAGGACTTGAGGCGCTGGGCCAAGGACGAAGCGACGGCGCCCGAGCCCACGATCACCACACGAGAGCGCATGGTCCCCTGGTGGCGCATCACCTGGCCGACACCGGCACGGGCCAGGGGCATGAGAGCAGTGGCGGGAAGGCACATCATCAGCACTTCCACCCAGCCCAACTTGCCGACGCCGAAGATGCGGTGCAAACCGGCGGAAACGGCCAGGGTGGCGACGGCGCCCAGGGCCAGGGCGTGGTTGCGCCGGCCGATGTCAAGGAACGAGGTGGTGCGCAGGCGGCGCTGGTCCCGCTGGTAAAGACCGTAGAGCGCCATGGCCAGGAGGAAGAGGGGTAGGAAGGGGAGCTCGCGCGTCACGCTGCTGCTCAGTGACGGGCCCTCGGTGGCGCCGAAAGGCTGGCGTAGGGCGGCGCCGAAAATAAAGGACTCGGCCAGGCTGGCCGTGTCGGCCAGGAGCACCAGCCACAACCACGAACGTACGCGCAGGGCCTGGCCCAGAGAGGCGGCCGCGGCGCTGAGCTCACCGGTCGTTGTGATGCCGGTCGGTGTGATGTCTGTCGGTGTGATGTCGGTGAGGGCGACGCCCGGGTCGGGCACCTCCGGGGTTTCGGTGAGAGGGGGGGCCGGTGCCGCCACCTCGGTCCAGCTTTGTACCCCGGAAGGGGTGAGGTCGAGGGCAACGTCCGCCCGTTGCACGCCTCCCTCAAATGGGATGTCCGAGCGCTGTGCGCTTCCCATGGTCCATTGTGACATTAGTTGACCGCCGTTATCTCGAGTGGTGTATCGGTGTGCTAAAGGTAAAAAGTGGTCGTCTGATCTGGTCTGGGCGGCTCACTTACCGCTACATCTCGCTCTATCTCTCGTCCCTGACCTGCCTTGTTGTCGGAACAGTGCGACTCTACCCGGGGCCCCCGTCCGTAACCGAGGGTATGCGGGCATGATCGAAAACAACCGCTGATTGTGGTCGACCGTGCGGCTTGGGTGGTACCTTATCATCGTCAGTAAGAAAAAATCGCGGGCTGATAGGGCGCGAGTGGCGAAGGAGCCGCGTTGCCGCTACGCCTAGTGGCTTAAGCCCTTCGCCGGCTCAGTGCCGCTCTGGGCCCCGGCGCCGCGTCGCCGCGCTCGAGGCCATGAGCCGCAGGCAGAACGGTACGTCGTGCACGACGTACCTGACGAACAGGCGCCTGGGCTCGAGGCGGAGCCGGTGCACCCACTCGAGGCCGGCCTTTCTCATCCACGCCGGGGCTTTAGGGGCTTCGCCCGCGATCATGCTGAAGGTCCCGCCGGCGGCGAAGAACCATTTGTCGGGGAAGCGGTCGCGAAGGCCGTCCATCACGCGTTCCTGCTTGGGGCACCCGAAGGCACAAAAGACAATACCGGCCTTGCTTTGTTCCAGTGTTGCGACGACGTCCTGCATGGCCGCGGGGGCCTTTTCGAACCCCATGGGCGGGCAGGCGTGAGCGGTCGCCAGGCCGGGGTACCGGGCCGCCATTATGGCGGCCGTGGCCTCGGCCGTGCCCGGGTTGCCCCCGAGGAAGAAGACCCCGGTGCCCCGGCGCGCCGCCAGCGCGGACAGGGAGTAAATGGCCTCGGAGGTGGGCACCCGGGCCGTCACGGGTGTGCCCTGCAGCCGGCCCGCCCACAGCATGGGCATCCCGTCCGCCAGCACCAGGTCGGCCCCGGCCATCAACCGGCGCAGCTCGGGGCTGGCCACGGTTTGCCTCAGGATGTCGACATTGAGGCTGGCCGCCCACCCTCCGTGCTCGGCCGACAACGATGAAAAAACATGGTCGAGCATCTCGTCTTCGCTAACGTTGTCGAGCTCGACCCCCATCAGTCTCACAGTGGGCCGTAACCGCGGACGCCCGGCGCTGGTCACCGTGCCAGGTTGCCAGCGCGTAGGGCGGCCCGCAATTCTCCAACGCCTCGTTCGCACCTGTCGGCACGCCTGCGGGCACGCCTGCGGGCGCGGCTCCCGGGTGTACGGGCGGCTCGCCGGGCGAGGCCGTACCGTGGCGGGATGGTGGCCGCTGCGGCGACGACAAAGACCAAGCGCCGGGGGTGGCGCCGGGCGGGTGCCGTGGTGGCGGTGCTGGCCTTGTTGTGGGTCGCGCTCAGCGCCAAGTTGTTTGTCTGGCCGGCGCGCGACCCGGTCGCAGGAGCCCATGCCGATGCCGTCGTGGTCCTAAACTTCTCCGGGCCCCGCTGGCAGGTGGCCGAGGCGCTGGCCCGGGAGCGGGCGGCACCGGTGATGCTCGTCTCGGTGGCGTCGGTCGAGTGGAACTGCCCCCGGGCGAGCTTTCCCGGTGTCCGCTTGCAGTGCTTTCGGCCCGACCCGTTTAGCACCATGGGCGAGGCCCGCTATGCCGCCCAACAGGCGCGCCAGCACGACTGGCACAGCCTCATCCTCGTCACCTCGCTGCCCCAGGCCACCCGTGCTCGCGTGCGCGTGGAACGCTGCTTCAGCGGTTCGGTCCAGGTGGTCGTGGCCCGGCCGCCTCTCGCCACCTTCGCCTACGACGTCGTCTACGAATGGGGCGCCCTGGCCAAGGCGCTCATCTGGCAGCGCAGCTGTTAGGCGAGCGCCATCTCGGCGCTGAGCGTGGCGCAGACGGCCTTTACGACCGAAGCGACACGCAGCCCTTCGTGGATCTGTTCGGTCGACATGCCGGCCTTGCGCAGTTCCTGTTCGTGCGAGACCAGGCATGAGCCACAGGCGTTCACGGCCGAGACGGCCAGGCACCACAGCTCGAAGTCCTCTTTGGGCGCTCCGCCGTGGGCCCCGATCACCTGCATGCGCAAGCGGGGCGGCACGTTGTCGTAGCTGGTGACGCCCATGTCGGACAGCAGGTGCTTGGCCCGGTAGTAGACGTTGTTCATAGCCATGATGGCGGCGGCGGCGTGGGCCGCCGAGTATGCCTCGGCCGAGAGGTGTTGCTTGGCCTCTTCGTCCAGGTGGGCGACGGCCGGTGAGGGCGCCGACGCCGCCGCCACGGCGACGATGGCGCCCCACAGCTGTTGCTCGCTGAGCGGCGAGGTGTTTACGAGGCCGCCCAGGTTGAGCTTCAGGTCCCGGGCGTAGTCCGGGAGCATGTCCTTGACGGCCTCGAGCCCCATGGTCAGGCCGCCTGGTGCATGAGGTCGGTGGCGTTGATCGTGGGCTGGCCCTTCTGCCAGTTGCAGGCGCACAGCTCGTCGGTCTGCAGGGCGTCGAGCACCCGCAGGACCTCGGAGACGTTGCGGCCCACGGACCCGGCGGTGACCATGGCGAACTGGATGTCGCCGTTGGGGTCGACCAGGAAGGTGGCCCGCTGCGCCACCCCGTCGTCGCCGAGGACCCCGAGGAGGCTCGACAGCTCCCGCTTGACGTCGGAGAGCATCGGGAAGGGCAGGTCGAGGAGGTCCTCGTGCTGGATGCGCCAGGCATAGTGCACGAACTCGTTGTCCACCGAGGCGCCGATCACCTGGGCGTCACGGTCGGCAAACTCGGAGTTGAGCCGCCCGAACTCGGCGATCTCGGTCGGGCACACGAAAGTGAAGTCCTTGGGCCAGAAGAACACGACCTTCCACTTGCCCTTGTAGGACCCGGAGCCGACGGTCGTGAAATAGTCCTCCGGGGTGGAGGCCTGGACGTCGCCGAGGCGCCCCGGGACTAGGGCGGTCATCGAAAATTCGGGGAACTTGTCACCGACGGTCAGCACTGCACGCTCCTTTGGAGTATGTGAAATTGTTCACCTGTAGGCCATCCAACCTATCAAAGGAGGCGGCGCCGAACGGCCACCGATAGGTTGCTTAAGGCATTCTAGACCAGATTGATAGGCTGTTCTTATGTCCGATGCCCCGGCTTCGGCCCACGGGCCGACCCTGGCCCAGTTACGGGCCCTGGTCGCCTTGGCGGACCATCTTCATTTCGGCCAGGCGGCCGAGGAGCTCGGCGTGAGCCAGCCCTCGGTTTCGGCCGCCATCGCCGGCCTGGAGGCGGCCCTGGGAGTGGCCCTGGCCGACCGGACCAGCCGCAGGGTGGTGCTGACGCCGGCGGGCGAGCAGGCGGCGGCCCGGGCGCGCCGGGCGCTGGCCGAAGTGGACCACCTGGTCGGCTTGGCCACCCAGCCGGCTGTACCAGGCGGCACCCCGTTGCGCCTGGGCGTCATCCCCACGGTGGCGCCCTACGTACTGGCCCCGGTGCTGCGGGCGCTGGGCCGGCGCTGGCCCGACCTGCACCTCCAGGTGACCGAGGACCAGACGGCCCGGCTCCTCGACGACCTGTCGGCGGGCAACCTCGACGCCATCGTGCTGGCGCTGCCGACCGGGGCCCCGGGCGTGGTCGAGGTACCTCTTTACTGGGAGGACTTCGTCCTGCTGGTCCCGCCTGAGCACCCCCTGGCGGGCAAGGTGGGCCTCAGCCGGGCCGTGCTGCGCGACGTGCGCCTGCTGCTGCTCGAAGAGGGGCACTGTCTGTCGGGACAGGTCCTCGACATCTGCCGCCAGGCCGGGGCGGTGGCCGACCACCCGGCCCGGGCCGCCTCGCTCACCACCATCGCCCAGTTGGTGGCGGCCGGGCTGGGCACGACGCTGCTGCCGGCCACGGCCCTGCCGGTGGAGACGCGCAAAGGCAAACTGGCCGTGGCCCGGTTCCGGCCGCCGGCGCCTGGGCGGCGCATCGGCCTGGCTTTCTGCCCCGGTCCCTCCGGGGCGCCCGAGCACCATCAGTTGGCCGAGTACATGCGCCGGGCGCTGGACCGTCCCGGCTTCGCCGGCCACATCGGCCCGGGCACGGCCGTCACCGAGGTGCCCGTCGGCGCGCCGTGAGGGCGGCCGGCCGGAAATCGGCGAGCGGGCCCGCCCTCAGGGCGATGACCGGCGTTAACCTGGCACCGTGCTCCGGGTTGGTACCGACATGGTGGAGGTGAGCGAGGTGGCCCGCTCGCTGGCGCGCTTTGGTGACCGCTACGCCCGGCGCGTGTTCAGCGACGACGAACTGGCCCTCTGGCCGGGCTCCGTGCCCGTTCGGGCCTGCGCCGACCTGGCCGAGCGCTTCGCCGGCAAGGAGGCCACCATCAAGGTGCTGGCGCCGGGGGAACAGGGACTCGACTGGCGCACGATCGAGGTCCGCCGCCACCGACCGGCCGGGTGCTCGGTACGACTGTCGGGCACCGCCGCCGCCTTGGCGCAAGAGGCGGGGATCGGCCGCGTCACGCTGAGCGTCTCCAGCGCCGGTGGCGTGGCCATGGCTGTCGCCGTGGGCTCCGGCGGCGGTAGCGGGCGGCGCCGGCCCGGTGAGCGTGACGATGAGCGTGACGGTGAGTGTGACAGTGAGTGTGACAGCGGCGAGATCAGGAAAGATGGTGAGCCGTGATAGACGAGCAGATCCGGGACATATTGGCCGAGTTCGGCCGCCTGCGGGTGGACGTCGCCACCCTCGATGACGATGCCGACCTGTACGGGGCGGGCCTGAGCTCTCATGCCGCGGTCAACGTGATGATCGCCCTGGAGGACGTTTTCGACATCGAGTTCCCCGACAGCCTGCTGCGCAAGAGCACCTTCGCATCGGTCGACGCCATCCGGGCCGCCGTGGACGAGGTGACGGAAAAGGCCACCTAGTGCTACCACGGTCGGTCAGCGCTCCTGTCTAGACGGACGACGGCTCGCACGAGTTCCCGCCCCAGGACAGCGCCAACACCTTGGTGGGCCAGCGCACGGGCCCCGCGATCGATTTCAACTGGGACGTGTGGGACGGGCTCGATTGGGACGGGGGGCCGTTCCCTAACCTGGGAAAACGGAGCCTTCCTCAATGCCTGGTCCCAGTCCCAGCAACCGTGCAGCCCGGTCTACGGGGCCTAGAGCAGCTAGAGCCCGGTCCCGGGCAGAAACGTCAAGGGGCTGTCACGGGCCAAGCATGTAGCCGTCGGTGATCCGAAGTGCCGCGCTGGCGATGCGGGCTTCGAAGATGGCGATGGTGTCACCGATGCCGACGGCGGACGGGGCAATGATGCCAGCGGTTCGCAGAAAGTGCGCGGCGGCCCCGACACGTTGGCAAGGTGCCCAGTCGTCCGCGGTCAGGTCTTCGAGGTCAAGCCCAACAGCGGCAAGGTGCTCAGGCTGCCGAAGGTCGACCAGCTCGAGGTCCTCGGCTCGGAACTGGGTGATGCGGCGAGGCAGGAACGAGGCGGTGCCGCGTCCCTGTCCCTCGGCTGCCTCGCGTAAGTTCTCGGGCAGGCGGATAGAGGTGCCGGCAGTGGCCTCGTCGCTCGAGTACAGAAGGTCAAGAAAACGGTCGAGTTGGGACTGCTCGCTGTCGGGCTCGTTCACGCACCTCGTGTACCACCGTATGTGGTACACACAAGGAGTGAAGTCCGAGTGCCCGAGAGAGGCGCTCAGGGCCTGGGTAACGCCCGCAGGAGGAACTCGTCGAAAAGCGGGACGGTGAAAGCGGTGTCACCGTGGGCAGGGCTGTAGACCATCCCTTTGGCGACCGGAGCGCTACGGCGGGGCGTTACGGGCTCCGCCTTGACCCCGAGCCGGGAAGCGATGTTGCCTGAGCGGTGAGGCCCTGGTCCAGCTTTGCCATCGCCCGCAGGTACTTGCTTTCGGCCGCTCTCAGGCGGTCGAAGCGCACCAGCAAGAAGTTGGCGTCGAGATGGCTCATGACCCTCCTGTTATCTTGCGTGGCGCCTGGCCGGCCTCACATCGCGAAAAGCCCGAAAACAGGCCGTCAAACGGGTGCCGGCGCGTAAGAAAGTCCACAAAGCGGAGTGCTTCGAGGGGGCTTAGTGGGGATTACATCCGATTTTGTGCGCCTCGTGCGCTAATTGGCGGGAGCTCTTGGCTTTTCATGCTGGAAAACGAAAGGAGATGCCAGAAGTAACCGAGACGTTGTGCCGACATTATGCTAGACACTGACCTGTCGAACCACACGACACCAAGGAGACAGTGTGGCTGTACTGAGCGGAGTCCTCGACGAGCTAATAGGCACCCACGTCATCGACGCGGGCGACCTGGCCCAAATCACCGGCGTCACCCCGCGCAGCGTCAGCCGATGGACCAGCGCCAAGGCCATGCCCCGCCGAGACGCCGAGGACCGTCTCCTCGAGCTTAAGGTGGTGGTGGACCAGCTGCGAGGCGTGCTTCGGGACGAGCCAGCCCGGCTGTGGCTGCGCAGCCCCAACTCGGACCTCGATTGGCGCAAGCCGCTAGAACTGATCGCCGAGGGCGAGTACCGGCGCGTCATCGGCGCGGTGCTGGCCATGGCCGAGGGCGTGACTGCATAGCCGGGCCCACCTTGCACGCCGTCGGTGCCCAGGCCGTTGGTTCGCCCTCGGCGACCGGGAGCTCAAGGCGCGTCCTTACAGGGCCTGGCCCTCCCAGGCCGTGCGCCCGTTGGCGGCCAGTAGCCGGCGGCGGTCGACCTTGCCCTGGGGCGTCATGGGCAGCGACTCCACGATGTGGATCTCGTCGGGCAGCATGGCCGCCGGCAGCTGGGCCTCGGCCGTGACGAACAGGCCGGCCACGTCCGTGGCCGGGGGAGCCTCCACGAAGGCGGCGATGCCGGGCGCGCCGGACAGGTCGACCAGGGCGCAGGCGACGGCGGTGACCCCGGGGACGTCGTGGAAGGCCCGGGCCACTTCGGCCAGGGATATGCGCACGCCGTTGCGCTTGACCACGTCGTCGAGGCGGCCCATGTACATGTAGCGGCCGGCGGCGTCGCGCCAGACTAGGTCGCCCGTCTTGTAGAGCGTCCGGCCCGCGACGACGTCGTTGCGCAGGGCCCCTCGGGAGAGCTCCTCGTCGCCCCAATAGCCCCGCATTAACTGCTTGCCCCCGATGTAAAGCTCGCCTGGGGCGCCGGGGCCGGCGACGAGCCCGCCGCCCTCGTCCACCAAGAAGAAGTCGGTGCCCCGGTGCGGCGTCCCGATCGGTACATGGCCCGACGCCACGTCCTCGGGGGTGATCTCGTACGTGGTCACGGCGATGGTCGTCTCGGTGGGGCCGTAACGGTTGAACACCCGTACCTCGGGCAGGACGGACCATAATTTGCGCACATCGGCCGCCACGCATTCCTCGCCCCCGAGGAGCAGCGCCCCCAGCCGGGAGCCGGCCAGGCGCACGGACTGGCGGGCGCGCATGACCAGGCGCAAATAGCTGGGCGAGAAACTGGTGAACGTGACCCCTTCGTCCACCACGAACTGGTAGAAGCGCTTGGGGTACAAGATGTCCTCGCGGCGAGGCACGATCAACAAGCCCCCCGCCACCAGGACGGGGAAGACCAGGCCGTAGGACCCGTCGAAATTGAACGCCGACACGGCCAGGCCCCTGGTGGTCTGGTCCAGGCCCAGCACCTCGGCGGTCCGGCACGTTTCCCAGCACACGGCGTCTTGGCGGGCGCGCACCCCCTTGGGCACGCCGGTGGTGCCGGAGGTGTAGATCAAGTAGGCGTCGCGGTCGGTGCCCTGTGCCCGGGGGACGCCCTGTGCCCGGGGGACGCGGGCCGGACCGGCGGCGACCTCGGCCGGACCGGCGGCGACGACCTCGGCCGGGGTGGCCAGGCGCCGGCCCAGGCCCGCCAGCGCCGCGCCGTCTTCCTCCCGGGCCACCACGAGGGCGGGGCTGCAGTCCTCGGTCACCGTGGCCAAGCGCGGTGGCGGGCTGTTGACCTGAAGAGGCACCCACACCGCCCCCAGCCACAGGCAGCTCAGGGCCAGGCTCACGAAGTCGGCGGAGTTGGGCAGGTAAAGGCCCACCCGGTCGCCGGCCCCCACGCCCAGGGCGCTCAAGCCCGAAGCCAGGTTGGCCACGTGGCGGGCCAGTTCCCCGTAGGTGAAGCGGCCATGGTCGTCCTGCAGCGCCGGGCTGTCCGGCCTCAGCTCGGCGTGGGCCAGGACCAGGCCCAGCAAATCGTGCGCGCTCGTCGTCGAGGTCGGCAGAGGTACGGACGTCGTGGGCACGGCCTCAAATGTTCCCGGGGGCGGGGCCGGCGGCACCGTTGCCGGCTCGGGCACGATTGGCCGCCTCCTGAGTGGCCGCCTCCTGAGTGGCGGTCTCCCACAGTCGGGCGAAGTAATGACGGGCCAGGTACTGCTCTTCGACGGTTCGGCGCGCCCTTTCGGTCATCAGCTGCACTTCGGCCTTATTGGCCGGGTCGAGTACCCAGGTAATGGCGGCGCGCAGGGCCTCCGGGTCGTTTTCGACGACCAAGGCCGTCTGGCCGGGCACCACGTAGTCCCGCACACCGGGGGCGTCGGTCACTATCAACGGCTTGCCCGCCAGCATGGCGCTGAGGTAGGTCTGTTGGCCGGCGCTGCGGGCCGCCGGGCGCAGCGGGACCACCATCAGGCCGGCCCCGAGCATCGTCCGGTTGTACTCGTCCTGGGGCAGCGAAGCCACCTCGACGTTGGGGGGCAGCGGCTGCGACGGCCTCCACGAAGATGCCAGCCGTACCGGGACGTCGAGGCCCTCGACCGCCTTCACCAGCAGGTCGTAGTCCCGGTAGCTGTTGCCGCCGGCGAACACGTAGCCCCCATCGGTGGCCGAACTGGCCAAGTCACGGCCCAACGTGGCGTAAAAGGGGGTGAAGCGGACGCGGCGCCCGTCGATGCCCCAGCGCCCCTCGAAGCCTTGTTTTTCGTCGCTCGAGAGCACCCCGTAGATGACGTGGCGCCCGTCGGTCGCCCGCACCCCGAGGCGGCCCAGCCCGGGCAGCAGCGGCCGGGCGAAGCGGGGCAGGCGGTCCTCCAACGCCTGGCTGGTCACGTCCCAGGTGGCATCACTGACCAGGACCAAGGGCGGGTGCCGCCAGCGCAGCTTTATCAACAAACCGGCCACCGCTTCGACGTAGCCGGCGCCGAAGCCGCTCGTGCCCCGCAGGATCACGGCGTCCGCACCTTTGGCGGCGCTCAGCATCTTGCGCAGGAAGGACCAGTAGCTCCATTGGTGCGGGAGCAATGTTTCCACGGGGGCCGGCCAGGGCCCGGAGATGGTAGCGACGACGCGCGGGCTATCGATGGCCAAGAGCGTAGTGACGGGACGGGGTTAGCGCGTGGCTGCAAAGTCGGGACGAGGCCCCGGGGCGCACTGCGCCATGACGCGCTCGGTCAGCAGGGGCAGGACCTGGCGGCGCGTGCCCTGGGTAAACAGGGTGTGGTCGATGTCGGGGAGCACGACAATGCGGAACCCGCCCTTTTTCTCCATGCGCCACAGCAGCGCAGCTTCGCCCTGGCGGACCTGGCGGCCTTCGTAGCTCCCGGCCACCACCAGGGTGTCGATATCCTTCCGGGCCAGGCCCCGCAGGTGGAAGGCGAGCACGTCATCGCCCCGCAGGCGGTGCTCCAGCCACGACCTCACGTCCTGCCCCCGCCGGGACAGGCCGCCCAGGTAATGGTGGCCGGGAAGACGCGAGGCGCTCCGGTGCAGGGCAGTCTTGGCCGTCGCCAGCCGGGCACGGTAGCCGGAGCTGCCGGGGGCGGCTTCGGGCGACCGGGGGGCGGGGTCGCCCGGAGGGCTCGGGGGGACCAGGTTGATGGCCACGACGCCCCGGGCGCCGCCGGTCAGAGCGGCCTGGACCGAATGCCAGGCGCCCGAGCACAGCCCCATGAGCACGACCGCTGAGGGGTCGGCGGGCGAGACGGCGTGGGCGACCGCGGCCACGTCGTCGAGGGCCTCGGGAGAGTAGACGAGGCCGGCCGAACGCCCGGGCCGGGCCGGGCTGTCGCCCAACCCGGCTAGGTCCACCCGCACCACGGGCACGCCGGCGCCGGCCCACGACCGGGCCAGTTCGACCCACAGCCGGCCCGGCCCGATGTGGTCGATGCGCCCGGAGTTGAGCAAGATGACCGTGGTCGAGGGGGCAGGACCGCTGGGGCGGGACACGATCCCGAAAAGCCGGTCCGGGCCCATGTACGTGATCTCCTCGGCAACCTCCTCGCCGTCGGGGCCGGCGACCACGGCGCTGAGCTGCGCCGGCAGCACCACCGCCGACCTCTCCGCGCCGTCCCCGCCGTCCACCGCCGACCTGTCCCCGCCGTCCACCGCCGACCTGTCCCCGCCGTCCCCGCCG